>ERZ894248.122-NODE-122-length-25121-cov-8.41802_pt1 | contig 25121 bp, 25 predicted proteins | sample MGYA00380300_ERZ894248 | MGnify/ENA primary metagenome ERZ894248 (study PRJEB32331, sample SAMN06328432) | human gut metagenome | biome: human gut microbiome; feature: stool | host: Homo sapiens | collected 2014-03-14 ... | reverse complement strand
GACATAAGGTGTTCGGCGAGGGCACTATAACCGGTATCAGGGGAGATATAGGGTGCTATGTGGTTAAGTTTGATAGGGTGGAGACGGAGAGGAACTTGAAGATTGGGGTGGGGCTTGAGAAGATTGGAAATCTATAAAGATTTTGATGGTGAGACGAGTATAGTATGAAGAATACTAGTGTAAATATAGAAAGTAATACTTGACACAATCAGAGGTAGAAAAGTAATATAATACTGTAGATTTGGCATATAAATGTTAGCTGTGCGGGTTAAATAACCTATAGAAATTTCTACTGTTGTAGATATATCATCGGCACGATTAGTCATTCGTAGTTAAGTAACCTATAGTAATTTCTACTGTTGTAGATATATGACTGGTTTGACCTGACATGCACGTTAAGTAACCTATAGTAATTTCTACTGTTGTAGATCCATTAGTACAATCCGTCTTGCACTTAGATGAGTATCCAAGTGTGAGTTATAGTATGTGTATATAAAAAAAGAGTAGAGGTATGTTAAGTGCCTTGAAATAAATTTCTACTGTGGTAGATTTAGTTAATGTAAAAAGTTTAACGCTGAATATGGCGTTATTCTTTTTTTGTTCAGATTTAATTGGAAATTACATTAACTAATAAAATTAGTGACAAACTCGTTGATGTATGTTATTATGTTATCATATTATATAGATTGATTTTAAGGGAGGAGTTATATGGTAGGTAATAAAATATCAAATTCGTTTGATTCGTTTACTGGAATCAACGCATTAAGTAAAACGTTAAGAAATGAGTTAATTCCATCAGATTATACTAAGAGACATATTGCTGAGAGTGATTTTATTGCGGCTGATACAAACAAAAATGAAGATCAGTATGTAGCAAAAGAAATGATGGATGATTATTATCGCGATTTTATAAGTAAGGTTCTAGATAATTTACATGATATAGAATGGAAAAATTTGTTTGAATTAATGCATAAAGCGAAAATAGATAAAAGTGATCAAAAGAGTTGATAAAAATTCAGGATATGCTTCGTAAAAAAATAGGAAAAAAATTCTCTCAAGATCCTGAATATAAAGTCATGCTCAGTGCTGGTATGATAACAAAGATTTTACCAAAATATATATTGGAGAAATATGAAACTGATAGAGAAGACAGATTAGAAGCAATAAAAAGATTTTACGGATTCACAGTTTATTTTAAAGAATTTTGGGCAAGTAGACAAAATGTATTTTCTGATAAGGCAATAGCGTCATCTATATCATATAGAATCATACACGAGAATGCCAAAATATATATGGATAACCTGGATGCTTATAATAGAATAAAACAGATTGCTTGTGAAGAAATTGAGAAGATTGAAGAAGAGGCATATGTTTTTCTGCAAGGTGACCAGTTAGATGTGGTATATACCGAAGAAGCATATGGACGATTTATATCCCAGAGTGGAATAGATTTATATAATAATATATGTGGGGTTATTAATGCTCATATGAATTTATATTGCCAGAGCAAAAAATGCTCCAGATCAAAGTTTAAAATGCAAAAATTACATAAACAGATTTTATGTAAAGCAGAAACCGGGTTTGAAATTCCATTAGGCTTTCAAGATGATGCCCAAGTGATAAATGCGATTAATTCATTTAATGCTCTAATAAAAGAAAAAAATATTATATCACGTCTCAGAACTATAGGGAAAAGCATATCTTTATATGACGTAAATAAGATATATATTTCATCTAAAGCGTTCGAGAATGTCTCTGTATACATTGATCATAAATGGGATGTGATAGCTTCAAGCTTGTATAAGTATTTCTCGGAAATTGTCAAAGGAAATAAAGACAATAGGGAAGAAAAGATTCAGAAGGAAATTAAGAAAGTAAAGAGCTGTAGTCTGGGTGATTTGCAGAGACTGGTTAATTCATATTATAAAATAGATAGCACATGTTTGGAGCATGAAGTAACTGAATTTGTTACTAAAATAATAGATGAGATAGATAACTTTCAAATTACGGATTTTAAATTTAACGACAAAATTAGCTTGATTCAAAATGAACAGATTGTCATGGATATAAAAACATATCTTGATAAATATATGAGTATTTATCATTGGATGAAATCGTTTGTGATTGATGAGCTAGTTGATAAGGATATGGAGTTTTATTCAGAACTTGATGAACTTAATGAGGATATGTCGGAAATTGTGAATTTATATAACAAAGTGCGTAACTATGTTACACAGAAGCCTTATAGTCAGGAAAAGATAAAATTGAACTTCGGATCACCGACTCTTGCCGATGGATGGTCGAAATCAAAGGAATTTGATAACAATGCTATTATATTGATTCGTGATGAAAAAATATATTTGGCAATATTTAACCCAAGAAATAAACCAGCTAAGACTGTTATATCAGGACACGATGTTTGCAATTCTGAAACAGATTATAAGAAAATGAATTATTATTTGCTCCCTGGGGCAAGTAAGACTTTACCACATGTGTTTATTAAGTCTAGATTGTGGAATGAATCACATGGAATACCTGATGAAATACTGCGGGGATATGAGTTGGGTAAACACTTGAAATCATCGGTAAATTTTGATGTAGAATTCTGCTGGAAGCTAATTGATTATTATAAAGAATGTATAAGCTGTTATCCAAATTATAAGGCGTATAATTTTAAATTTGCTGATACAGAATCGTACAATGATATATCAGAATTCTATAGAGAAGTGGAGTGTCAGGGATATAAGATTGACTGGACATATATAAGTTCAGAAGATGTAGAACAACTTGATCGTGATGGTCAAATATATCTGTTTCAAATCTATAATAAAGACTTTGCACCGAATAGTAAAGGAATGGATAATCTTCATACGAAGTACCTCAAAAATATATTTAGCGAAGACAATCTTAAAAACATAGTTATAAAATTGAACGGAGAGGCAGAATTATTTTATAGAAAATCAAGTGTCAAGAAAAAAGTAGAACATAAAAAGGGTACGATTTTAGTCAATAAAACATATAAGGTTGAGGATAACACTGAAAACAGTAAAGAAAAAAGAGTTATTATTGAATCAGTACCAGATGATTGCTATATGGAACTTGTTGATTATTGGAGAAATGGTGGTATCGGAATTCTTTCAGACAAAGCTGTTCAATATAAGGACAAAGTATCTCATTATGAAGCTACTATGGATATAGTCAAGGATCGCAGGTATACAGTAGATAAGTTTTTTATACATTTGCCTATAACTATCAATTTCAAAGCAGATGGAAGAATTAATATAAATGAAAAGGTACTCAAGTATATAGCGGAAAATGATGAGCTTCATGTGATTGGAATTGATAGAGGAGAAAGAAATCTCCTTTATGTGTCAGTAATTAATAAAAAGGGAAAGATTGTTGAGCAGAAGTCTTTCAATATGATAGAAAGCTATGAAACTGTAACAAATATAGTTAGAAGATATAATTATAAAGACAAACTGGTCAACAAAGAAAGTGCCCGGACAGATGCGAGAAAAAATTGGAAAGAAATTGGAAAGATAAAAGAAATAAAAGAGGGATACTTGTCACAGGTAATTCATGAAATATCGAAGATGGTGTTGAAATATAATGCAATCATTGTTATGGAAGATCTAAATTATGGATTTAAACGAGGTAGGTTTAGGGTTGAACGTCAGGTATACCAGAAATTTGAGAATATGTTGATATCTAAACTGGCATACTTGGTAGATAAAAGTCGAAAAGCCGATGAACCAGGAGGTGTACTAAGAGGGTATCAGCTTACGTATATTCCAGATTCTTTAGAGAAACTTGGTAGCCAGTGTGGAATCATATTCTATGTACCTGCTGCGTATACATCTAAGATTGATCCGTTAACAGGCTTTGTAAATGTATTCAATTTTAGAGAATATTCTAATTTTGAAACAAAATTGGATTTTGTTAGATCATTAGACAGTATACGATATGATACAGAGAAGAGATTGTTTTCAATATCATTTGATTATGACAACTTTAAAACACATAATACCACTCTGGCAAAAACGAAGTGGGTTATATATTTACGAGGCGAGCGTATAAAAAAGGAACATACATCTTACGGGTGGAAGGATGATGTTTGGAATGTGGAAAGTAGAATTAAAGACTTGTTTGACAGTTCACATATGAAATACGATGATGGACATAATTTAATTGAAGATATTCTTGAATTAGAATCGAGTGTACAGAAGAAGCTGATCAATGAATTGATAGAAATAATAAGGTTGACTGTTCAACTTCGTAACAGTAAGTCAGAGAGATACGATAGGACAGAAGCTGAATACGACAGAATAGTATCGCCAGTTATGGATGAAAATGGACGGTTTTATGATTCGGAAAATTATATTTTCAATGAAGAAACAGAGTTACCAAAGGATGCAGATGCTAATGGTGCATATTGCATTGCATTAAAAGGTCTGTACAATGTCATAGCCATAAAGAACAACTGGAAAGAAGGAGAGAAATTCAACAGAAAATTGTTAAGTCTAAATAATTATAACTGGTTCGATTTTATACAAAATAGAAGGTTTTAAGAATGGATGATATCATATTAATATCAACTCTAAATGATTTTATATTTTGTCCGGTGTCAATATACTTTCATGGGCTTTATGGTTATTCAGATATACTGACGTATCAGTCGAAATCACAACTGAATGGCACTAAGGCTCATGAAACTGTTGATCATGGTAATTATTCAACAAGAAAAGAAATACTAACAGGCATAGATGTATATTCGGAGAAATATCGTATAATTGGTAAAATTGATGTATATGATTCAAGAAAAAGAATGCTGATAGAGAGAAAAAAGCATGTGAATAAGATTTATGACGGATATGTATTTCAATTATATGGGCAGTACTATTCAATGGTGGATATGGGGTATACTGTGGATTTTTTAAAAATTCACAGCATAGATGATAATAAGAATTATAATATTGCTTTGCCAGAGAATGATTTAGAGATGAAGCAGAAATTTGAAAATTTGATATGTACTATGAGAACTTTTGATATGAATGGATTTGTTCAAGACAATGCTCAGAAATGCTCTAATTGTATATATGAAGATGCTTGTGACAGGTCGGCAAGTAGAGGTGACTAAGTATGTTAAGTGCTAATGATTTCAGCAAGAAACAAATTATTTTTATGTTTCCCAAGGAAGGCGATAAACTTACGTTTTCTAATGACAATATTGTAGTAAAGGACAAAGCAGGGAAGACTAAATATCAATCAACATGTTATAGATTGTTTATGTTGTGTATAGTAGGAAATATATCAATAACAAGTGGGCTTATACAACGGAGTAAGAAGTTTGGCTTTTCGATTTGCTTAATGAGTATGACATTTAAGGTGTATGAGGTTATAGGTGCAAGAATGGAGGGAAATACCTTATTAAGAAAGCATCAATATACTTATGAAGGTACTGAGATAGGTATAAGAATTGAGAAAAACAAAATAATTAATCAATCAGAGGCGTTGAGAAAAATAAGAGTAAAGAATCAATATATTAAAGAAGGAATTGCTTTATTGGATAGTTTGTCGGACTCTTTGTGCGAAAATATGGATTATTTGACAGTGATGGGGATAGAAGGGAATGCAGCAAAAGTGTATTTCCCAAGAATGTTTGATAATGTTAATTGGAATGGTAGAAAACCCCGAATAAAGAATGATTACATAAATGTTACACTGGATATAGCATATACTATGTTATTCAATATCGTTGATGCGATGTTGCAAGTGTATGGATTTGACACTTATTATGGGGTATTCCATAAATGCTTTTATATGAGGAAATCTCTTGTATGTGATCTGATGGAGCCGATGAGGCCTATAGTGGATTATGCAATACGAAAAGCAATTAATTTAGGACAGTGCAAAAAAGAAGATTTCGATTTATATGGCAGTAGATGGTATTTGCAGATGAAATATAATGCTACATATATACAGTTTATTATGGCAGCGATACTCGATTACAAGGACGATATATTCTTATACATACAAAAATATTATAGATTTTTTATGAAAATGAAAAGTGTAGAACAGTTTCCTAGTTTCGAGTTACATTAGATGGGAGCGAATATGGTTATAGTTAGTTATGATATATCAGATGATAAACTTAGGACAAAGTTTTCAAAGTATTTATCACGATTTGGACATAGATTGCAGTATTCGGTATTTGAAATTGACAATAGTCAGAGAATAATAGAGAATATAGTTACAGATATAAGCAATAAGTTTGAAAAAAGTTTTACTCAGGAGGATAGTGTTATGATATTTAAAATGTCCTCAAATTGTGAGGTGTTAAGATTTGGGTATGCCAAAAATGACGAAAAGGATTTTATTGTTATTCAATAATGCAAACCTTGGTCTTTATAATCAATAATAAATAGGTTACTTAATATATATGGGTAAAATAAATAAAAAAATAATCAAATATGATGGTTACAAGACAAAAAATTGTGTAAAAACACAAAAATGGGGTTAAGTAACCTATAGTAATTTCTACTGTTGTAGATAAAAGTATTCCTCCGGCGGAAAAATCAGCGTTAAGTAACCTATAGTAATTTCTACTGTTGTAGATATGTCTTTCCAACGCAATATATGCCATGTTAAGTAACCTATAGTAATTTCTACTGTTGTAGATACAATATACGCTATATGCGCCTTATAGTTAAGTAACCTATAGTAATTTCTACTGTTGTAGATGTTTTTGCTACCCCCTACACCCTTAAAACGTTAAGTAACCTATAGTAATTTCTACTGTTGTAGATGATATTGCTTGAATAAGTTTACGACCGTTAAGTAACCTATAGTAATTTCTACTGTTGTAGATGTAGTCTGACTTATAGCCCATATACAGGTTAAGTAACCTATAGTAATTTCTACTGTTGTAGATACACCTATGACAAAAGATAGTATATTCAGTTAAGTAACCTATAGTAATTTCTACTGTTGTAGATGAAAACCATGCTCTATATTTCTTTGTTTCGGTTAAGTAACCTATAGTAATTTCTACTGTTGTAGATACAGTTTAATTTCTGTAGCTGTTCGTGTTAAGTAACCTATAGTAATTTCTACTGTTGTAGATATAGGCCATTATTGTTCGCATTACCTCGTTAAGTAACCTATAGTAATTTCTACTGTTGTAGATCCAGGTATGAAACACCACAAGACAAGTTAAGTAACCTATAGTAATTTCTACTGTTGTAGATGGTTCAAGGCCGACCCACTTCATATTGTCCAGTTAAGTAACCTATAGTAATTTCTACTGTTGTAGATTATATCCGTTTATTGTGCTGATTTTTGTTAAGTAACCTATAGTAATTTCTACTGTTGTAGATTTGGTGCATTAAGGCTAACTCTGTCTTGTTAAGTAACCTATAGTAATTTCTACTGTTGTAGATTTGATCCAAAGAAGGGTGAAACAGCCGTTAAGTAACCTATAGTAATTTCTACTATTAGTAGATATGGATATATAGTGGAATCGTTGGGGAATAAAACAATAGATTTCACAAGTTATAATAAAGCGTTAATGAATAATATTGCTGCATAACAAGGAGAAGTAATTGATCTTAAATGTAAATAAATTTATATAGGGGAAGCGATGGGCAAAAGAAAAAATAGAAAGTATGGCAACAAGCAAAGTGATGTCAAGAAGGATAGGGAAAAAGACATTGAACTTTACGCTGAAGCACTATATTTGGCTTTGAAAAAATATGATGAAGAAAGTAAAGCAAATTCATATAATATCATTAAAGATACAGACGAAAAAGAAAAGTCTAGACAAGTAAGAACCGCGTTAAGAATAGTTTTTCTGCCATTCTTGAGTAATAAAAAAATAATAACACAGGGGAAAATATATATAGAATTACTTGGTTGTATTGTCTCTATTGTAATTAGCTTACTTGGATGGATAATTTGGCTTGCAGGTATACTGGTGATTATAGCCAGTTCTGTAAATATAAATAATATAGGACTATTCCGTACGATAATATTTGTATTTATGGGAATAGTCTTGCTTGTAATAGGAGGAAGTACAATTTTTGCTGGTAGAAAATTTGAAGAAGAGACTGATAGTACAGATATATATGCTTATACGTCAAGCATAATTGCTTTATTGAGTTTTATATTAGCAATTATAGCATTAGTTATTTCGTATAGATAAGTTGGTATAAGACGATGTAAGAAAATAACTAAAAATGTAATGAAGAATGATACTGATATGTTGAAGCCTGGAAAGGTAAGATTTTAATGAGAAAGCGAATTTATGAGATAATAGAGATTGCAAATGATGATGACAAGTTAAGCGCACTATACGATATGTTTATGATGATTGTGATATGTGCAAGTATCATCCCTCTGTGTTTTAAAGAACAGAATAATTATTTGAACATAATTGATAAGGTTACAGTTACTATATTTGTTATTGATTATCTTTTGAGATGGTTTACAGCAGACTTTAAACTTTCGAAGTATAAGTATCGAGCCTTTGTTATTTATCCGTTTTCACCTATGGCGATTATTGATTTGTTATCTATTTTGCCATCTGTAACTATTCTGAACTCTGGGTTTAGACTATTCAAATTATTTAGGTTGATACGAACCTTCCGTATATTGAGGTTTGTGAGATATTCCAAAAGTATTAGAATAATAGTTGAAGTCCTGAAGAAAGAAAAGAGCATTTTGATGGCTGTGTGTTATTTGGCATTTGGGTACATAATAGTATCAGGACTTATTATGTTTCAGGTCGAGCCAGAAAGTTTTAATTCGCTGTTTGATGCATTATATTGGTCGACCACTGCACTTACTACTGTAGGCTACGGTGATATATACCCGGTTACTGTATTTGGAAAGCTGGTAAGTATGGTATCATCTATAGTCGGTATAGCAGTAGTGGCGTTACCGGCAGGAGTTATAACTGGTGGTTATATTGACGTGATAAAAAGTGAAAAAGATAACGATTGAGACCTGTTGTAGGAGGACTTCCCCATGCACATATACATAGACGCCGACGCCTGCCCCGTAGTAGGCATAGCAGAAGACATAGCAACAAAATACAACATCCCGGTAACGCTTTTATGCGATACGAACCATGTCCTCACATCTGATTACAGCGAGGTTATCGTTGTCGGTGCTGGAGCGGATGCGGTGGATTACAAGCTGATAAGCATTTGCCATAGAGGTGATATAGTTGTTACTCAGGATTATGGCGTGGCTGCAATGGCGCTGGGAAAAGGTGCATTTGCGATACACCAATCGGGAAAGTGGTATACAAATGAGAATATCGATCAGATGCTTATGGAGAGACACCTGAACAAGAAGGCGCGGAGGGCGTCAAGCAGGAATCACATGAAGGGTCCAAGGAAGAGAACCGATGAGGATGACCAGAGATTTGCGGAGTCATTTGAGAAACTGCTCCGGAAAGTCAAGGAACTATAGATGAACATGAATGGGGGATGAGAGAATCGCACTCTCACCACCCGGATTTACGAAAGGAAGGTATTGTTATGGAGAAAGTAGTTGAATTTTTAAAGAATGCGGTAGCTACATTTTCATCATTTACACATGAACCGGAAGAGGTCAGATTTTAATGGATGATAAAAATACAAACAGAACAATAGAATACTACAACACACATGCTGACAGATATTCCGAGATAACCAGAAATGCAGACATGTCGGACATATACAAGCGCTTTGAGGAACATCTCAAGCCGGGCAGCAGGATTCTTGATCTTGGCTGCGGCAGTGGCCGTGACAGCAAATATTTTCTGGACAAGGGATACAAGGTTGTGTCTCTGGACGCGTCTGAGGCGATGTGCAGGAAAACTCAGGAGCTGACGGGAAAAGCGGCTGTACATATGCGCATTGAGGACATGAATTATGAGAATGAATTTGACGCTGTGTGGGCATGTGCTTCGCTGCTCCATGTTGCCAAGAGCGATATGCACAAGATCCTTGAGAAGGCTATGAAGGCGCTAAGAGTCGGCGGGGTATTGTATGCTTCGTGGAAGTACGGCAAGAGTGAACGGACGCGGGATGATGGAAGGACATTTGCCAATTATACTGAGGCCCGGGTTTGCGATATGGTGGCGTTGGTTTCAGGCGCATCGCTTGAGGATGTATGGACGAGTCAGGATGTCAGGCTTGACAGGATAGGTCAGGGACATTTGTGGGTAAATGTTCTGGTGAAGAAGACCAGAGTTGTCATAACTGAGAAGGAATTTCTGAACATTTTCTGGAAGCAATACCAGATCATTGAGAAGGATGTCAGGATCAGTTCGGAGTATGTGGACATTCACAAGAGCAACTTCCCGACATTTTCAAGCAGATACATAAATATGTTTCTGAACATCTGCAGCAATATTGATTCTCTGATTGAGATATATTGCAAGATGGTAGAGGAGGACGATTACAGGAAGAAGTACAATATACATGACAGGCTTACTCCTGTGCTTAGGAAATTCCCGGCTATCAGGCTTGACGCAGTGAGGACGATAGACACATTTGAAGATATCGAGTTGAAGCCGTTCAGCGCATTTGTGGATGGCAGGATCGCGGATTGGTGGAATGACTATAACCTGGTAAAACATGCCAGAAGCGAGAAGAATGAGAAGACAGGGAAGTACAATTTCCAGAGCGCAAATCAGAAGAATGTGCTGACTGCCCTGGCTGCGTATTTTATCGTGTGCAACCGCATATACGAGGAGATATGCGAGATCTCGGCGACGCCGAAGAAGCTGCTCAAGTCGAAATTATTCCTGTACGTGAAGAATGGTGAGTAGATAAGGAAAGGTAATAGACCATGGTAAAACAGATAGTAAGAGATCAGATGTTTCTCAGCCAGAAGTCATCTCCGATGACGACTATGGATGCGGGGATCATAGCAGATATGCAGGACACATTAGCGGCAAATCAGGCGAGGTGCGTCGGCATGGCGGGCAACATGATCGGATATAAGAAGAGGATAATCATCGTCAGTATGGGATTTGCCAATGTTGTCATGCTGAATCCGGTACTCCTGTCAAAGTCGGGGGCTTACGAGACAGAAGAGGGATGTCTGTCTCTGGACGGCACGAGAAAGGTGACAAGGTATAGAGACATAGAAGTAGAGTTTCAGGATGCATCATTTGCAAAAAAGCGTATGAAGTTCAACGGATATATAGCCCAGATAGTGCTCCATGAGATGGATCACCTTGAGGGGCGAATAATTTAGGAGAGTTTATGGAATCAAAAGACGGAACATGGATCATGTATGGAGTTTCGGAGGATGATCCGGAGTGCCTGCACACGGTGGACGAACTTATCGGATATATAGAGGAAGTGGGATTTCTTCCTCTTTTCCGCAATGAGATACCTGGATTTTCGGTGGAAGAGCGAACCACGGAGAAGTATTGGTGGAGTGAAGACCCGCAGAGGGATCCTTGGGTGTGGCGTGAGATCATAGCCAGAAGAGGCGATATCGCATACGGCAAATTTTTCCACAATAAGGCGGGATTTATCTCAAAGAAATGGTTCCCCTATTTTGCAAATTATAGAAGAGCTGGATATGATTTCGATGCCAGATGGGATGATGAGCTTGCATCATTCAGGCAGAAGAAGATCATGGATCTGTTCATGGATGACCGGATAGACGAGGAGAGCGATGCGGAATTTGCAGCAGAAAAGCTGGATAGTATGTACAATACAGAACTTTTTTCATTCGATATAAAGAAGCTTGCCGGATTTGGCAAGGGCGGAGAGAAAGGCTTTGAGGGTACGATGACACAGCTCCAGATGCAGACATACCTGTGCGCATGTGACTTCAGAAAACGGTTGAACAAGAAGGGCGCGGAATACGGATGGAATGTGGCTGTGTATTCCATGCCGGAGAAGCTGTGGGGATATGACCACGTGACGTCCGCATATGGTGAGAGCCCTGAGGAATCGTGGGAGAGGATAATGAAGCATATGGATGATATCTACCCGATTGCCACAGAGAAACAGATAAAGAAAGTCTTAAAGTAGAGACGGTGTACATGCACTTACATTAATTCAAAACTCTAATTCAAAACTTTACATCAAAACTTTACACATAACATTACATGTATCTTTACATATGTGTTTACATATGTTATGTTTATATGCAAGTCAGGTTATAAAGAATAATATGATGCTTACTTGAAGAGGAGAAATGATGAACACTGTATATGATGTTATTATTGTGGGAACTGGCGCTGCAGGTTTGTTCTGTGCGTTGAATTTTCCAGAGACAAAAAAGGTCTGTATTATCACAAAAAGGCGGGCTGATGAGTCCGACTCTTTTTTGGCCCAGGGCGGCATATGTATGCTGCGGGGTGAGGAAGATTACGAAGATTATTTTGAAGACACCATGAGAGCCGGCCATTATGAGAACAATAAAAAGACAGTCGATCTTATGATCAGATCATCGAATCTTGTTATCAGAGAATTGATAAGGCTTGGAGTCAGATTTGAGAGAGATGAGAGCGGAAAGCTTGCCTTCACCAAGGAGGGAGCTCACAGCCAGCCAAGAATATTGTTCCACGAGGACATTACCGGCAAAGAGATTACATCCACTTTGCTGGAGTGCGCAAAGGAGAAATCTAATATCGAGATATATGAGTATACGACTATGCTCGACATCATCTGCAATGACAATGCCTGTGGTGGAGTGGTTATAGCTGATGAGGCGAAGAATATAAGCATACTTAGATCCAACAACGTTGTATTGGCGTGTGGTGGAATCGGAGGCATATATAAGAACTCAACGAATTTTGCCCATATAACAGGTGATGCCATAGCAATTGCCTTAAAACATGGTGTAGAGGTAGAGAATCTGAATTATGTGCAGATCCACCCGACAACACTGTTTAGCCGGAATAAGGGAAGAAGATTTTTGATATCTGAATCTGTGAGAGGCGAAGGCGCATGGCTTCTTAACAAGGCGGGCGAAAGGTTTACAGATGAACTGCAGCCTCGTGATGTAGTCAGCCATGCAATATGGAAACAGATGGCGATAGATGGAACGGAGCATGTGTGGGAAGATCTGAGACCGCTTGGAAGAGATGTGATCCTGCAGCATTTTCCACATATATACAAGCAGTGCAAGGATGAAGGATATGATGTGCTTGTTGAACCGATACCGGTTGTGCCGGCTCAGCATTACCACATGGGCGGAGTGAAGGCAGATCTCGCCGGAAGGACTTCCATGGAAGGATTGTACGCGGTAGGAGAAGCCGGATGTAATGGAGTGCATGGCAGAAACAGACTGGCAAGCAATTCATTACTTGAGTCGCTTGTATTTGCACAGAGGGCAGCAGATGATATCATGTTCAGCAGAGAGCACAGAGGCTGTGGAGAAGACAACATAGATCTGTCTGAATATGAAGATATAGATGGTTTGTTTAGAGAATATAAGAATATAGTTTTGACAGAAACGGAAAGAAGAGGCTGAGAATGAATCAGATAACAATGAAATTGAATGCGGACAAGCTTATAATGATGGCTTTACAGGAGGATATCACAAGTGAGGATGTATCCACAAATGCGGTGATGCCAAAGGCACAGAAAGGAAAAGTAGACCTAATATGCAAGCAGGATGGAATCATTGCAGGACTTGATGTATATGCAAGAGTATTTACCCTCTTAGATGACAGCACTGAGGTTGAGTTCTTCTGCAAAGATGGCGATGAGGTGAAGGTTGGACAGCTTATGGGAATTGTGACTGGTGATATCAGGGTTCTTCTCTCTGGCGAGAGGGTTGCGCTTAATTATCTCCAGCGTATGAGTGGTATAGCTACGTATACCCATGAGGTTGCAGAACTTCTTAAAGGAAGCAAGACTACTCTGCTGGATACCAGAAAGACCACACCTAATTGCCGTATATTTGAGAAGTATGCAGTCAGAGTCGGCGGAGGCAGCAATCACAGATACAATTTGTCGGATGGAGTATTGCTTAAGGATAATCATATAGGCGCTGCGGGAAGTATAACCAATGCAGTGAGAATGGCAAAGGAGTATGCACCATTTGTCCGCAAGATAGAGGTTGAAGTTGAGACACTGGATCAGGTAAAAGAGGCTGTTGAAGCGGGAGCCGATATCATTATGCTTGACAATATGACAACGGATCAGATGAGGGCTGCGATTGATTTGATCGATGGACGTGCGGAGACAGAATGTTCAGGCAATGTTACAAAAGAGAACATAGAGAGCCTGATATCATTGGGAGTGGATTATATATCAAGCGGTGCGCTTACACACAGCTCACCTATAATGGATATATCGATGAAAAATCTTCATGCGGAGGGATAAAGTGAAGGCAAAAGAGAGAAGGGAAAGGATACTTGACATTGTGAAGAATTCAGATGTCCCTGTTCCGGCAAATAAGCTTGCGTCAGAATTTGAAGTCAGCAGACAGATAATAGTGCAGGATATTGCAGTGATCAGGGCGGCTGATGATGGCATAATTGCAACTAACAGGGGTTATATATACAAGAATGAATCAAAATGTCAGAGAGAGTTTAAAGTAAAACACGGTTATGACAGGACTGAGGAAGAACTCACGATCATAGTTGATTATGGCGGTGTTGTAAAGAATGTAAGTATAAGTCATACGGTGTACAATCGTGTTACTGCAAAGATGAATATTGCTTCCAGATACGACGTGGCAAAATTTATGAAAAAATTGGAAAACAGCCAGTCGTCCCTGCTTGGAAATGCTACGAACGGATATCATTACCATCTGATAGAGGCTCCAAGTGAAGAGATCCTGGACAACATAGAGCAGAAGCTCGATGAGACAGGCTTCCTTGTTCCGTGGCAGGAGTGGGAGAAATAATACAAAATGATTTGGAGAGAATAAAATGACGATAAAAGAGATACAGGAAGAGATAATCAGACTGAAGAAAGAGAAAGATTTCTGCATACTGGCACATGCTTATCAGGGACATGAGATTCTTGAAGTTGCAGATTATATGGGAGATTCATATGGACTTAGCGTAGAGGCGAGCAAGGATTCCCGCAAAAATATAATAATGTGTGGTGTGCGTTTTATGGCGGAGACATGTAAGATATTGTCCCCTGATAAGAATGTGTACCTGCCTAATCCTGAAGCCGGATGTCCGATGGCTGAGCAGATGAACCTTGAAACGCTGGATGAGATGAAGAAGAAGTATCCGGGATATGCGGTTGTCGCCTATATAAATACGACATCTGAATTGAAAACTGCCTGTGATGTATGTGTGACATCCTCATCAGCAGTGCAGATCTGCAGCAAGCTTGATAATGACAAGATTCTTTTTATTCCAGATCCGAATCTTGGAAACTATGTTCAAAAGCAGATGCCGGAAAAGGAATTTGCATTTTTTAACGGCGGATGTCCTAGACATCTTGCGGTTACCCTAGATGATGCTTTGAAGGCAAAAGAGTTACATCCACATGCGGAACTTCTTGTCCATCCTGAGTGCAGGCCGGATGTAGTTGCAGAGGCTGATTATGTAGGTTCAACCACAGGAATTATGGCATATGCCAGAAAGTCAGAGAAAAAAGAATTTATCATCGGTACAGAGCACAGTATTGTGGAGCATCTTCAGTATGAGTGCCCTGACAAAATGTTCTATCCAATTTCTTCAAAGCTGATGTGCCATAATATGAAGCTTACTACCCTGGTTGACATATTGAATGTATTAAAGGGCACAGGTGGCGAAGAGATAGTCCTTTCTGATGAGGTGATGGAGGGAGCTTCCCGTTGCATCAACAGAATGATCGCGCTTGGATAACGAGGTGTGGATTATTATCCAGAGCAGTGGGATATATCCATGATCGATAAGGATATGGACAATATCGTAGAGCTTGGATGCAATGTCATCCGTATAGCGGAGTTTGCATGGCATATCATGGAGAAGACGGAGGGGCAGTATGACTTTTCGTTCTTCGATCATGTCATCAGCAAGGCAAAGGAGAAGGGGCTTCATGTGATACTTGGAACCCCGACAGCGACTATTGCTTAATTATATAAAATACGGTTGCTTATTAGTTCATTAAGCGACCGTATTTTTTTGTACCTGTGTTATAATGTTATAAAAGTGTATAATATTATTTGCAAATTATGATCAGCCAGACTGGCTGGAGTATAGGAGGACATGATGGGTATTGTTGAATTAAAAAATGATAAGATTGCTATAAAGGTGAATACTCACGGTGCTGAGCTTGTGAGCCTGAAGAGTATCGAGACAGACAGAGAATACATGTGGTGCGGTGATGCTGAGTATTGGGGAAGAGTTTCTCCTGTGCTGTTTCCATTTGTGGGAAAGCTTGAAGGACAGCGTTACAGACATAACGGGGTGGTTTATGAGAATATACCTCAGCACGGATTTGCAAGGGACAGCGAGTTTGTAGTGGCTGGCCAGACTGGTGATACACTGCTGTTTGTGCTTGAGAAGAATGATACATGGCAGAAGAGCTATCCGTTTGATTTCAGTCTTTGTATAGGATACAGACTTGAAGGTTCATCTGTACATGTTATGTGGACCGTTGTGAATGAGGGAACTGACACGATTCATTTTTCTATCGGTGCCCATCCTGCATTTGCGTGTGAGGGAGGCATCGGCGGTTATTCTCTGGATATGCACACAGGTAAGAACGAGATTGAATGTGGTCTTTTGACAGCAAATGGAGTTCTTGGAGATAGAACAGTTACGCACAGACTGACAGATGGAGTCTTAAAGCTGCGTGATGAGATGTTTGATGAGGATGCCCTGATCATGGATGGTAAGGGTATAAATACGATTACATTAAGGAACTCATCTGATGCGCCGGTTTTGCAGTTGAGATTTGATGTGCCGCAGATAGGCATATGGTCTCCTGCAAAGAAACATGCGCCATTTGTCTGCATAGAGCCTTGGTTTGGCAGGTGTGACCGCGAGGGATATGACGGAGATCTGGCGGACCGTGAGTATTCAAACAGTCTTGAGGCTGGCCATTCGTTCAGCAAGGAGTATGTCATCGACATACTATAATGGAAAACATATCATGTGTCAGATTAAGATATAGCAGAATATAATTTGTAAGCAGGGCGGGACATCCCATTGGTGAGATGTCCCGCCCTGTTTGTTATGTTTCATATACATTAATGTAAAATCTATGTAAAAGATGCCTGACCCCATTGTTGTTCCTTTTTGTAGAGTGCTGAAAATACTACTTGACATATGATACTATGCGACGTATAGTATACTGCGTAAGGAGGTATAGCGATGGATATACAATTGAAGAGAGGGATGCTCGACGTGTGTGTGCTTGCGGCCATCAAGGACGAGGATTCCTATGGATATCAGATCATCAAAGATATGAAGCCGTATGTGACGATATCAGAGTCCACACTCTATCCTATCCTCAGAAGACTTGAGGCGGGAGCGCTGCTCACGGTTCATTCCGTGGAGCACAACGGAAGACTCAGAAAGTATTATCATATTACGGATGCCGGAAGAGCCAGGATAGAAGAGTTCAAGGAAGAGTGGAAGGAACTGGAATCCATATACAGATTTATTGTGAAGGAGGAAGTCAGAGATGAACAAACAGGAATATCTTGAGTCGATAAGAAGCAGGATCAGTGCGATGCCGGCTGATGATGTGAACAGGTTTATGGATTACTATAGCGAGATGATAGATGACCGCGTGGAGGACGGCCTTTCCGAGGAGGAGGCTGTGGCAGATATGGGATCACCTGATGCAGCAGTGGAGCAGATACTTGAAGATATGCCGCTTACAAAGCTTGTGAAGGAGAAGATCAAGCCAAAGCACGAGCTCAAGGCATGGGAGGTCGTACTCATAGTACTTGGTTCTCCGGTGTGGATACCGCTTCTCATTACAGCGGCGGTATTGTTGCTCACACTGTGGATAGTTGCATTTGCACTTCTTATATCATTCTATGCGGTGGTGCTCAGCTTTGTGGTGGCGGGAATCGGCGGATTGATATGTACCATACCGCTGTTCGTAGCCAACAGCCCATACACAGCAGTCCTCATGCTCGGCGCAGCACTCATCGGAATCGGAATCGCGATACTGTTTGTTGTATCGGTGAAGCCGGTTACAATTGGCATATTTAAGGTCTGCAAGGCCAGTGTGAATGGAATAAAGAGAATGTTTGTAAAGGAGAAATAGTCATGAGTAGAACAAAGAAAGCTGTTATTGTTGCATCGGTCATGATCGTGGCAGGCATTATCACTGTGATCTCAGCACTTGCTGTAAATGGATTCAGATGGCCGAATGTGACAGTTAATCTGGCCCACATGACATCGGAGCCGGTGAACTACGTAAAGAAGACTGTTGATATAAAAGATAAATTCACTGCAATTGATGTAAAAAGCGCATCAGATGTGGATGTTGCCGTGAAGAAGGCGAGTGGAGATACAAGTTATGTGGAGTATTATGACAGTGAGAATCTGACGCATCATGTAGATATATCAGATGGTGTGCTCAGGATAACCGCAGACGACAGCAGGAACGCGGCATTTAACATTTCCATTGGTATGTACTCTGGAGCATGGCCGTCCGTGACGGTGTATCTGGCCGGCACGGAGTACGATGATTTGAAGATCGTGACCAGCAGCGGTGACGTGGATATGGAATATTATCTGGCAATAGGCAATATCGATATAGAGGCCGCCAGCGGCGATGTGATCGTAAAGGGGGTAAATGCAGATGCTCTGACGGTGGCGACCAGCAGTGGTGACATTAAGCTTGACAGTGTATCGTCAAAGGATACAAGAATATCAGCAAACAGTGGTGACGTCAGTCTTGGTGATGTGGTGATGGATAATATTGATCTGAAGACCTCCAGTGGCAATATCACATCTGGCAGTATAAAGGCAAAACGTATAAACGGTCGTGCGTCAAGTGGTGACGTAATGATTAGAGACTGTGATGCTTCTGAGATCAATGTCGTGACAACCAGTGGTGATGTATCGATCGGCATTGGCTCAGAAATGAAGTATGAATACAATACAAAGACATCCAGCGGTGATGTAAATGTACCGGACTCGGTTGAGGGAGCAGATGGAAAGTGCAATATCGAGACTAGTAGCGGTGATATTGATGTCACACAGTAAGTCGTAACTGAATACATTTGAAAATTGGTTCAAGGCAGGTCTTCTGAAATGGAATGACCTGCCTTGAGTTGTATTTAGGCTAAATTAAAGTTAATTAATGAAATAAAATGTCGGTAAAGGCCTCTGCTTATTGTGGATTCACGCTAAAAATGGTATCTTTAATATGTATATATATTTATACGGAAGAAAATATCAGGGAGAGTAAAGGATGAGTGCATTTGCATTGAGACTTGCAGTATTACCTTCGGTGTTACTGCTGTTATTTGTAGTCAGAAGAAATAAGAATAGCAGGGATCCAATGAGCCTGCTAGTATGGCTTGCGGTTCTGGGAGCTGTCAGCACGATACCGGCAGTAGTCGTGGAGCTGGTTGGGGGCGTATTGTTATACTATATTGGATTGGAATCCGGAACGGCGGTTTATGAGCTGGTCAACTGCTTCTTTATAGTGGCGATGATCGAGGAACTGGGCAAATTCCTTGGAATGTTAATACTTACATGGAAAAATAAGAACTTTGACCACAGCTATGACGGCGTTATATATGGCGTGTGCTCGTCGCTCGGATTTGCAACACTGGAGAATATCCTGTATGTATTCCAGGGTGGAATAGGACTCGGAATCCTGAGGGCTGTGACAGCAATCCCACTTCACTGCTCATGCGGCGTTATCATGGGATATTTCTACTCAAAGGCGAGAGAGAATGCGAACAAGGGCGAGGGTGCCGCAGGCAATATGCTGATAGCGTATTTTAGCACCATGGGAATACACGGACTGTATGATTTTGTGCTGTCGATTGATGACACCAGCGTGATCCTGTGCATACTGGTTCTGATCCTGTCGGTGGTTCTGATGTTCCTGCTCATATCCCATGCGGCAAAGAACGATCATATCATAGCGGTAAATCCTATATGGGTGAATCCGTATAACTTCAGATATATACCTATGTGTGGATATAATCAGCCAAATATGTACGGACAGAACATGCAGTACAATCAGCCAAATGTATATGGCAAGCGGCAGAACACCTTCCAGCCAAATGCATACGGCCAGACGGATCAGTACAATAATCAGCAGAGTGGCTATGGCCGGCAGCCTCGATATGGTCAGCAGAGTGGCTATGGCCAGCAGCCTCGGTATGGTCAGCAGAATGGTTACGGTCAGCGGCCGGGGCAGTACAACCAGCCGGGCAGCTATACTCAACAGCCAGGACAGTACAATCAGCCGTCAAGTGGCTATGGTCAGCCACAGCGGTACGATCAGCAGAATGGCTACAGCCAGCAGACCCAGTATGGCTGGCAGTCACAGCAGAATAATCAGTATAGCGGCTACGGTCAGCAGCCACATTACGGTCAGTCATCACAGTATGATCCGCAGAACACATACAGACAGTAATAAAATATTTATATAGAGGAGAACAGGCAAATGTTATTGATAAAGAATGGAAGAGTCATTGATCCGGTCACCCATACAGACGAGGTCATGGATGTGCTCATCGACGGCAATCACATAGTTAAGACAGGATACGATCTGGAGGCAGAGGGTGCGGAGGTCATCGATGCAGATGGACTTGTAGTTGCACCGGGACTGGTAGACACACATGTACACTTCCGCGATCCGGGATTTACGTACAAGGAAGACATCGAGACAGGTGCCGCCGCCGCTGCAAGAGGAGGCTTCACGATGGTGGTATGTATGGCGAATACAAAGCCGGCGGTGGATAACCTTGAGACTCTCAAGTATATACAGGATAAAGGTGCAAAGACCGGAATACATGTAGTTCAGACAGCCACAGTCACAAAGGGCCTTGCTGGCAAGGAACTCGTGGACATGGACAGTCTTGCGGCTGCAGGTGCAGCAGGATTTACTGATGATGGAATCCCAATCATGGATGAGAAGCTTCTTCTTGAGGCTATGGAGAAGGTAAGGAATCTTGATCTTCCGGTGAGTCTTCATGAAGAGGATCCGCTGTTCATTGCACAGCCGGGAGTGAATCAGGGAAAAGTATCAGAAAAGCTTGGATACGGCGGTGCATCCCGCACAGCGGAGGATATTATGGTTGCAAGGGACTGCGTCCTTGCACTTCACACAGGTGCATCAGTGTGCATACAGCATATAAGCTCAGGCAATTCCGTGGATATAGTGAGAACTGCAAAGAAGCTTGGAGCGGACGTACATGCGGAGGCAACTCCACATCATTTCACCCTTATAGAGGATGCTGTGCTGAAGTACGGAACCATGGCGCGTATGAATCCTCCACTCAGAACCGAGAAAGACAGAAGACAGATCATAGAGGGAATACAGGATGGCACAATAGATATGATAGTGACGGATCACGCCCCGCACAGCAGTGAGGAGAAGGCGAGACCGCTTGACAAGGCGCCAAGTGGAATAACAGGGCTTGAGACATCTCTTGCCCTTGGAATATATTCCCTTGTACAGCCTGGATATATCTCACTCATGAAGCTCATGGAACTAATGAGCAGGAATCCTGCAGAATTTTACCGCATGGAACCGGGCAAGATAGCAGAGGGAGCTCCTGCGGATATAGTCATATTTGGCGAGAATGAGCAGTGGACAGTGAACAGCTTTGCGTCAAAGGCATCCAACAGTCCATTTGCCGGATGGACTCTCCCGGGAAGGGTTCACTATACAATCTGTGGTGGAAATATCGTGTATGACGCAGAAAAATACGATGCTGAACATGATGTGTAAGATGCGGGCAGCAGGATATAAAATGTAAGATATGAGAAGATCATAACAGAGATGGGACATATAGATATGGACAAGATAAGACGACATTATACATTCAGAGGAAGAGTGCAGGGAGTTGGCTTCAGATACAGGGCGAGCTATGCTGCATCCATGTACGGAGTCACCGGCTGGGTGTGCAACAGATATGATGATTCTGTTGAGATGGAGGCTCAGGGGCTGCCTGAGGCTATAGACAAGGTGATAGCAGTTCTCAGAAATGACAGATATATATTTATAGAGGATATGGATGTCAGGGAGATACCTCTGGAGAATGACAGCGGATTTCATGTGAGATCAAGCTGGTAACGCGCGTAGATAATAAGGAGAGTGGACATATGGTAAAGATAGATTTGATAACGGGCTTTCTGGGCTCAGGCAAGACGACATTTATTAAGAAGTATGTGAGCTACCTTGTTGGTAAAGGATATAATGTCGGAATCCTTGAAAATGATTATGGTGCAGTCAACGTGGACATGATGCTTCTTCAGGATGTGATGGGCGAGAACTGTCATGCTGAGATGGTGGCAGGTGGCTGCGGCGAGGACTGTCACAAGAGAAGGTTCAAGACAAAGCTCATAGCGATGGGGATGAGCGGCTATGACAGAGTCATTGTTGAGCCGTCCGGAATATTTGATGTGGATGAATTCTTTGACGTCCTCCACGAGGAGCCACTTGACAGATGGTATGAGGTGGGAAGCATCATTTCCATAGTCGATGCCGGACTTGACCGGGACATGAGCAGACAGTCCAGATATGTGCTTGCGTCTGAGGTTGCGAACTGTGGAACTCTGGTGATGAGCAAGGTTCAGGATGCATCGGAGGATGAGAAGAGGAGCACAATAGAATATATCAATGAAGTGCTCACCGAATTCCAGTGTAAGCGTCAGTTCGGCGATGATGTTCTGGAGAAGAACTGGGATGATTTCACGGACGATGACTTTGAAGGTTTTATGTCAACCGGATACAAATTAAACGACTATGTAAAATTATGGTTCAAACAAAGTGATGTGTTTAACTCGGTATATATCATGAATAAGGTCATGCCTCAGGAGCGGCTTGAGACGATAGTCAGGGATATATTTGCGGATAAGGAATGCGGAGATGTCTTTAGAATCAAGGGTTTTCTCCCTGTAAATGACACCGGATGGATAGAGCTCAACGCCACGGTAAAAAAGACCGAGGTGAGACCTATAGAGAACGGGCAGGAGATCATAATTGTGATCGGTTCGAATTTGGTGGAGGACAAAATAAAACGGTACTTTGAGTAAAGAGGCTGATGGACAGGAGCGGATTTTCATGACAGACAGGGCTAAGAAATTGAACAGAGAAGAGAAGCTTCAACTTCAGGCTGAAAAGCTGAAAGAACAGGCACAGATAGATCTTGAGGGATACGTTATGTGTCGTTCTGCACTCAGGGCGACCAGAACGGATCTTCATGAGGAGTCGGAACGGTATGACAGACTTAGGGAAGAATATGAAGAGCTGAAGAACAGACGCGCACCGTACAAGGTGCTGTTCTATAAACGCAGAAGGATCAGAAAGTGTAAAAAGCACATAAAGGAGCTGGGAAGGGCAAAGAAACGTCTGCGCAAACAGATGAAGGAACATCGTGAGGGTGTCAGACGAAGAACTGTTACCAACACATTTGCATTTGTTGCAGCGCTTGCGATGTTCGCCATGATGGCGTGGCGGATATGGCAGCTCGCACAGGGTGTGTACTATATGGCATTTTACAGAAATGGTGAGGCCCTTGAGATAACGGCTGTTGCTGTGCTCAGGCAGCTTCTGCTTGTGGCGTGCATCGTATATGGCCTTGTGGTTGTATGGCAGTCACTGCAGGTGTGGGGCATGAAGCGGGAAGGCTGGAATGGTGTAATAAGAATTAAGGTGAAACAGAAGGCCTACTGGATTATGATGATAGGCGTACCGCTTCAGATAGTCAGCCATGGAGATATGCTGACGAATGCCATGATGCTTATAACGATTATCAGTCAGATGGTCATGGCGGCACTTTTGTCGACGGTCCAGTCGAGAAGGATACTTGTGAAGATATTTGCATGGTGCTATGTTGGGGGAATCTGCGTGATATGGCTGTATGGCGGAGTGTACTGCAGAAACTTCGAGATATCGGGAAATGATTCCGGAACCAGCACCTATGCGGTTGACAACAAGTCGAATTTTTCGCAGATATGGGAGATGTCGACTGAACCGGAATTCTATCATATGGGTATGTATGCCCAGAACAGGGATACCGATTATGGCATGATGATCATTCCGGGACTTGCGTATGCTGATACGATAGGCAGTGAGTCGAGGAAGATAGAGAACTGCACGTCCATGACACCACAGGGGCTGGCAGTTACGAAGGAGTATACATTTGTCAGTGCATATTGCAAGACGAAGAAACACAAATCTGTGATATTTGTTCTTGATACACAGACCGGGCAATATATTAAAACACTGGTTCTCAAGGACACGACACATGCCGGAGGACTTGCGTATGATACGAAGAATAATGTGCTGTGGGTTTCCTCGTATATGATCGATGAGGATGAGGACAGGAGCAGGAAGGCATCCATATCATGTCTTACGCTGGACTCCATAGAGAAATACGATGTGGCTCAGGGAAAGCCGATAAAATACAGAAACACATGTAGCGTCATGTTCCCTGCAACGTCATTTATCACGATATATGATGGACATATATATGCGGGCTACTGGCGAAAGGATAAGAACAGCTACAGCATGGCAGCCAGCTACGAGATCGTAAATGGCGGCACCGCCATATCCTCGGAGGAGGACGAGGCTTTCTATATACCAGGAAGGGTGCAGGGGCTTCAGGTGTACAAAAATGAGATAATATTTTCTATATCATATGGTATAGATGAATCCAGGATAGAGGTATACGATACAGATACAGGCAAGCTGTCCAGTGTGAATTACGGAACAGAGACACCGAGACAGGTGGTTAAGCTTCCGCAGAAGCTGGAGCAGATATATTCGTATAATGGCAAATTATACTGCCTGTTCGAGTCTGCAAGTTTTGCCTACAGGCTGACAGCACCGGTGTGTATGGACAGGATCGTGGGGCTTGATGAGATGGCACTTGTAGAGTAGCTCAAAGTGGTTTAAGGTGAAAAAATGGAGGGTTTGGGATGAACGAACAGAATTTTAACAATGGAATGAATGGAGGCCCGGGGATGCCGCCGCCGCCACCGCAAGGGTATATGAACA
>ERZ894248.115-NODE-115-length-25737-cov-12.701_pt1 | contig 25737 bp, 18 predicted proteins | sample MGYA00380300_ERZ894248 | MGnify/ENA primary metagenome ERZ894248 (study PRJEB32331, sample SAMN06328432) | human gut metagenome | biome: human gut microbiome; feature: stool | host: Homo sapiens | collected 2014-03-14 ... | reverse complement strand
GCGTAGCAGCTAAAAGCCACTACGCTTTCAAATCTAACTTTTGGGGGTCACCACATTTGGAGCGGGAGCTGCTTTTATTCGGTTTCCGTAATACAATTATGAAAAAAACAGAGGAGAGAAAATTTCAAAATGAAATTTTGCTGAGTAAAATATGAATTAAAAATACATTTATACGGCATTACTGGTATTCGCAAACACTTGCCCATTTGAGAAGGAACTCTCTCTCTTCGGGTTTGCCCTTAACAGACTGTGATGCGGCTACAATCGGAAGCCAGCGGTCAACATATTGACGGGCTGTGTCGGTCTTTGTGCAGTAAAGCTTCATATACTTTTCTGCAAGCTCTTCCTGATGATTCAAGCGGAACAAGAGGTAAGTTCTTGCGGCATCGGCTGAACCGTTACCCTGTGTTGCGTGTGACCAGTCAATAACATACGGTGTACCCGACTCGTCAATGATAACATTACTCGGGTTGAAATCGCCGTGACAAACCTTTGTGTGGTTCGGCATACCATTAAGACGGGTTTCAAGCTCATATCTTGTTGTTGCGTCAAGGTCGGTTTCGCTGATTTTGCGTTTCATCTTATCCTTGAGTTTGTTAAGCAACGGCGCTTTTTGGCTGAGAATTTTAACCTGAATGTCAACAAAGAGATTGAGGTATTCGTCCTCTTTTTCGGGATGCTCTGCCATAAGCTCCGCAAGAGTTTTGCCCTCGATGAAGGTGGAGATAATTGCCCATTTTCCGTCAATCTTTGTAACCTCTTCAATTTTCGGAATATTGAGTCCTGTTTCCTCAACTCTTGCCTGATTAAGAGCCTCGTTAAGAATATCTGATTTCGGATAACACTCGTCAAAAACCTTGGCGGCAAGCGCACCGTCTTTATAAACTACCTTGTTCTCTCTTTTTGCAAGAACTGTATCTAATTTCATAATAAAGCCCCTTTCGCTTTAAAATATTAAAAATTCATCAAGCAATCTTTCATTGCTTCGGTTATATTATACAACAATTTCAGGGGTTAGTACAGTGTAAAAATAACAAAATAATTTTAATTTTCTTTGTGCATTTAGCAAATACAAATAAAATATTTTTTACCTTTCAAACAAAAAGAACAAGATATTTTATGCGAAGTGCATAAAAACTCGTTAAACTTTTAACTAAATATTTGTGAAATTTTTAACATTCTTTTGTGCATTGTGCATAATAGTTTGTAATATTAAAAGCACATTACGCCCAAGAGGAAGTTTATTTAAATTGAAAGTTGAAAATGGAAAATGGAAAATTGCGGTTGGGCAGACAGTCTGTAATGTAAAAAAACATATTATGCCCGAGCGTAGCATTGTAATTGTTCGCAAAATCCTGTAGGGGCGTTCATTGGACGCCCGCACGGCGAGCCGCCGTACCCAATTCGTGCAGATAGTTTGTAAATATCCAAAAACATATTATGCCCGAGCGGAAGTTTATTTAAATTGAAAGTTGAAAATGCAAAATGGAAAATTGCGGTATTATCCATATACAACAAAACACCCTGCCACGAGGGCAGGGTGTTTTGTAATTATGCTTTACGAGATAGATTAAACAGTCTCGCTGTTGTTGCCATAGTAAGCATTGAGGTACATCTGCTTGATTTCCTTGAAGAGCGGATATCTTGGGTTTGCACCTGTGCACTGGTCATCAAATGCCTGCTCTGTCATAGCGTCAAGACGGTTGAGGAAGTCCTCTTCGTCCGGAACATAATCCTTGATAGAGCTCTTGATGCCAACTCTTGCCTTGAGGTCGTTAACAGCCTTGATAAGGTTTTCAACGCTCTCTGTATCGTTCTTGCCGCCGAGGCCGAGGTAACGAGCTACTTCAGCATAACGAGCGAGTGTGTGCGGGTGATCATACTGTGGGAATGTACCCATCTTAGCAGGAACTTCTGCTGAGTTGAATCTGATTACCTGCTCAAGCATAAGTGCGTTAGCAATACCGTGCGGTACATGATGGAAAGCACCGAGCTTATGAGCCATTGAGTGACAAACACCGAGGAATGCGTTAGCGAATGCCATACCTGCCATTGTAGCAGCGTGAGCAACCTTCTCACGAGCAACAGGCTCGTTCATACCGTTGTCATAGCAAGCAGGGAGATACTCGAAGATAAGCTTGAGTGAACGGAGTGCAAGACCGTCTGTGAAATCTGTAGCCATCATTGAAGCGTAAGCCTCAAGTGCGTGAGAAACAGCGTCGATACCTGATGCAGCTGTAAGTCCCTTAGGACCGCTCATCATGTTGTTAGCATCAACGATTGCCATTTTAGGCATAAGCTGATAGTCAGCAAGCGGATACTTAACGCCTGTATTCTGGTCTGTGATAACTGCGAAAGGAGTAACCTCAGAACCTGTACCTGATGATGTTGGGATAGCAATGAAGTATGCCTTCTCACCCATCTTCGGGAATGTGTAAACTCTCTTACGGATATCGCAGAAACGCATAGCCATATCCTGGAAGTCAACTTCCGGATGCTCATAGAGAACCCACATAATCTTGCCGGCGTCCATTGCTGAACCGCCGCCGAGTGCGATAATGCAGTCAGGCTCAAACTTACGCATAGCCTCTGCACCCTTCTGAGCTGAAATAAGTGATGGGTCAGGCTCAACATCTGCGAATGTTGTATATGTGATGCCCATTTCATCGAGCTTGTCTGTGATTGGCTTTGTGTAGCCATTCTTATAAAGGAATGAGTCAGTAACGATGAATGCTCTCTTCTTACCCATTACATCCTTGAGTTCCTGAAGAGCTACAGGCATACAGCCCCTCTTGATATAAACCTTTTCAGGTGCTCTGAACCAAAGCATATTTTCTCTCCTCTCGGCAACTGTCTTAATATTGATAAGGTGCTTGCAACCAACATTCTCAGAAACAGAGTTGCCGCCCCATGAACCACAGCCGAGTGTGAGTGAAGGAGTAAGCTTGAAGTTGTAAAGGTCACCGATACCACCCTGTGAAGAAGGTGTGTTAACAAGGATACGGCAAGTTTTCATTCTTGATGCGAACTCGTCAATCTTTGCTCTTTCGTTTACAGCGTCAACATAAAGTGAAGATGTGTGACCGTAACCGCCGTCAGCAATAAGATGCTCAGCCTTTGCAATAGCATCTTCAAAATCTTCAGCCTTGTACATAGCGAGTACAGGAGAAAGCTTCTCGTGAGCAAACTCTTCGCTGATGTCAACTGATTCTACCTCACCGATAAGAACCTTTGTTTCCTCAGGAATTGTTACACCTGCAAGAGCTGCGATTGTAACAGGCTTCTGACCAACAATCTTAGCGTTAAGAGCGCCGTTGATGATGATAGTCTTTCTAACCTTCTCTGTCTCTTCCTCGTTAAGGAAGTAGCAGCCACGAGCCTTGAATTCCTTCTTAACTTTGCTGTAAATCTTCTTTTCAACGATAACAGACTGCTCTGAAGCACAGATCATACCGTTATCAAATGTCTTTGAGTGGATAATTGAGTTAACTGCGAGTAAAATGTCAGCTGTTTCATCAATGATAGCAGGTGTGTTACCGGCGCCAACACCGAGTGCAGGCTTACCTGATGAATAAGCAGCCTTAACCATGCCGGGGCCGCCTGTTGCGAGGATGCAGTCAGCTTCCTGCATAAGTGTGTTTGTGAGTTCGAGTGAAGGAATATCAATCCAGCTGATGATACCCTCCGGAGCGCCTGCCTTAACAGCAGCTTCAAGAACAACCTTGGCAGCCTCAATTGTGCTCTTCTTAGCACGGGGATGCGGGCTGATGATGATACCGTTTCTTGTCTTAAGACAAACGAGTGTCTTGAAGATAGCGGTTGAAGTTGGGTTTGTTGTAGGAATAACGGCAGCGATTACACCGATTGGCTCAGCAATCTTCTTAATGCCGTAAGCCTTGTCTTCCTCAAGAACGCCGCAAGTCTTAACATTTCTGTAAGCATTGTAAATATACTCAGATGCGAAGTGGTTCTTGATAACCTTATCTTCTGCAACGCCCATGCCTGTTTCTTCAACAGCCATCTTAGCGAGCGGAATTCTCATCTGGTTAGCAGCAGTAGCGGCAGCAAGAAAAATCTTGTCAACCTGCTCCTGTGTGTAGGTAGCAAAAATTTTCTGAGCTTCTCTTACTCTTGCAAGGGCAGCTTCAAAGCTTTCTGCGTTATCTACGATAGGATACTCTTTTGTACTCATTTAATCTACCTCTTATCTTGCATAATTATATTAGATTCAGCAAAGCTGAAAATGATATCAAATTAATTTGCCTCAATTACTCGGCTTTCTCGGCAGCCTTACCGCTTGCCTTTGTTGCCTTTTTTGAAGAACTGCCTAAGTCAGCCTTGAATTTAAGGTTGTTTTTCTTAGCATAGCTCTGGGCATATGAACCGCTTGCTCCGTGGATTGTAACTTCCTTACTGCATTCAGCGAATACATTGTCGGGAATACTTGTAATACAAGCCGGAATTGTAATGTCTGTAAGCTCACGCGACTGATAAAAAGCATATTCATCAATCTTTGTAAGTTTACCGCTGTCGGGAAGAACAACATTGTTAAGTGCCGCACCCGAAAAAGCTCTCGGTCCGATTTCTTTGAGTGTACTCGGAAGCTTGATTTCTCTTAACTCAGAGCAGTTAAAGAACACACTGTTGTTAAGGATTTCAAGACCTTCGGTAAGATTTACCTTTGTGAGGCTGTGACAGCTTGAAAAGGCATAATCTTCAATCTGCTTGATACTTGACGGAATTGTTACTTCCGTAATTTTAGAGTTATTGAACACGCTTGCACCGATTACGGTAACTTTGTAGTTCTTGTAGCTTTCGGGAATTTCAATAACCGTGTCAGAACCTGTGTACTTTGTAATCATAAGTTCTTCCTGATTGATAATGAAAAATCCGAAATCTCCGTTTGTAAGGTCAGGCTCTGTCGGCTCAACCTTGTAGCCGGGCTTACTGCTGTTTGATGATGTGTTGTCGTCACAACCGCATCCCGAGAGTCCGACCGCTGCTGATGCGCACATTGTGCACGCCATCAGAAAGCAAAGAATTCTTTTCATTTTTCTGGATCCTTTCAATCGTTGTTTAAGAATTTAGCTAATTCTCGATTGATTCTATTTTATCATCTTTGTTAAATATTTGTCAATGTTTTTTTGACCATTTTTCTACTTTTATCGGGTTCAATAATAATTACAAAAAGATTACACACTTATTGTTGCACTTCTCACAAAAAAGATAAAAATCCCGTAAAATCCGCTGTTTTTTGCGGTAAAAAATGTAAGAAAAATCCTCAGAAACTGCCGTTTTCGGCATATCATTGACGAATCAATCGACCAATGTCATATTTTCACAATAGGCGTTGTAAAATCAAGACCGCTCCTTTTTGGAATTTCATACGCAAGTGCCGAAATATCGTAGGCTAAAATGTCCTTTTCAAGCAATGCCTTTGTGTTGCCGCCTGTTCTGATACCGTTGCTTGCAGAAGTGACAATATTCAGTCGGCAGTCTTTGAGCAATTCCGCACCCTCGTTTGTAAAGCCTAAAACACGGACATACTCAATCGGGATTTGCGTATGAGCTTTTTCAATTCCGAGCAATGCACAGGCGAGTATTCTCCGTATGCGTGCATGAGTGTAGCGCTTTGTCTTTACAAGGTCGGCAATTTCTGATGAGGTACTGCAACGCACTGCCGCATCGGCAATTCTGTTTTCAAGCCCCTCACCCACATTGGGCAGTTTTGCAATGTCCTCTCTTGTCATAGTACGCAGGCGGTACAATAACGGTCTGTCAAGATTTTCGGGGAATGTGATTTCATCGGGAATGTGCGGAGCGTACTTCTTCGCATTTTCACCGTTACGCAACATTTCTCTTATGTGTGACGCAGACGCAAAGCCCTCGCCCGCAATTCGGCTGTCGTGTGCAACACCTGTTCTTGCAACCGAGAACGGCTCAACACCCGTACCGTTCAATGCCTTTATATACTCAACGCCAAGAATATTGTTAGGTTCGCAGAGTACGGACGAAATCTCATCTCCGAAAACCGTTTTGACGGCGTTTTCAAGTTCACGGGGGTAGTATCCGCCGTTTTTCATTCCATCACGCACAAGAGCCTGTACCCTTTCATCACAAACAGCGTTTGCGGATTTTTTGAGCAGTTCGCAATCACCGCTTTCACTGCCGAAAGCAAGGTAATTTGTGCAGTCAAAAGCCGACGCAATCGCAACACCTGCCTTTGCAAAGCCCTCAGCCCCCGAAAGTGAGAACACAACGGGCAGTTCAAGCACCAAATCCGCACCGTTTTCAAGGGCAGATTTTGCACGGACAAATTTGTCGCACACAGCAACCTCACCACGCTGGGTAAAGCTGCCGCTCATAATTGCTATGACCGGCTCTTTAAGCACATTTTTTGCACTTTCGAGCAAATATTTATGACCGTTGTGAAACGGATTGAATTCGCAGATGACAGCTGTTGCCATAACTATTCCTCCAAAGCCTTTATTTCGCATACATATTGTAAAAAACACTTGAAAACATACATAATTTGGAGTATCATATGTATGTGTGACCTGTCAATTTTGAAAAGCCTTTTTCTAATTTACATTATAGTATAAAATATGACGACAGGCAAATATATTTCTTATATTTTAAACTGAAAACAACTACCAAAGGGGACGATTGTAATGAAAATTCTCGTAATCAACGCAGGCAGTTCCTCGCTCAAGTACCAGCTTATTGATACTGACAACGAGGCAGTTCTCGCAAAGGGTAACTGTGAAAGAATCGGTCAGAACGGTGCTTTCATTGGTTTTAAAACACCCGACGGCAAAAAAATCAACCGCAAAACACAGATGCTTAATCACACTCAGGCTTTTGAGGCTGTTAAAAATGCACTCTTAGATCCCGAATACGGTGCAATCAGCGATTTGTCCGAGGTTTCCGCCGTAGGTCACAGAGTTGTGCAGGGCGGTGCGTACTTTGACAAGTCGGTGCTTGTAGATAACTCGGTAATCAACAAAATCAGAGAGCTTGCTCCTCTTGCACCTCTTCACAACCTTGCACACCTTCAGGGCATTGAGGCCTGCACAAGAGTTTTCGGTCCGAAAGTTCCGCAGGTTGCGGTTTTTGATACTGCTTTTCACCAGACAATGCCCGAAAAAGCATTTATGTATGCAGTGCCTTACAAGTATTATGAAAAGTTCGGTGTAAGAAAGTACGGCTTTCACGGCACATCTCACCGTTATGTTTCCGAAAAAATGGCTGACCTTATGGGCAGAAAAAAGGAAGAGCTCAAGCTTATTACCTGTCACATCGGCAACGGTTCTTCAATCACAGCCGTAAAGGGCGGTAAGGTTATCGACACTACAATGGGACTTACTCCTCTCGGCGGTTTTATGATGGGTACCCGTTCAGGTTCACTTGATCCGTCTGTTATCACATTTATCGCTGAAAAAGAGCATCTCACTCCCGAGGAAATGTCAAAGATTCTCAACAAGGAATCGGGACTTTTGGGCATTTCGGGCGTTTCGTCTGACGACCGTGATGTTTGTGCAGCCGAAGCAGACGGCAATATGAGAGCTCACCTTGCCCACGAAATGCTTTACTACCAGATTGCAAAGTACATCGGCAGTTATTATGTAGCGCTCGGCGGTTGTGACGGCATCGTATTCACGGCAGGTATCGGTGAAAACCAGCCTATGCTCCGTGAAAAGGTTTGCGACTATCTTGAATGCCTTGGCGTTAAGTTGGATAAGGAATTCAACAAGCAGGCCACATGCGGTGTTACAGGCACACTCTCAACTCCTGATTCTGCAATCAGAGTTGAACTCATTGCAACCGACGAAGAAATGGTTATTGCAAGAGATACAAGAGCCATTGTTGAGGCACTTTAATTGAAATAAATCTGCCACGCAGTAAATATTACATAAGAAAACAGGTTGTCATATGACAGCCTGTTTTTTGTTTATGGTTATTTTACGGCGAGCCGCCGTTCCCCTTTCGTGTAGACAGTTTGCAATGTAAAAAACATATTATGCCCGAGCGAAAGTTTTTTGAAATTGAAAGTTGAAAATGGAAAATTGAAAATTGCGTTCGGGCAGACAGTTTGCAAAATGCAAATCATTGTTGCCCGACTGTTTTTGTATATATAGAAGTTGCGTTTAAATGTATGGGCGGATATCATCCGCCCGCAAGGCTACCCCTACTGCAAAAACTACGAATCCGCAACTGTTCCGTCCGTCACGGTGTCGCTTGTGTCCCTGAATAAAAGTGTAATGCACCAGATTGCGGAAAGTCCGACAAGGATATAAACAATACGGCTTATGATTCCTGTCTGTCCGCCGCAAATCCACGCAACAAGATCAAACTGAAAAATGCCGACACTTCCCCAGTTGAGTCCGCCGATAATAAGAAGCGTCAATGCTATTTTATCGAGCATTCAAAGTCCTCCTTTGTATTTGCTGAAAATAGTATTGACGCAATTTTTCGTTTTATTCAATTTTAATTTGCTATCAAAAATCTTTTGGGATTCACTTTATATTTGCTAATAAAATCAATGTCCGATTTTCATTTCCTTATGGCAAATATATCTCGCGTATGAACTGATATAAATAGCTGTAACATGAAAATTATTTTTTCAACTGTCATAATTTCCAAATCTACCAATTCTGAAAGTAAAACATGTCTCTGCTCAGCAGATAGGTTGTCATTACTATTTACATTGTAACCCCACATATGCAACATAGATTCCATGTCCCAATCACTAAAATTAAAATAATGATCTTCTTTTCCTATAAAAAATATATTGTCCTTAAGATGCCCATAATACGGATTACCGTGGGCATTTAAAAATTTTCTGAAAATGGTAATATCTGTATAACAATAATCTTCTGATTTATTGTATGTAGATTTCATTATTTCATAACAATCACTTATCGGGGAATAAATCAACAAATCAATCAACTCTGAGTTTCTTTCCCTCATACAAGCAGAATAATATCCGCCGCCACGCTTAATATTTATCACTTTTGGGGCAAAAATATCACACACATTTGTTTCAGGAAATACACATTTTATTTTATACTCATCACCATATAAAATACCTTTCTTATTTCTTTCTTTTCTAATTAAAGCAGTCAACAGTTCTCTAGCCTCAGGGCTGGAATAATGACATATATTTCTTTTTTGATTCTCATATTCTTTTTTATTAACTATAAAGTAATCTTCTCTTTTGTCTTTTAGTAAAATGCTAATGCATATAACAAAAGAGTTGATTTTTTTACTCATATCCCTCAGTTTTTGATTATATGCTACTTCGGAATAGTTATCATAACACCGACCATTTAATTTGAATCGTTTTGCATATTTATTATCTTTCAAGTAATTGTATAGAGATTCTCTTTCAATAACATACAAAACATCACAATTTTTGCAATATGTTCCGGGAACAATAAGTGAATTTGAATTATTCAAGGGAATTGATGAATAATCATATGTTGTTTTGTTGTGGCATACAGGACAAGTCAACATAGGCTTATCTTTGGTGACTAAATTTTTATGGGTTTTCCAAGAAACATCAAAATTTCTTTCTAATTTATATGCATTGTCAGATAGCAAGTGTTTTATATCGTAATCTTCTTTTTCAGGCGTTGAATAGCCTTGATAATCGATAACTTTAGTATCTATAAAATCTCTTTTAAATTTCTTTAATCCAAACTTCGTTACATTTTTAAGTATAAACGAAAAGCCATTATTGTCGAAACGTATTTTTGCTTGCGAAAAAGCAGTCGAAAAACAAATATCACAATTTGTACAATAATATAATTTGCACTTAAGAATTTTGCTTTTTTCTTTGGTTGTTTTTTTCTTCCTACTATTACCGTTATCTTTGCAAAAAGTTACAACAAAACAATCTTGTTTTATTTTAGATTCTTTGTTACAAAAAGGACATTTGTTTAAATAATTTGCTTCAGGAACTTCTTTATAATAACAATAACCCATAGTGGTACCCTAAATTATCAAAATTTAATTAACAATGCAAGGAGCAAAATCAGCACTCCGAGGAAAATTACCGCACCGCCGATCATTCTTGTGATTTTTACGGCTTTCTGAATTTTGAATTTTGAAATCATATTTTCCGTAGGAAACGGAAGAATAATGAGCATAATTCCGAGAATTACACAGCTTGCAAGTGCGACGGTAAGACCGACCTCTCTTGCAAATGAGAGCATAAAAAGTCCGATTGGAATTCCGAACACACAAATCATATTGATTACCGCAAACAGCTTGCCGAAACGCTCGCCCTTTTCGTAAAATTTATTTGCTTTAATATGGCACTCATCATCACAATACTGGTCAAAATACGATATCTGTTTTCCGCAGAATTCACATTTTTTCATGGGCACACCTCGTTGTTTCATTTTAAATCGTTCACGGAATATTTTAACACACAAATCGACATATTTCAACTTGAATAAATGTACATTTTCGGGTATATGCTTTGTTGAAAAAATTTTTGCAATGTGGTATGCTGAAAAGAGGTGATTTTATGGAGAGCTTTTTCGTTGCGCTTAATGCGGTTCTGCCGATGTTCATAATGCTTTTCATCGGTTTTCTTGTGAGAAAATTAAAAATTTTGCAGGACAGCTTTCTGCCTCAACTTAACAAAATTGTTTTCAATGTATTTTTTCCGTTTCTGATGTTCAATAACATCTACGGCTCAGATTTTTCAAGCGTTTTCAGCCCGAAGCTGCTTGCCTTTGCGGTTATTGGCGTGTTCACGATTTACTTTTTGTCAATCGGGTTTACACTACTTGTTGAAAAGTCAAATTACAGCCGTGGTGCGATGATTCAGGCGATTTACCGCAGTAATTTTGTACTTATGGGACTTCCGATTGCGGCGAATATTTTCGGCAAGGATAAGCTTGGCATGACAGCCGTGCTTGTTGCTGTTGTTGTTCCGCTTTACAATATGCTTGCCGTCATCACGCTTGAAATTTTCAGAGGGCAAAAGATAAATGTGCTGAAAATTTTAAAAGGCATTGCCAAAAATCCGCTGATTATCGGCTCTGCACTCGGACTTTTGTCTGTTGCGTTCAATATAAGCCTTCCGGAAACAATTGACAAAACGGTTTCGGATATTGCGGCGGTTGCAACTCCGCTTGCGCTGATTGTACTCGGTGCGTCTGTCACATTTGACAGCATAAAAGGCTGTTCACGCAACCTCATAATCTGCATAATCGCAAGACTTGTTGTTGTGCCGGCACTTTGTCTGGGTACGGCGGCGCTTATAGGAATCAGAGGAGTTGACTTTGTGTCGCTTATCGGACTTTTTGCATCGCCGTGTGCGGTTTCGTCATTCACAATGGCTCAGCAAATGGACAGCGACTTCAAACTTGCAGGTGCGGCGGTTGTGTTCACTTCGGTTTTAGCGTGTTTCACGATGTTTTTGTGGATTTTCTTCTTCAGACAGGCAGGTTTCTTTTGATAATCTGCATAAATTTCAGACACATGATTTATTCAATGTGTAAAGTTAAACGATATTATTACTATCAATAACAAAAAATAGTATAATAGTCTTGACTTTTATTACTGTTAGTGTTAAAATACTCGCATAGGATAACGGTTTGTAGGAAATGACTTGAAATCCTGCAAGGTTTAAACTGTTACTTTATTAAACAGCTATTTCCTTCTTTTTTTATTATTTTGTGGGCGTAAGAAAACGGAGTGCGTAACGCACTCCGTTTTCTTTTATACGAATTTTCTGAATATAACAAAAGAATTGCAACACCGTAGCATCCGCCCATACATTTAAACGCAACTTCTATATATACAAAAACAGTCGGGCGACAATAATTTGCATTTTGCAAACTGTCTGCCCAACCGTAATTTTCAATTTTCAATTTTAAAAAAACTTCCGCTCGGGCATAATATGCTTTTTGACATTTACAAACTATCTGCACGAATTGGGAACGGCGGCTCGCCGTGCGGGCGTCCAATGAACGCCCCTACCGATTGTTTTGGTTTCACAACCAAAACAAATGGCGGTCACTGACCGCCGCTACAGTATATTAACAACTTTCATATATACAAAAACAGTCGGGCGACAATAATTTGCATTTTGCAAACTGTCTGTCCGACCGCAATTTTCAATTTTCCATTTTCAATTTTACATTTAATTAAAACTTCCGCTCGGGCAAAATATGTGTTTATTATTACATACTATCTTCCCGAACCGGGTGCAGCGACACGCTGCCGATCAATCTGTTTTTTGATTTTGTCAAAGGTTACACCGTATTTTTCGGCAATGTCTTTGGCATAGCTTACACCTTGAGGCGGAGCGATGAAAACCTTGAACGAACGCTGTCCGTTTTCGACACCTGTTACCAGACTTTCAATCTTGCTGTCGCCCTTTACGGTTGTGTTCACCTCGTCAAGATTGCGAGCCAAATCGTGCATATGGGTATTAAAAATCGCTCTTGTGCCGAGATATCGCATTGATTTGACAACATCACGGGCAATGTACAAGCCCTCGGCAACATTGGTTGTTGCAAGGCTTTCGTTGAGCAAAAGCAGGCTGTAACGGCTTGCCGAGGAGAAAATTTCGGCAAGTCTTTTGCTTTCTTCACCGAGTCTGCCGAGGTCAACGGTATCGTTTTCATCGGCAGGAAAATGCGTAAAAATGCTGTCGCATGGGCTGAATTTCATCTGCGTTGCAGGAACATATATTCCGTTCTGAGCAAGCAGAAACGCAAGTCCGACCGCCTGAGTAATCGTGGTTTTACCGCCACGGTTCGGACCTGTCAGAATGTAAATTCGCCTATCATCGTTAAAATCAATATCGTTTGTGACAATATCCAAATTCTCACCGTTTGCCGATTTTATGCCGAGTTTGAGGTTGTAAACATCTCTAAGGCAGCAATTTCTGTCCTCTTTCGGCAAAACTTCCGCCTTGCACAGCGGAAGATTTTTCTTTTTCATCTTATCACAAAGCTCTGCAAAACGAATATAGAAAATGATTTCGGGCATAAGCGAAACGAACGAGTAGCCGTTGACATTGACATATCTGTTGAGCATTGATTTTATGTCATTTACGGTTCTGCGGAGGATATCGGTCACAACATTTTTGAGTGCGTCAGACATAGGATCTGCGCCGGTCAGCGAGCTGTTCATAGTGCGGTTTACATCCTGCTGAGCGCCCACAACAAACTGTCCCAGCCCGAACTGCGAGGTTGACGGATTGGACGGATGAAAGCTTAAAAATCCCGAAACATCGTTGCCGTGGTGCAGTTCGCTGTCACGGTTTGTAAACTTCATAAATCTTTTGAGAATACCGCTGTCGGTAAATTCTTTGTCATTGAGTGAGATTACACCCACACTCTTTGGGCGGAGCAAATCGTCAAGATTCACACCGAGTGTAATGCTCTTGAGCTTTTGAGCCTTTGCAAGCGTATCTATTATATCCTTTTTTAGTTCGGGAAAACCGCTGTCATTGTAAATTGACTGAACATTTTTCTTGAGCTCAAGCAGACCCTGCGACTTTACTTCAATTGTTTCAAGCGTGTTTTTTATTCTTGTAATGCAATCGACATAGCCGTCCATTTCACGAAGTCGGTTTACAAGCTGCCACAAGGAAGATGCCTCGGTATCCTTTTGAAAGCGCTCAATTTCACGCAAATCATTCAGCTTTACAAGAAGTGCGGATAGATCATCACGAAGTTTCGGAAAACGGAGAAAATCCTCAAAAACATCGCAACGATATTTTATAACTTCCTCGTCATCCGTAATATTTATCAGCAGCTGCTTTATGCTGTTGCGTTCATACTGCTCTTTTGTGAGAGCGTCACATATATAATCAACCGACAAATCATTCAGCGCCTCTTTGTTGAAAGTTCTGTAGGATGCATTTGAATTTGTCGGGTGCAATAAGCTGAAATTTTCCATAATTCACCGCCGAAAAAATTTGCCGTATAACGGCTTTAATGGAATGATAGCACAAAAAATTTTTGTTTTCAACCGACAAATCGAAAATTTGCACTTTGGCTGATTGTGTGATATCATAGCTTTGGAGCAGATTGCTCTCAAAAACAAAATAATGGTCGGGAGGATTGACTTATGGATAAAAAGATGCTTGACAGAATTAACGAGCTTGCAAAAAAGAAAAAGGAACAGGGACTTACCGAGGCTGAGCAAAAAGAACAGAAAGAGCTGTACAAAATTTATCTCGGCGAAATCCGCACACAGTTCAACGCAACACTTGATAATGTAAGCGTTGAAGAAAAGGACGGCACTGTAAAACCGTTCAAAGAGGCATACAAAAAGCCGTATGACAAAAACTGATTTTGACATTCAAACAGAAGTCATGCGAAAATTTAATTACACAGTCAAACAAAAAAGCAGTTCCGATTTTGGAACTGCTTTTGTTTTATAAAGTTATTTAATTACTTGTATCTTCTTCCGCCCTTTTGGCTGTTCTTTGGAAGCTGAATTTCGGCAGTATCGTACTTACTGCGTCTTTCGGACTTTCTGCCTGAAGATGAGTAATCATCGGCATAATCATCGTTACTGCTGTAACGCTGTGGCTGTACAGACTTGCTCTTTGGAGCGTTACTTCTGCCGCCGACTGTGACTCTCTTCTTTCTGTTGAGAACAGTTGAAATTACAAAGTACACAATGCCTGCAACACCGAGTGAGAGTAAAACGAGTGAAACATAGAACATCCAATGACCGTTGTCACCCTTGCTGTTATTGTTCTTGATGAAGTTAAAGTCATCACCGTCAGAACTCGATGTGTCGGTATTTTTAAGATTTTTTGCGATATCCGACCAGTCGTTGCTTGAAAGAGTTTTTTCGTCAATGTTATCGTCAGACTTGATGAGCGACGCTGACGGAGCAGTATTTGACGGAGCAACATAGGACTGACCGCCGCCTACATATGACGGCTCAGAGTAGTAGTAAGTCTGACTGCTGCTGTAATTATTGTCATAACTGTTATTGTTGTAGTCATAGCTACTGTCATAGTTATAGCTGTTGTCATATGACGAATCACTTGACGAATAGCCGGGATCTACATATGATGAACTGTCCGAAGAATCCGGATACACAGGATCGGGCTGCGGCTGCGGCTCAGGCTCAGGCTCCGGTGATGGTTCCGGTGATGGTTCCGGTTCGGGCTCGGGCTCCGGCTCTACGGGATCAACAATAACGCTTGAATCTCCGCCGGGATCAACCTCCTCACCGACTGCCGATACGGAAAAGCTCACAGCAGAAATGCTCAAAAGTGCCGTCAGAAAAATTGCGCAAAGCTTTGAATGTTTTTTCATAAAAGCCCCTTTCTTCAGAATAATCTGAAAATGCGTCTGTTGTATGTCCGATATCAATTATTTTGAGCTTTTATCGGATGCCGATGTTGTTGACGCCGCTGTTGTAGGCTCAACCGCAACGAAGAAGAGTTCGGGCTTATACTTGTCAATAACCGAAGTGTTTTCTTCATACTTGAGTTTCTCTGCAAGGCTGTCAATGTACTTTGAAAATTCGTCTGACTTCATTGACGCAAGTACACCGGCTCTGTTTGATTCGTTGCCGATATAGCTGTCAACATCCTTGCTGACATCTTTCTTATAAACGAGATAGTAGATTGCGCTGTCGCCGCTGCCGACCTTGAGAGTTTCAGCCTTGCCTGTTTTAAGCTTGCCGATAGCCTCTTTAAGCTCGTCACCGATTGAGCTCTTGTCGAGAACTTCTACTTTTGAAACAGAAGAATCTGTTCCCGAACCGCTTGACTTCTTGTATGATGCAATAACATCATCAAAAGAACCGCCCTTGTTAAGGTCATTCTTGTAGCCGTTAAGCTGATCCTCAACCTTCTTGATTTCCTTGTCGCTCATTGCAACATTCTTTGATGAACCTGCCTCATCTTTTGTTGATGTATAAAGGTTCACGGGAAGATATGAGTAGTCCGTATAGTTTTCCTTGAAATACTTTGTAAGGTCGGCGTCGGAAACTTCCTTTGAACCGCCCTTGCCGTAAACTGCTTTGAAGAGAGCCTCATACTTTGTGTTGTAGATAGTTGTGCAGTACGCAAAGCTGTCGAGTGAAACGCCGTACTTTTCATACTGCTTCTTCATCGGCATTACATAACCCTGTGACGCATACGGGCCGACATTCCAGTATGATTCAGCCTGACTTGTTGCGGAGTCAAGAGTTGCCTGACCGATGTTTACATTTTCCTTTTTAAGCTGTTCGTCAACTACGAGGTAGCTGAGGCACATTTTCTTAGCCTGATCTTTAATCCACTCTCTTGCAACCTGCTCGTTGCCGTCATCGTCCTTGATTTTTTCATCAAGCCACTTGTCAGATGTCGAATCATAATCGTCAAGCTTTTTAGCATATGACTCAGCTTGACTGTAAGCTGCATTGAGTGAGTAGATATAAACGCCGATGGCAAGCTCGTTGTCGCTTGTCTTATACGACCATTCTTTGTTAAGAGTTGTGGGTGTACAACCTGCAATTGCAAAAACTGAGAACATCATAACAATTGCAAGTAAAAATGAACCAACCTTGATATTAGGCTTCATAGTTTTTTACCGTCCTTCTGAAAAATTAAATGCAAAGTGTCCTGCAAACACACTTTCACAGGATAATGTACCTTACGATTATACACAAAAAAATCGTCATTGTCTACATTTTTATAAAATTTTGTTGAGAATTTCCACCGAAAAACAGCATTTTTGTAGTTTCGGGAGGTTTTTTCTTAACAAATTACGGCTTTATACCGTTAAATTACTGCACACCGAAAATTTTGGTGAGGATTTCAAGCGGAGCGGAACTGTTTTTGCACTCAACCGCAACGCACGGTTTTGCTCCGGCAACAAGCTTTGCCTTTCCGCCCAAAGCAATGAGCAAGTCGGCAACCTGAGGGGATTTGAGTTCGTTTACAAAGAGCATGAGTGTTGTGCCGTTCTGTCTGATTTCGTAAATACCCATTGAGTAAGCCTTGTTACGCACAAGGGCAATGTCGATAAGTCCGAGAACCGAGTTCGGAATCTTGCCGAATCTGTCCTGCAGCTCGTCAATAACATCGTCTGCGTCCTCGTTACTGCGGATATCGGCAATTCTGCGGTAAACATCAAGACGAAGTGTAAGACTTTCAACATAGCTTTCGGGAATATGAGCGTCAACCGAAATATCAATAAGACAGTCGAGGTCTTTTGTGACATTCTGCTCGCCCTTTTCCTCGCTTACTGCCTCATCAAGAAGCTTGAGGTACATATCGTAACCGACCGATTCCATATGCCCGTGCTGCTGTGCGCCCATAATATTGCCCGCACCTCGCAGTTCAAGGTCACGCATTGCAATGCGGAAGCCGCTGCCGAATTCTGTAAATTCCCTGATTGCGGCAAGCCTTTTCTGCTGAATCTCCGTGAGAACCTTGTTCCGTCTGAAGGTAAAGTAGGCATATGCCCTTCGTGAACTTCTGCCAACACGGCCTCTGAGCTGATGCAACTGTGAAAGTCCCATACAGTCGGCATTTTCTATAATAAGGGTGTTGGCATTCGGCAAATCGACACCCGTTTCGATAATTGTCGTGCAGACAAGCACATCAATCTCTTGTTCAAGCATCTGTCGCCAAACTTCGCTGAGTTCGCCCTCTTTCATTTTGCCGTGACCGATTGCGATTTTTGCCTCGGGAACAGCCTCCTGAATTTTTGCGGCACATGAAGAAATTGTTTCAACATTGTTGTGAAGATAGAACACCTGACCGCCACGACGGAGCTCACGGCGGATTGCCTCGTTGATAACCGCATCATCGTGTTCAAGCACATAGGTCTGAACAGGCTGACGGTTTGTCGGAGCTTCTTCGATAACGCTCATATCACGCAGACCGCTCATCGCCATATTGAGGGTTCTCGGAATAGGAGTAGCCGAGAGCGTAAGCACATCGACATTTTTGCACAGTTCCTTGAACCTCTCCTTTTGAGCAACACCGAAACGCTGTTCCTCATCTATGATTGCAAGTCCGAGGTCACGAAATTCAACATCCTTCTGCACAAGTCTGTGAGTTCCGACAATCATATCAATTTCTCCTCGCTTTAGCTTTTGGAGAATTTCTTTCTGCTGTTTTGCGGTACGGAATCTTGAAAGCAGTTCCACACGAACGGGATAGCCCTCAAAACGCTTGATTACCGTCTGATAATGCTGCCATGCGAGGATTGTTGTGGGGCAGAGCAATGCGCATTGCTTTGAATCTGCAATACACTTAAAAGCGGCACGGAGTGCAACCTCTGTTTTGCCGAATCCGACATCACCGCAGAGAAGTCTGTCCATCGGCGACGAACGCATCATATCATGCTTGATTTCCTCACAACAACGCAACTGGTCGGGAGTTTCGTCATATTCAAAGCTGAGTTCAAAATCTCTCTGCCACTCGTTATCAGCCGAAAAGGCATAGCCCTTGGCTTTCATACGCTGTGAGTAAAGCTCAATAAGCTCCTTGGCAATGTCCTTAACAGAGGTTTTAACCCTTGCCTTTGCCTTTTGCCAGTCGCCCGAACCGAGTCGGTTAAGCTTAACCCTTGAATCCTCTTTCGGACCTATATATTTTGCAACCATATCAAGCTGTGTGACAGGCACATAAAGCACATCGCCCTTTGCGTAGTCAATCTTGATATAGTCCTTTATAACTCCGTGAGTATCAATTTTTCTTATACCGCCGAACACACCGATACCGTGAACATTGTGTACAACATAATCACCGGGGGCAAGTTCTGAAAGGCTGTAAATTTCCTGTCCCGTCTTTTTCTTCTTCTTTTTGGACTTTTCGGGACGGTACGAAACCTGACTGTAGGTTATTGCAAAAAACTTTTGTGACGGATACTCAAAGCCCGCACTCAATGCACCCTGCATAACAAGCAGTTCGCCCTTTGAAATCTTATCCGCACCCTCGCTGTAAACAGCGTTTATGCCGTCTGCGTTAAAGGTGTCACAAAGATTTTTGGCGGCTCTTTCTGTTCCTGCAAAGATAACGCCCTTGCTTTCGGGGGTAAAAAGTCCGTCAACATCTTCTTTTAGCTGTTTATACGAACCGCCCCATGCCGAGAGCTGTTTTGTTGAAAAGCTGATGATTTCCGACAGCTTGATAGGCATACTTCCGTGAACAAAGTTTTCAAGCACAATTGTTCCGTGACTCTGCAAAAACTCGGTACATTCGTTGAATGTGAGCGCAAAGCGGTCAAAACCTCTGCAAAGAGTTCCGTCCTCAAAGCCTTGCATAAGGGTTTCATTGCTGATAAAGTCCATCGACTTTCCCCGTTCCTGAATTGCAGTAAATTCAGACGCAAAAACGAGGGTGTTTCTGTCGAGATAATCAAAAAGCGACTCGGGTTTATCGTAAATCTGATTGATAAATTTGTCCGCATTGGCAATCATTGCACCGCTGCGGATAAGCTCTGCCTCTGAAAAAAGTTTTTCCTTGGCTTTGGCGCTGTTCTTGGAACGGAGGAGCTTTGCCTTGTGTTCAATTTTATCTGCAAGGGCGGCTCTGTCCTCAATTACGATTTCGGTTGAGGGCGAAAGCGTAATTTTGTCAGCCTTTTTAAATCTTCTCTGTGTTTCAATGTCAAAATAGCTGAGGTCGGTAATTTCATCGCCCCAAAATTCACATCTCACGGGATAGTCGCTGTCGGGCATAAAGAAGTCGAGAATACCGCCTCTCAGCGAAAACTGACCGCTGCCCTCTACCGCATCAAAGCGTTCGTAGCCGAGCAGAGTAAGTGCCTTTGTCGCCTTTTCAAGCGAAAGCTCCCTGCCCTCTTCAAATTCAATAACCGACTGTTCAAGCACATTTCTCGGAACGGTAAGCTGTGCCGCCGCATCAACACACGCAATTGCAACATCACATTCGTGGTTGATAAGCTTGAGCAAAACTTTAAGTCTTGCGTGCTCGTACTCGTGCGAACGGCTCTGAAAGTCAAGAAAGTTGAAGTCACGCACGGGATAAACATAGGCACGAAGTCCCATGCACGAAAGGTCGTTGCACAAAGTTTGCGCCTCTTTTTCATCGGAGGCAAGACAAAATGCCGTGACACCCTTGAGGCGACACAGCGCATAGATGATATTTGATTTGTTAATTGTTGAAAGTCCCGAAGCACAGACCGTTCTGCCCGGCTTGACATTCTTTTCAAGCGTTTTGAAAACGGGTGACTCTTTGAGGACATCAACAAGAAAGTTGAGATTATTCATTTCTTTGTCCCTTTTCAGTTGAACAAATTCATAGCACGGTCGGTTTTGCCGTCAATAATCAGCTCGATTGCTTTTTCGGCATTGTCAAAAATTTCATCAAGCTTTTTCATTTCATCGGGAGTGAACTTTGAAAGCACCCAGTCGGCAAGGTCCCAGTCGGGATTTGGCTTTGCGCCTATGCCAACCTTGATGCGGGGGAATTTATCGCTTCCGCTGAGATAGATGATACTGCGCATTCCCCTTTGACCGCCGTCACTGCCCTTTGAACGGATACGCATTTTTCCGACACCAAGCGAGATATCGTCAAAAATTACAATGACATTTTCGGGTGGGATTTTGTAGAAGTTCATCGCCTCAACAACTGCCTGACCGCTGTTGTTCATATATGTTGTGGGTTTCATCAGCATAACTTTTGCGCCGTTTACAGTGCAAGTGCCGATAAAGCTTTTGTATTTTATCTTGTTCACATCACAACCGAGCTTGTCGGCAATGCGGTCAATTGCAAGCCAGCCTGCGTTGTGACGAGTGTTTTCGTATTTTCTGTCGGGGTTGCCGAGTCCCACTACAATGTACTCGATTGAACCCGTTGATTTGTTTTTTCCGAACATATCAGTTTTCCTCTTTATATTAATATGTATTCTGAAATTTAAATTAACCTTTTCCGAAGCTTACAACAACCCAGTCATCGTTGCCGAGATGATAAGGATTTCCGCAATACGGGCAGTTGCGTTCTCTTGTTGCATCAAAGCTTGCGCCGCAGCTTTTACAGGTTACTTTTTTCATTGTGAAAACTCCGTCATCCATGGCGTTCACACTTCTGCAAACGGTAAGTCTGAACTTTTCGTTTTTAACCCTAAATGAAGAATTTTTGTTTTTCACGGTCGTTGCGTAAACGGTCATATCAACATAGCAACATCCGTTTGTGACATTGAACGAATTAAGCTTTGACACTCCTCTGTACTTGATGTCAACAATATCTCCGAAAGGATTTTTCATCGGATTGCCCTCATAGACTGCGAGGTTTGTGTAATCATCGCTGAAAATCATAATCTTGAGCAAAGCAAGCACCTTGCCGATAAAGTATTCATATGAGAAGTTGGGATTAACCTCTTTCATAAGCCACGGAAGTCTTTTCTGACAATTGAGGTGCGGACCTATCATAGGAATGCTCTTTGCCGCACCGACAAAAAGTCCAAAAAGCGTTTTTAATGCCCATGCAAGGTACCCCGCCAAAAGTCCGCCGAGCAGTACGGGGATTGCTCTTATGCCGATTTCATAGACCATATTTGCGGTTGCGGGATCAAAAGTTCCGTCCTTTACAACCACCCATACCGTAAATGCCGCAACGGCGGCAATTCCGCCGAGAAGGTACGGAGCAAGCACCTTTTTCGTTGACTTGTTCGCAAGCGAATAGGTTTTTACAAAGTAGAAGTTTGTAACCTTCGGGAACAAATCGTCCATAATAAAGCGAGTTTTGCAGTTTTTACAACCGTTGAGAAGCTCTCTTACACTGCTTACCGCACCGCAGTTCGGACACGAACACGCAACCTCGGAATTTCGGTTTTCAAGCCTTGTAATCATTGTGTAAAAGAAAAATCTGTCCTTGATTTTTTTCTTTTTCTTTCCGTCTTTAAAGTATTTCTCCGTAACCTCATATGTCTTTGACGCAATGTTACTCTTACATTCGCCCATATCGTAGGCAGTACAAGCATTTATGGGGACTTCATTCTTCACCGTTTCCTTATCGGTAAAAGCGGTCTGAATCTTTACACCCTTTTCGTCAAGTCTTTTCTTCTGTAGGTCAAGCGCAAAGTCGAGGTCGATTGACGCAATATCCGGATTTTTGCCCTCATTGCACCACAATTCGTACTCATCGACAAAGCGGTTCATTATTTTGTTATCTGAATCGGAGCCGTAAACTATACCAAACAAAATTATCACCCTCACATATTGTACCGTTTTATTCCTGAAAAATTTGCAGTAAAACAGCGAAATGGCGGGTTAGTTAAAACCCGCCTGTTTAATTACATAATTAAATTGTTCGCCTATCAACCGAAAGCGGCTGTGAACGGCTTGTCGTTGTAGATTCTTGCGATAGCCTCTGCAAATGTAGGAGCAACAGGAAGAATTGTGAACTTGTCAATCATCTTTTCCTTCGGAACAGGAATTGTGTCAAGAAGAACAACTTCTTTGATTGCGCTGTTCTGGATTCTCTCGATTGCAGGACCTGAAAGAACTGCGTGAGTAGCGCAAGCGTAAACCTCTGTTGCACCGCCCTTTTCAACAATAGCGTTAGCGGCATTGCAGAGAGTACCTGCTGTGTCAATCATATCGTCAACGAGGATAACTTTCTTACCCTTAGCGTCACCGATGATGTTCATAACCTCACAAACATTAGCCTTTGGTCTTCTCTTGTCGATAATAGCAAGACCTGTGCCGATTTTTGAAGCGAAGTTTCTTGAACGAGTTACAGAACCGAGGTCGGGAGATACAACGATATAATCATCATTGTTGCCGCCGATTTTCTCTCTCATATGGTTTGCGAGAAGTGATGCACCCTGAAGGTGGTCAACAGGAATGTTGAAGAAGCCCTGAATCTGATTTGCGTGAAGATCCATTGTAAGCACACGGTCAGCACCTGCACAGGTGATGATGTCTGCACAAAGCTTAGCCGAGATCGGATCTCTTGCCTTAGCTTTTCTGTCCTGTCTTGCATAGCCGAAGTATGGCATAACAACTGTGATTCTTGCAGCAGATGCACGCTTCATGGCATCAATCATTATGAGCATTTCCATAAGATTGTCGTTGACGGGAGCACAGGTTGACTGAACAATAAAGCAGTCGCTGCCACGAACAGATTCGTGAAGAGAAACAGAGATTTCGCCGTCTGAGAACTGTGTACAGTCACTCTTACCAAGCGGCAGACCGAGACAGCCTGCAATTCCCTGAGCTACATCAACATTTGAACTGCCGGTGAAAATTTTAATGTCCTTACCGTGAAAATTCATTGCAATAACTCCTTTGAATTTTAATGTGTGTAGTATATGTTTACCAATGATTAACCGAGCAATTAACAGCTGTAACCCTTTGCCCTTGCAATTTCGTTAAGCTGTTCAAGCTGAGCCGGATCATTTGCACCCAGAACCGTATCACTGCACTGAGCCGTGAATGCTCCGACCTTTCTTCCGTCCTCAAGCAAAAGCTTGATTGCGTCAGGAAGATAATATTCCTTTGCGCTGTTATCCGACTTGATTCTGTCGAGAACCGAAAGAAGAAGCTGACAGTCAAACCAGAATCCGCCCGAGTTTACCTCATTTATTTTGAGAGTTTCCTCATCGGCGTCTTTCTGCTCAACAATTGCACGCAGATTTCCGTTTTCGTCACGGACAATTCTGCCGTAACCTGTCGGATCGTCAACCTTTGCGGAAATAACCGTTGCGGCACAACCGTTTTCAATGTGAGCCTTTAAAGAATCCTCAATAGTCTTGCTGTCCATAAACGGAGCGTCGCCGTTGAGAATAACAACATTGCCGCTGTGCTTTTTAAGGAAATCCTTTGCCATCATCACAGCGTGACCTGTTCCGAGTCTTTCAGCCTGAAACACGCTTTCAACGGAAAAATCGAGGGTTGAAAGATACTCTTCGACACACTCTTTTTTAAAGCCCTTGACAACACAGATGTCGTCAATACCGGCTTTCCTTAAAGCTGACATAACCCAGCAGAGCATCGGTCTGCCGAGCACCTCCGACAATGTTTTCGGTTTGTCGGATTTCATTCTTTTGCCCTCGCCGCCTGCGAGGATAACGGCACAATTCTTCATTTTTTCTCCTTTTATCTGTGACAAAACAACAAAGATGCAGACAGTCCTGTCACAAGGCACTCGTTCATACCATAATATTATCTCACAAAAATCACAAATTTCAAGAGAAAATTACAAAAATCGGGCAAAAAAAGGCATTTTAAACGATTTATACAATATTGTCGAAAATAAAACTCGTTTTTTATAAGAAAAAAGTTTGAAAAAAATATAGCTATTTTGACCAAAGTTTGTTATAATATTCGATAGGCTTATACAAGCAGGCAGGTTTTACCAAGGGGTAAGTCTGCCACAGCCGTATATCTTAATTTATTTTTAGGAGGATTACCAGTTATGGCAAACAAATGGGTTTACCTTTTTACAGAAGGTAATGCTAACATGCGTGAGCTCCTCGGCGGTAAGGGTGCCAACCTTGCAGAAATGACAGGTCTTGGACTTCCTGTACCACAGGGCTTCACAATTACAACAGAAGCTTGTACTCAGTATTATGAGGACGGCAGAGAAATCAACGCTGAAATTCAGGGTCAGATTAACGAGTACATCGAGAAGATGGAAGAGATCACAGGCAAGAAGTTCGGCGACAAGGAGAACCCCCTCCTCGTTTCAGTTCGTTCAGGTGCTCGTGCTTCAATGCCGGGTATGATGGATACAATCCTTAACCTCGGTCTTAACGAAGATGTTGTTGAAGTTATCGCTAAGAAGTCAAACAACCCTCGTTGGGCTTGGGACTGCTACAGAAGATTCATTCAGATGTATTCCGATGTAGTTATGGAAGTAGGTAAGAAATATTTTGAAGAGCTCATCGACAAGATGAAGGCTGAGAGAGGCGTTACTTATGACGTAGAGCTTACAGCTGACGATCTTAAGGAGCTTGCAGGCCAGTTTAAGGCTGAATACAAAGAGAAAATCGGTCAGGACTTCCCTGACGATCCTAAGGAACAGCTCATGGGCGCAGTTAAGGCTGTATTCCGTTCATGGGACAACCCTCGTGCAAACGTTTACCGTCGTGACAACGATATTCCTTATTCATGGGGTACTGCCGTTAACGTACAGTCAATGGCATTCGGTAACATGGGTGACGATTGCGGTACAGGTGTTGCATTTACAAGAGATCCTGCTACAGGTGAGAAGAAGCTCATGGGTGAGTTCCTCATCAACGCACAGGGCGAAGATGTAGTTGCAGGTGTTCGTACTCCTATGCCAATCGCTAAGATGGCTGAAGAGTTCCCGGAAGCTTTCGAGCAGTTCCAGAATGTTTGTCAGACACTCGAAAACCACTACAGAGATATGCAGGACATGGAGTTCACTGTTGAAAACAAGAAGCTCTATATGCTCCAGACAAGAAATGGTAAGAGAACAGCTCAGGCTGCTCTTAAAATTGCTTGTGACCTCGTTGACGAGGGCATGAGAACAGAAGAAGAAGCTGTTGCAATGATCGATCCTCGTAACCTTGACACACTTCTTCACCCACAGTTCGATGCTGCTGCTCTTAAGGCTGCTACACCAATCGGTAAGGGTCTCGGCGCTTCTCCCGGTGCTGCTTGCGGTAAGATCGTATTCACAGCCGAAGATGCTGAAAACTGGAACGCTAACGGCGAAAAGGTTGTTCTCGTTCGTCTTGAAACTTCACCTGAGGACATCACAGGTATGAAGGCTTCACAGGGTATCCTCACAGTTCGTGGCGGTATGACATC
>ERZ894248.111-NODE-111-length-26324-cov-12.8558_pt1 | contig 26324 bp, 21 predicted proteins | sample MGYA00380300_ERZ894248 | MGnify/ENA primary metagenome ERZ894248 (study PRJEB32331, sample SAMN06328432) | human gut metagenome | biome: human gut microbiome; feature: stool | host: Homo sapiens | collected 2014-03-14 ... | reverse complement strand
AAATACCGACCTCCAAAGTTAGATTTTTTAGGTCTAACTTTTGGGGGTCGGGTCATGGCTGCAGATGCTTTTTGATGAGGAAATTTCAAAAGTTGACAATGCTTTTTTTCAGAGATTAAAAGAAAGTTGTCTGTATCTTGATGACAAATCATCGAATGTTCCGTATGCGGTTTTTGCAGACGGTAATTACACCGATAAAGAATTCCACACAGACTACCCTACAATATATCATCTTAGAAAAGAATTGATTAAGAGCTCACAACCACACGATATAAGACTTGTATATCTTGCGTTACATCATATTATAAAACACAGGGGACATTTCTTGTTTGATAATATGGGGTCTGATTTTGAAAGTGAATCCTCGTTTGAAACTCTTTTTGACGATTTAAAACTTTACTTAAAAGAAGAATATGAAATTGAATTTGAGTGCAATGATTCGTTAAGATTTTCAGAAATATTAAAGGACAAAACATTGAAGAAAACTGCAAAATCGTCTGAATCGTACAAGCTTTTCGGTTACAGTAAAAGAAATAACCCATATGAAACCGCTTTGATAGATTTAATGTGTGGCAGAAATGTTGGATTTTCCGATATGTTCGGTGATAAGTCGTTTGACAGTGAGGAAGTAAACGGTATTACCTTTGAAAGCGGTTATGATGATAATGAAAATACATACCGTGATTTGTTACAAGAAAAGTTTGAACCTATCGAAAAAGCAAAGGCGGTTTATGACTGGGCAATTCTTGCAGACATTTTGAATGGAGAAAAGTATAATGGTAAAAAGTATATTTCATTTGCCAAAGTTAAAACATACGAAGAACATAGTTCAGATTTGAAAATGCTCAAAGATTTCGTTAAAGAAAGATGTAAATCGTTATATGGCGAAATCTTTAGAATTACAAAGGACAAGCTTGATAACTATACGGCATATTGCGGAAAGTACAAAGAAAACGGCAGAAACGGTGTGATTCAGTATCGTACAAATCAGGCGGATTTCTGCAAATATCTGAAGAAAAGGTTTGAAAAGCTTGACAAAACAGGCTATGAAGAAATGTTTGATAAGATTGAAAACGGCACATTTATGCCGAAAATTGTCGTAAAAGACAACGGCATTATTCCTATGCAGGTGAATAGGAGTGAGCTGAAAGCAATTCTGAAAAATGCTTCAACTTATCTTGAATTTCTTAATAAAAAAGATGAAAACGGAATTTCTGTAAGTGACAAGATAGTCAAAATTTTTGAATTCAGAATACCGTATTATGTAGGTCCGCTGAATAATCACAGCCTAAAATCCTGGCTTGTCAGAAGTGATGAAAAAATATATCCGTGGAATTTTGACAGTGTTGTTGACATAGAACAATCGGCAGAGAATTTTATAAATAATCTGACTTCAAAATGTACATATCTTCCAACGAAGGATGTAATACCTAAGAATTCGATTTTATACAGTGCTTTTACGGTTCTTAATGAACTGAATAATTTAAGACTTGACGGAAAAAAGCCTGATGTAAGTCTTAAACAGGCAATATTTAATGACTTGTTTATGACGCATAAAAAGGTCAGAAGAAAAGATTTGCTAAATTATCTAAAAAGCGAAAAAGGTATTACGCCCGATATCACAGGCATTGACGGTGATTTTAAGTCAAGTATGCGTTCCGCAATTGAAATGTCACAGTTTAATCTGACCGACAGCGAAAAAGAGGACGCTATAAAAGCTATAACTGTATTTGGCGATGATAAAAAACTTTTAAGAAAGCGTTTAAAAAGGCAGCTCGGTTCAAAATTATCGGATGAAGATATAATGAGAATTTCTAAACTCAAATACAAGGATTGGGGAAGATTATCAAAGGAGTTTCTTACCGAAGTTTATAATGTCGATAAAAATACAGGCGAGTTGCAATTTAACATTATCCATGCACTATGGCAGACAAATGATAATCTTATGGAGCTGCTTGGCTCAAAATACGGTTTTGAACAGAGCAGACAAAACTATCTTGACGGTATTCAGACAGGGCAAAGCCTTGAGAAAATGGTGGAGAATCTCTATATTTCTCCTGCGGTAAAACGCCCTGTGTATCAGTCTTTGAAAATTATGCATGAAATCAACAAAATTCAAGGTCATGCACCTGAAAAGATATTTGTTGAGATGACAAGAAAAGACGGTGTGAAAGGTGACAAAGGCCGTAAAGAGTCAAGAAAGACCAAGCTTGTAGATTTATATAAAAAGTGCGGTGAGGATTCGGGCGAACTCTGGGAATCTCTTGAAAAAACACCTGATGATGAATTTAAAAGAGACAGACTGTATTTTTACTATACTCAATTCGGCAAGTGTATGTACACGGGAGAACCGATAAATCTGTCGGAATTGTACAATCAAAACATTTATGATGTGGATCACATTTTCCCTCGTTCAAAAGTTAAAGATGACAGCCTTGATAACCGTGTCCTTGTAAAGAAACAGGTTAATGCTCACAAGGATAATACATATCCGCTTGACAGTTCAATTCGTGAAAAGATGAAAGGCTTCTGGCATTTGCTTATGGATAAAGGTCTTATTAGCAAGAAAAAGTACGAGAGGCTTACAAGGGCAACTGAGCTTACTGACAGCGAACTTTCAGATTTTATTGCAAGACAGATTGTTGAAACTTCTCAATCAACAAAAGCAGTTGCGTCACTTTTTAAAGAATTGTATCCCGATACTGAAATTGTGTATGTAAAAGCGTCAACGGTTTCTAAATTCAGACACAAATATGATTTCTTAAAATGCAGAGAAGTAAACGATTTTCACCATGCAAAAGATGCCTATCTAAATATTGTTGTCGGCAATGTGTATAACGAACGCTGTACACACAACAAGTCCATATTTATAAAAGGTTTGCAGACTAAAACATACAGTCTTAACAAAATGTTCAGTTTTAATACACCGAACGCATGGTCAATTGATGATAATAAGTCAATCAAAATTGTCAGAAAGACTATGAACAAGAACAATATCCGTTTTACAAGGTATGCTTTAACAAGAAACGGCGGACTTTTCAAGATGAATCCTCTGAAAAAAGGAAGCGGTCAGGTTTCGCTAAAACAGAACTCTCCGCTTTCGGATATCAGTAAATACGGAGGTTATGACAGGCCGACATCCTCATATTTTTCATTTGTGAAATATGAGGGTAAAAAGGGTAAAGAAATGCGTCGTCTTGTGGCAATTGATTCTTACATTAAGGCTCGGTATGAAGCGAACCCTGAAAAATATTTGAGTGAAAATCTTGGCTTGAAAAATCCTGTGGTTCTGATTCCCGTCGTAAAATATAATGCCTGCATTGAAATTGACGGTTTCAGAATGCACATAAGCAGTAAGTCCAGTGGCGGCAAACAGATTGTATATAAACCTGCTATGCAGTTAACAGTTAGTTACGATACAGAAAAATATATCAGAAATGTCGTTAAGTTAAATTCCAAGCCTGAAAATTACAATATTACAGAGCTTGACAAAGTGAGTGCCGATGAGAATTTGAAGTTGTTTGATATTTTAACCTCTAAAATGACAGATACAGTTTTAAAAGTTAAATTTGGTGATATGGGTGCTAAAATCATATCTCATCGTGATGCTTTTGAAAAACTGGATATTAGAAAACAATGTTTTGTTCTTGCAGAAATACTTAAAATCATACATTGCAATATATCAGAGGGAAATTTAAGATTTATAGGAGGAGCAAAACAGTCAGGCTCAATTAAAATGAGTTCTGTCATATCAGGAATTAAAGGTGTAAAGTCGATTTATCTTGTTCATCAGTCGGTAACAGGTTTGTTTGAGAAGAAGATTGATTTGTTACATATGTAAGTTATCAGAAAAGAGAAAATTTAGATGAGTTGGAGAACGGTAGTAATTACGAAAACATCCAAGCTGGATTACAGCATGGGACACCTTGTTGTGATTGATAATGATTTGTGTGAATTTTATTGACAATCATTATACAAATGTTATAAAATAACCTTATAGATTTGCCGTGCACAGTATAGTGGGTGCATTTTATTTTCAATTTGAGGTTTGAGAATAGTGTAAATCTATAAGATAGTAAAACATCATACTCCTTATCCATAACACTTATTCAGTTTGAGAATAGTGTAAATCTATAAGGTAGTAAAACTCATTTGTTTCAAGCACTGTATTTCCTACAGTTTGAGAATAGTGTAAATCTATAAGGTAGTAAAACTAATGCCGTTGTTAAGATAACGCTGTCCGTGTTTGAGAATAGTGTAAATCTAATTAGGGTACAAATTTTACTCGTGGACTGTGAAAAAACAGCATTGCAAAAAACAATATGGCACATAACCGTTATCACTTTCGGTTATGTGCCTTTTTATGTGCCTTTTGTAGTTTAATAAGTTTGTTAAGAATACCACGATTGATTACAGTCCAAAACAAGGAAGATTTCAGTGCGTTAATTTCCAAAGTGAGTTCCACCATGAAAGTTACTTTGGGGATTAACTATTTACTTTTTCGTTTAAGTTTGCGGTAAATATGAATTGTATAATCCGTTATATTGTGTTATTATGTAGTAAAATAGTGTGCAACATTGGTGTTTTGAAAAAATTATGTTGCTGAAATTAAACTTGAAATAACTGACGGGTGGCATATGGTTCGCAAAGTTGACAAAACAAAGCTTCTGACTGTTGTCGGGATAATTATATTCCTGTTTGGAGGTGCGGTGAGAATTTTTTCTCATCTTACTTCCTCGGCGGATAATTATATTGAAAATTTTGATGTTATTATCTTTTCCGGGCTTATTATAGGCTGGGGTGTGTCTGTTGCATATCGCATTGTTCAGAAGAATATACGAATCTGCCTTGTGATATCTGCGGCGCTTATGCTCTTGTGGATGGCTCTTCGTGCCATAAAATACAACAGCCCTGCCGACATCAACACATACGGACGGTATCTTTGGTATTCATATTACATAGCAATGGTGTTTTTGCCGCTTATGATGTTTTTTGCAATGCTGAATATCGGTAAGCCCGAAAATACAAATAACCGAAAATATCTTTTGATTATACCTGCCGCTGTTCTTGTGCTGCTTGTTATGACGAACGATTTTCATCAGCTTGCTTTTGTATTTGAACCCGATTTTCACAATTGGAACAAACAATACAGTTACGGTCCTGTTTACTATGTAATTGCAGTGTGGATTTTTATACTTGTACTTTCGTCAATTGTGCTTTCAATAAATCGATGCAGAATTTCCGCAACACGCAAAAAGCTGTGGATTCCGATTGTAATAATTCTTGTTGCAATAATTTACACACTCTGGAATAATCTTAATCACGGATATTCGGGACTTAGAATTTACAATGTTCCCGAGGTGTTCTGTTTTGCCTCAATTGCTCTATGGGAAAGCCTTATTCAGATAGGTCTTGTGCCGTCAAATACGGGTTACGGCGATTTTTTCAATGCGTCAAATCTTAACACTCTCATATTTGACAATGAGGGCAATGTGAAATACCGCTCTAAAAACGCAACAAATGTTTCAAAAGATGTTGTTCTGCAAAACGGTAACAGTGTTGTGATTGATGAAAATATAATTCTTAAAAAGCATAATATAAAAGGCGGTAAGGCAGTTTGGACGGAAGATATATCGGCAATTAACCGAATTAACAGAGAACTTTCGGAAGTAAAAGAGCAGATTTCGGAATACAATGTAATCTTAAAATCAGAGGCAGAGCTGAAAAAACGAAGAGCGGCAGTAACCGAACAGAACAAGCTCTATGACAGTATAACCGAATTTATCCGTCCTCAGCTTTGCGACCTTGAAAATATACTCAAAAATATTGAAAATAACAGCGGAGATATTTCGGTTAATTATGCCGGTGCCTGTGTTGTTAATGTCTACATCAAGAGAATAAGCAATCTGCTCATTATGGCAAAAAGCAGAAAAATGCTGAATGCTTTTGAGCTTGAAAACAGTATCCGAGAACTTGCCGAGTACATTTCTGTATACGGAATTTCGTGTTCGTTTTTCAGTAATGTTTCGGGAGAAATTTCAGCCGAAAAAACGATTGCACTTTTTAAATTCATCGGGATTTTTATAAGGCATATAATGAACTGCACAGATGCGTTGCTGTTTAATTTAAAAGTCCATGACAGATTTATTGATTTAAAAATCAACTGTGACAGTAAAAATGAAATGAAAATTCCCGATGATTTACTTGACGATATTACAAAACTCGGCGGAAATGTCACCACGGAATATGACGCCGACACGCTGTTTGTGTTTGTTCGTATGCAAAGCGGAGGTGATGACATATGACACCCATCCTTGAAATGCGTTCGTTTGTTTGTGTTATATTGATGAGTGTGCAATTTGTTGTTGCCTGTGCGGCAATATACAACGCAACGCAATCTTTTCTTTATAAAATCAGGTTGTGGAAACCGATTTCAGCGGTTATAATTGCAGTAATCTCTTTGACAATGTTTTTGGTAAGCACTCATGTCTTGAGTAAAATATATTATGATAACCAAATTAATAAAATGGCTGAATTTTTTGGCAGAATGCCGTTTGCTCTGTCTGTCGGCATAACGGCATATTGTGCGATAATGTCTGTGTACATAACGGTAAGGCTTCATCATTGCAGGAATACCGATATTACCGCAATGTCAATTAAAGAAAGCTTTGACGGCTTGCCTACAGGACTTTGCTATTTTGACGAAAACGGACTTGTTGTATTGAAAAATAACCTTATGGAAAGCATATGCCTTGAACTTACGGGTAAATCGCTTAATGTTGCAATGCCATTAAGAGAGAAGATAAAAGAGACTTCTCAATATGAAAATGACGGGGCATTTACAGTCAGATTAAATGACGGCAGGGTTTTCAGCTTTTCGTTGTCGGAAACGGAAATTTTTTCAAAACCGTATTTTCAGCTTGCGGCAACCGATATAACAGAGTTTACAAAGCTTACATCAACCTTGGAATATGAAATAGGCGAGTTAAAAAAGGTTAATGCTCATCTGAAAAAATACAATGAAATGGTCTGTGACCTGACAAGAGAAGAAGAAATTCTTCGCACAAAAGAGATAATTCATGACAGGCTCGGCAGTACGCTGATAACAACAAGAAGATATCTTGAAAACGGCACTCTGTCTGAAAATAACAGTAAATTACTTGAAATGTGGAAAAACAATATTTCTGTTCTGAATACCGCAGAGAATGATTGCAAAGACGAAAACTTTGCTAAGGATATTGAAAATGCCGCAAAGCTTGTCGGAATAACGCTTGAAACAGTCGGAAATCTTCCGACTGATAACAATGCAGTTGCACGGGTTCTGACTTTTGCAACAATGCAATGCCTTAACAATGCCGCAAGACACGCAAAAGCAGATAAAATGATTCTTGAAAGTCTTGACGACGGTGAAAAATATATTTTTAAATTTGCAAATAACGGCAGAAAACCGCCTCAAAAAATCAATGAGGGCGGCGGACTTTCTTCCATAAGAAAAAAGGCGGAACAAATCGGCGGAAGCATGAAAATATCGACTTCCGAAATTTTTGTTCTTGAAATCACAATACCGAAAAGCGAGGTGCTGCAGTATGACAAGAGTGCTGATAGTTGAAGATCAGTCAATGCCGAGAACTTTATTTGAAATGTATGTAAACCAAAGCGAAAACTATACGCTTGCGGGCTCAATAAGTAATGCCGATATGACGGATTATCATTGTGAAAATTCCGATGTTGACCTGATTTTAATGGATATATGCACTTCAATGGGGGCAAACGGTCTTGAGGCGGCTGAAAGAATAAAAGCAAAGTTCCCGAAAATTAAGATAATCATTGTTACCTCAATGCCCGAATATTCCTATCTAAAGCGTGCCAAGGAAGCAGGAGTTGACAGCTTTTGGTACAAAGAGGTAAGTCCCGAGCCTATTATTGAACTTATGGACAGAACAATGAACGGTGAGCGTGTGTTTCCCGACACAACTCCCAAAATTAAATTCGGCAACGCAATGAGTACGGATTTTACCGAAAGGGAGCTTGAGGTTTTGCGTGAACTGACAAGCGGTGATACAAACACGGAAATTGCCAAAAAACTTTACATTGCTCCGGGTACTGTCAAAAACTATATACAGTATATGCTTGAAAAAACAGGCTTTAAGTCAAGAACAGAGCTTGCCGTAAAGGCAAGAGAGGCGGGACTTGTAATCCTTGACGATAGAATTAACGACAAATAAATACTTTTTTCTGAATATGTGCCGTTTGGCACATATTTTTTTGCTGTTAAAACAGTATAATACAATTACAGGATATAAACTGCTCAGACGGTGAATATCTTTTGTGCAAAACGCTATCTTTGTCCGATTAATAATCAAAGACAAAGGTGCATAAAATTTATTATTTAATGACAGGAGGAAAAACTATGGAGGCAAAAGGTTCAACTTTTCTTAAAGTAACGGGAATCCTTATGATTGTATTTGGTGCTATTGCATTGATTGTATCAATCATCGCCATTCTCGGTATCGCCGCACTTGCAGCTTTTAACGACGGTACATACGATATGACTATGCTTTATGTCGGCGGCGTTTTCGCACTTATCAGTGCGGTTGCTGAGTTTGTTGCAGGTATTATCGGCGTTATCAACGCAAAACTTCCGCACAAGGCAAATACATGTATTGTATGGGGCGTTGTTGTTGCGGTTATGTGTATTGCAGGCGAAATTATCAGCATGATAGGTGGATCACAGTTCAATGTATTCTCTCTTATCTGCGGTCTTGCTATCCCTGTACTTTACATTATAGGCGCTGTTAAGAACAAAGCATAATTATTTTATTATTTACCCCCTTTTTAATTACCCACCGTAAATATTTTTAGCACAAGGTCACAGCTGTCCGAACAATCGGGCAGCTGTGCTTTTTTTGTTTATGTTGTGAAATATGCCGTTTGGCACATTCATCTTCTATCGCAAAATTGTACAATATAAGTGAAAGATATAGGTGAAAAGGGGTGATGTCCGTTGAAGAAAATTTTGCTCAGTGTTCAGAATAATTTGCTCAGTGAGGCTATTCAAAATGCCCTTGTAAAGAAGGGAAGATTTTGTATTGAGAATGTTTCACCGAATCAAGACGGGAAAATTCTTGATTTGTGCATTGCAGAAAGAGTTGATGTTTTACTTATGGATGTCACAAGACTTGCCGATTCAACTATTGAGAAACGGCTTGAGCTGTGTGGAAAAGTAAAGGAATATCTGCCAAGCTGTAAAACGGCTCTGCTCTGTGACGAACAGGCATATCCCGACCTTGCCGACAGGGTTAAACAGGCAAAACAATTCGGAAAAATAAGCTCATTTTTTTATTCATCCGTAACGGCAGATTATCTTGCCGCCGCACTTGACGCACTTTAAAAAGGAGGTACTGTTTATGGGTATATTTGACAGCTTAAAAAATATGACAAATCAGGCTGTAAAAAACAATGTTTCAAAGGCCGTTTCGGGAGCGGTAAACAATGCAATGCACAAAAGCAAAACATTTGTATTTGCCGATTATCCGAAAAATGCAGATGAACTCAAAAAATGCCGGAGCTTGACTTTTCGTCACCTCTTTCAACAGCGGCATTTGCTATGCTTGTGTTGCTTGAATATGATGAAAGTCCGGAAAACACAATAGAAATGCTTAATGTATTAAAAGGACCTCAGCCGATGAACGGGATGGATGTTCAGTTTTTGCGTGACAGAATCAAGGGCAGGGGATATATTCCTCGCTCATATTTTGAGGGTTCATCCGTGAAGAACGATTATACACCGAATGTTCCGTACAAAATAACCGTTTCCGAGTATGCATATACCTATCAGAGCGAGGGTTATGCAAAGGTTCAGGTTCAGTCGTCGGGAGCAGACGCACCTCGTCCGATTGAGCTTCGCAGAAAGGGCAATCAATGGTTCTTATGGCGTAATCTTGCACTCTCTGACATACGAACTCCGGCTTCGGCTGATCCTTGGGCATAAAGGAGGGATTTTTATGAAAATCAAGAAAAAAGCAAAGCGTATTTCGAGCGTTGCCCTGTGTGTGCTTATGCTTTTAACGGCTCTTCCTATGACAGCCATAACCGCAAATGCGGCGGCTCAGGCTTATATCAAATATATCGACACCGAGGTTTACATAGGAGATGTCCTTAACATTATCGTGGGAGTAAACAGCAGTGCAGACGAAACCTTTACCTATCAATGGCAGGCAAAGTATCCGAGCCTAAACTGGGTTAACCTTTCCGATAAAACCGACAGACCCAACTCGAAATTTTCGGGTGTTTTTACAGACCATCTTAAATTTCAGACCTACGCAGAACTTGTAGGACCTGACTCAGGGTGGAAAGATGTTGTCTTTAGATGTAAAGTAACGGGTTCAAAGAGCGGTACTTTTTATTCGGGAAAATGTAACTTTCCGGGACTTCTTGAGAAGACAGAAATTCCTATAATTGGATTTTTAGGCTTGGAGAAACCTGAACAGCGGAAAATCCCCTCAACTACGGCAACTCCGATAAACAGCACTTACTACAGTTTTGATTATATTGAGTGGTATGAGTACAAAAACAACAAAGTTGGCAGAAAGCTCAACGACGGAGAAGCTTTTGACAGCGGTATGTATTGTTGTCAGCTATACTTTAATATGAACAGAGGATATGCGGTTGCCAAGAACGCAGTATGTGGCTTGTACAACGACGACGGTCAGGCGACAATTCTTCAGGATGAAACCACAGGTCAATATTATATTTGGGCATATTACGTTGTTGCAGATAAATCACCTTCATTTTCACATCAGTACACTGAGGCAGAAATTATGAAAGGCAAAGAAGGAACTATATCGGTTACTGCCAACAATGCCGCAAGCTATCAGTGGCAGATGAAAGTAAGGAGAAGAACACCCACCGGTGTAACAAGAACTGTGTGGCTCAACATAAGTGACAACTCATCTACATCAAAGAAATTTTCCTTCAAGGGAACAAAAACAAATGCTTTGACCATCAGACCGAATACGGATTTTGATGAAACTCATTTCAGGTGTGCTGTTACGGGTGAAAACGGTGATGTTATTTACAGTGTATCGGTTAAAGTGACGCAAGAGGTTAAGGCCAGAATTACAATGAACTTAAAAACAGGCGGCTCACCGGATGATACTATTACTGTTAAGGTGGATAGATACACTTTTGACGGCGTTTATAAGGGCGGCTTTGAAGATGAAACGGTAAACAGTAATGCAAAACCCTTATATTTGGTTTTTGATACATCCCCAGGCAAATATGTCATTACTGTAAGCAAACCGCAGTGTATTGCAAGGGTGTATGAGATATATCTGTATAAAGACGATATTAGTTTTGATGTAAAAATTACTGTTCCGTATGATGTCAATATGGATGGTGTTATTAATGTTGTGGACGCAACCTTGGTTCAAAAATACATTGTCGGGTTTGAAGAATTTGACGATTACACTTTTAAAATTGCAGACACAAACGGTGATGGCACAATATCAGTTGTTGATGCTACAAATATTCAGAAGAAAATCGTGAATCTTTTGTAAAGGAGAAAGTTTATGGGACTATTTGAAAAGAAATATTGTGACCTTTGCGGTGACAAGGTAAACGCCCTCACAAGGCAAAAGCTTTCAGACGGTTATCTTTGCAGCGACTGTAAGCACAAGCTCAGTTCGCTTTCGTCAGGCTGGAAAAACAGAACAATAGCTGATGTTAAAACTCATCTTGAACAGCGTGAACAGAACAGACAGAAATATTCGGCATTTGTTCAGTCGGCAAGTGCCGGTACAAACGAAAAGCTTGTTGTAGACTTTAATAATAGGAAATTCTATTTTACAATAGGCAGAGATTTCAAAAACAGCAATCCTGAAATTTTTGATTTTTCACAGCTGCAGGACTTTTGGCTTGAGCTTGGATATACAACTCTGCAGGATTCCGACCGTGACGGAATTCCTGATGAGTATGACCGCTATGATAGCCGTCAGGGCAGGAACAGCGGTTTTGGCAGTCAGTTTGATACAACAAACTCATTTTCGGGGCAAAACGGCATGCTTGATGTTCCGCTTGCACTTCAGCCGTATGTTCGTGATACAAACACATCGTCATCACCGCAAAGAATATCTTCTTTAAAAGCAAAATTCATCGTAAATCATCCGTTCATAACCGATATATCAATGTATGTTGATTCGTCAATCGGTACTGTAAGGAATGAGCTTATGAGAGCGTTTGATGACGGAATGCAGTTAATGAGACTGTGTGAACAAATAAGGAACGGTATGCAGAACAATATGGGCTATCAGCAAAGCGGAATGTCCATGCAGAACAATATGGGTTATCAGCAGAACGGAATGCCCATGCAGAACAATATGGGTTATCAGCAGAACGGAATGCCCATGCAGAACAATATGGGTTATCAGCAGAACGGAATGCCCATGCAGAACAATATGGGTTATCAGCAAAGCGGAATGCCCATGCAGAACAATATGGGCTATCAGCAAAGCGGAATGCCCATGCAGAACAATATGGGCTATCAGCAGAACGGAATGCCTATGCAGAACAATATGGGCTATCAGCAGAACGGAATGCCTATGCAGAGCAACACAGTAAATCAGCAAGTTTCACAGCCGTTTACTCCGCAAAATGCTGCGGCAATTGTTTGTTCGGCTTGCGGATATAAGCCTGACGGCAATCCGCCGAAATTCTGTCCGTTCTGCGGGGCTGCCATGACATAACCGATATGACTTTACGGTCGTTATTTCATAATATTTCCAAACAAAAAATGCGTGTAAGAAAAGAAATTGTATCCGTGAGCTATTCAAAAAATCATTCAAATTTTGACTACTGCTGTTCTTTTTATGTGCGAAAAAAAGGTGTAAATTTCCTTTTTGACGCTATCTGCAAATGCGGTTATATCGCTTTTGAAAATGTTTTGATCGACGAAACGGATATGAGACTGCTGTGTGACACCGCCGAAGACGCATTGGAAATTCTGAAAAAATATAATCCGAAAAACAAAGGACTAACAGTCGATGACGCCACGGTTACAATCGTTGAAATCATATTTTCCGACAAAAACAGTATCTCGGTCAGTATGACGGAACAAACCTTGGATTCGCTCGAAAAAGCGTTCTTTGCCCTTGCTGAAAAATATTGCAAAGATGTTTAATATCTAAAAATAATTGAAAAGCAACCCTATGAAAACAACCCCACGGTAAAATAATCGTGGGGTTGTTTTTTCTGTAACAGAAAATAAGTGCATTTTTCCTTGCCATTACCGTAGTAATTGTTTATAATTAAGGTATGACAATAAAAGAAGGCATGAACAATGCAAACGATAGATGAGGCACTAAACAAACTGAAAAAATCTGATTTTCGCAGTCGGTTTCATTTAAAGCAAAAGGACATTGACTATATTAATGAAAAGGGAATGAATAAAATCCGCTCCCATGCAGAAGATTTTGTCAGAACACGGCTTGCACCAAAATATATTCCGAATGACGGAAAGCAAACGCCTATGAGGGGACACCCTGTTTTTATCGCACAGCACGCCTGTGCCTGTTGTTGCAGAGGGTGTCTTAACAAGTGGTACAGAGTTGCAAATAACAAACAGCTTAACGAGGTCGAACAGCAGAAAATTGTAAATCTGCTTATGGCTTGGATTGAAAGAGAATACAATGATTATAATTCCAATAAAGAATGATAGATAAGGGCAAAAAGATGAGTGATAAATTCAGCGTGTTAAAAGATTACTTCGGACACGATTCTTTCAGAGACGGACAGGAGCAGATAGTTGACGCTTTGCTTGACGGCAGAGATGCACTTTGCATTATGCCCACAGGTGCGGGCAAGTCTATGTGCTATCAGATTCCCGCATTACTTTTTGACGGGGTGACAATTGTTGTGTCACCTCTGATTTCGCTTATGAAGGATCAGGTCGGCTCGCTCGTTCAGTCGGGAGTTCCTGCGGCATACATAAACAGCTCACTTTCATATCCGCAATTTCTCCGAGTGCTTTCAAATGTTGAACACGGAAAATACAAAATCATCTATGTTGCACCCGAAAGGCTGTTGACTGACGGATTTCTCGACACCTGTAAAAAGATAAAAATCTCAATGGTTGCAGTTGACGAGGCTCATTGCGTTTCACAATGGGGACAGGATTTCAGACCGAGTTACCTCAAAATTATTTCATTTGTTGAAAGCCTTGCAAATCGTCCGATTGTCGGAGCATTTACCGCAACGGCTACAAATGATGTAAAAGAAGATATAAAGAAAATTCTCAGGCTTGAAAATCCGTTTGAAATTACAACGGGATTTGACCGCCCCAACCTTTTCTTTGGCGTAATAAAGTCATCGTCAAAGGATGAAAAGCTTATTGACCTCATTCGGGAGCGTGGCGACAGGTCGGGAATTGTCTATTGTGCAACCCGAAAAAATGTTGAATCTGTCTGCGAATTGCTCTGCGATAACGGCTTTTCGGCGGCAAGATACCATGCAGGTCTTGATGAATACGAACGCAGGAAAAATCAGGAGGATTTTGTTTTTGACCGAAAAAATATTATGGTCGCAACCAATGCTTTCGGTATGGGAATTGACAAGTCAAATGTTACATATGTAATTCATTACAATATGCCGAAAAACATTGAAAGCTACTATCAAGAGGCAGGACGGGCAGGCCGTGACGGCGGTGAGGCTGATTGTATTTTGCTCTACAGTCCTAAGGATGTTCGCCTAAATCGCTTTATGATTGAAAATTCCGAGGGCAACGATGAGCTTACAATTGAAGAAAACGAGCAAATTCGTGAGCGTGATTTTGAACGCTTAAAATATATGACCTTTTACAGCACAACAAACGATTGTCTGCGTGGGTTTATTCTGCGGTATTTCGGCGGTGAAAAGAAGGCTTACTGCGGAAAATGCTCCAACTGTCTTTCCGTTCACAAGCTTGTTGATGTCACAATTGACGCTCAAAAAATTATGTCGTGTATTGCAAGAACAGGACAAAGGTACGGCAAAACCGTGATTTGTGATGTGTTAAAGGGCAGTAAAAGCGAGAAAATTCTAAAAGCTGAGCTTAACAATCAGTCAACCTACGGAATAATGAAAGAGGTTACGGCAAGGCATATTTTCGGCACAATTGACTTTCTTGCCGAAAAGGAGTATATTTCATCCGACAATGAAACCGAGGTTCTAAAACTTTTGCCAAAGAGCCGAGATGTGCTTTTCGGACGGGAACGGCTTGTGATGAAGAAAGTTGAAAACTCCGAAAAGGTTGTCAAAACGCACCGTCCCGAAGTGCCTGTCAATTCCGATTTACTTGATGCGCTCAAGGCTTTGCGAAAAAGCATTGCATCCAAAAAGAGTGTTCCTGCCTATGTTATTTTTACCGATGCAACGCTGATTGATATGTGCAAAAAATGCCCCGAAACACCCGATGAAATGCTTGAAGTTTCGGGTGTGGGCAGAACAAAGCTTGAAAAATTCGGAAAACAATTTCTTGAAGAAATCGCAAAATTCAGATAACTTCATATACTGTTAAAGGATGAACGAATTCGTTTGTCCTTTTCTTTTTCAATTTTTAAAATTGCATTGAAATAATTAGTACAAAGTGATACAATAATTACAGAGAGAAAACAGATTGGAGGCATTTGTATGGCTGACATATTTGATTACATAAGCTGGCGCGGCGATTTGACATTTGAACAGGATGGTTTTAACGAGCTTGACGCACTTGTGCTTTCACGGCTTTCATATCTTCCTTTTGACGGTGCGGTATCGTCCTGTCTGTTTGATGAAATTACCCTTGAACAGGCGGCAATGCGTGTGTTTGCAACCGATGATTATGAGAAAAATCTATTGTGGAAGGGTGACGTCGACCTTTTGAAAGCGACGGCAGAGAGCAAGAGATTCGGCAAAATTCTTGTTTCGGGGTATGTAAACGAGGTTGAGTCCGATGTGAGTATGCAGTTTTCCGCAATCACTTTTGAATTTCTTAAAAAGAATTATTTTATTTCATACAGAGGAACTGACTTTTCTCTTGTCGGCTGGCAGGAGGACTTCAATATGTTCTTCACATTTCCGTTGCCGTCACAGAAAAAGGCTCTTGATTATTTTGAAAAGGCAGTCCGTATGCTCAACGGAAAATTCATTCTGGGCGGTCACTCAAAGGGCGGAAACCTCGCGGTTTATGCCGGTGCTTTTACCGATGAAAATTCAAGAAATCACATTGATTATATTTACAATTTTGACGGACCGGGGTTTTCTCTTGACAAAATCAGGGACAGCGGATTTTATGAAGTTGACGACAGAATCTACACCTTTGTTCCGCAGTCAAGCATTTTCGGCATGATATTTGAGCATGAGGAGAGCTACACAATTGTAAAGAGCAATCAAAAAGGTTTTCTTCAGCACGATATCTATTCATGGGAGATTGAGCAGAACAGTCTTATCAGGCTGAAAAGCACTACAAATTTCAGCGTTTTCTTTGACCACACGCTGAAAGAATTTGTTGAATCGCTGACAATTGCTCAAAGACGGGAGTTCACAAAAGAGGTTTTTGCCCTTTTGTCGCTGACCGAAACCGCAACCTTTAATGAGATGCTGAAAAATCCGCTTAAAAACACGGGAACAATCCTAAAATCCTTTGCAGGTCTTGACAGCAAAACGAGAAATATGCTTCTGAAAACAATCTTCGCATTCGTTAAAAGTGCAAAAAACAATTTTTCCGACATAACAGGCGGTCAGAAATCAATTGAAATAACGACATAATATCATATAATATTATAAATACTCCTCAGATACTTGATTGCATCTGAGGAGTTTGCTATAATTATATGGTAAGAAAAAGTGTATTGATTTTTTCGACTGTTACAGAGAATAAGAGTTCTTCACAAATTTACATAAAAGGAGAATGACATATGAAAACGACTAATAATATTAAGAGAACAATGACAATTGCAATTGCAGCGGCAATGATTACAGCAACAGCAATGCTTTCGGGTTGCGGTTGTGACGATAGTAATGCAACGAACAAGACTGCAACAACAGTTCAGACTACAAGCGTAGAAGAAACAACAGTATCGGAAACAGCACCGACTCTTTCTGAAACAGATAAAGCAATTACCGATGCAGGACTCAAAGTAGGTGCTGACGGCAAAATTACTGATAAGAATGGCAAAGAAGTGAAAGTTGATAAGGACGGTAAGGTTGAGGTTAAAAACGAAAAGGGTGAAACCGTCAAGGTAGATTCTTCTGAAGTGAAAAAGGCAAATCAGAACAAGGTAAAGGTTGACAGCTATCCGACAAACTCATCTTCTCAGAAGAAGGACACAAGCACATCAGGCAAGAATAACAATTCTTCCTCAAAGTCAAATACTTCAAAATCTGACAGCAAAAAGGACACTTCATCTAAGAGCGAAAGCTCAAAGCAGGAGAGTTCAAAATCTGAATCCTCCAAAACACCGCAGAGCAGTTCATCAAGTTTAAAACCTGACTCATCTAAGAATGAATCTTCAAAGCCGACTCCTAAGCCTCAGCATACACACAGTTGGACAAACATTACCGAAAAGGTAAAAGTTGTTGACAAGAAAGCATATACCTACGAGGAACCAGTGTATGAAGAACACGACAGAACTATTTGCAATGACTGCGGTGCAGACTTGACAAATATGAGCGAATCGGAATTAACTCACCATTGTGGTAACCATTTACTTAATGGGGGTAAAGGCTCTTATCGTAATGAATGGGTTAATGTACAGGTCGGTACTAAAACGGTAACCGTTCCGGAAAAGAGTCATTACGAAAACAAGGTAATCGGCAGAAAATGTTCGGGTTGCGGTAAAGCAGAATACTATTGATTCTAAAAAAAGGGTTGTTGCCTACAAATGGTAACAACCTTTTGTGTTTACTATAAAGAAATAACCGCCCTGTGTCGTGAACAGAGCGGTTAATCTTTAATTTTTTTATTGCTCAAACTTGCGAAACAGCTAAAGCTGTTTCGTTACTTGTATATTAACACAATAATAAAAATATGTCAACTGTCAGGGTACCGATTGGTATCCTGTTTTTTGTACAAAAAACATATGAAAGCGGAGTGTTCAATAAGCTCTGCTTTTTAAATGTCAATCGTCAGTTCAACGGGGCAATGGTCAGAACCTAAAATTTCGGTATGGATTTTTGCACCGTCAAGCTTGCTTTCAAGAGCTTTTGAAACGATAAAATAGTCAATACGCCAGCCCGCATTTTTTTCACGAGCCTTAAATCTGTATGACCACCACGAATACACGCCCTCTGTATCGGGATAGAAATAGCGGTAGGTGTCGATAAAGCCGTCATCGAGCAACGCTGTCATCTTTGAACGCTCTTCATCGGTAAAGCCTGCATTTTTACGGTTGGTTTTCGGATTTTTCAAATCAATTTCTTTGTGTGCAACATTCAAATCACCGCACATAATAACAGGCTTTTTTTCTTCAAGTTTTTTCAGATATGCCTTGAAATCATCTTCCCATTTCATTCGGTAATCAAGCCTTTTCAGCTCACTTTGCGAGTTTGGAGTGTAGCAGGTGACAACAAAGCAATTGTCAAATTCTGCCGTGATAACTCTGCCCTCATGGTCGTGTTCGTCAATGCCGATTCCGTAACATACATTCAAAGGCTCTTCCTTTGTGAACATAGCCGTTCCCGAATAGCCTTTTTTGTCGGCATAGCACCAATACTGATGATATCCTTCAAGCAAGAGGTCAATCTGTCCCTCTTGAAGCTTTGTTTCCTGAAGACAGAAAATATCTGCGTCAACATCTTTAAAAAAGTCCTCAAAGCCCTTTGTAACACAGGCACGAAGTCCGTTTACATTCCACGAAATTAATTTTTTCATAATTTACTCCCGTACACACAAAAGGGAGCAAGCATTGCCTGCTCCCAAATTGCCAATTTGTTAATTATTCTTCTGCGGAAAATTCATCTTTGCCTACACCGCAGAGAGGGCATACCCAATCCTCGGGTACATCTTCCCATGCTGTGCCTGCATCAACGCCGTTATCGGGATCGCCGATTTCAGGATCGTAAACATATCCGCAAACATCGCATACATATTTCATACTATCAAATCTCCTGTTCAAAGTCTGTTGTGTAATCGGTTAGTTGTTGGTCATACGATTATCAAGCTGACTTTTTTGATTTTTTATTGTTTTAATGATTACTTAAAGTATCTGTTAAGAAGACCTCTAAAGCCTGCGCCGTGTCTTGCTTCATCCTTTGCCATCTCGTGAACTGTGTCATGAATAGCGTCAAGGTTCTGAGCCTTTGCACGCTTTGCAAGGTCAAACTTACCTTCGCAAGCACCTGTTTCTGCATCTACACGCATCTGAAGATTCTTCTTTGTGCTGTCTGTAAGAACTTCGCCTAAAAGCTCTGCAAACTTGGCAGCGTGTTCAGCCTCTTCAAAAGCATACTTTGTAAATGCGGCAGAAACCTCGGGATAGCCTTCTCTGTCTGCAACTCTTGCCATTGCAAGATACATACCGACTTCGCTGCATTCTCCCTCAAAGTTAGCTCTGAGATCCTTGAGAATATCTTCGCTTACGCCCTGAGCAACGCCAACCTCGTGAACTGTTGCGAAAGACGCCTCCTCGTCCATCTGCTTAAATTTTTCCTTCGGTGCCTTACAAACAGGGCAAGCCTCGGGAGCTTCGGGACCTTCATAAACATAACCGCATACTGTGCAATACCATTTCATAATTACTTCTCCTTTGTAATAAATATTAGTGTACTTCTGCCGAACATTTAGGACATATGCCGTAGTAGATAACAAATCTGTTTTCTACCTTAAATCCCTCTTCGGCAAGCTGTGACTCAAGGCCATCAGCATTTTGATTGTCTTCAACATCAATAACTGCATTGCATTTGTTGCAGACAAAGTGGGGGTGTGGCTCTGTGTTGCCGTCAATACGCTCCTCACCGTTTACATTGCATATAACGCTGACCTTTCCTTCATCCTTAAAAAGAGCAATGTTTCTGTAAACCGTGCCAAGACTAAGGTCGGGAATTTCGGACTTCAATTTATCATAAACCCAGCGTGCGCTCGGATGAGTGTCCGTACCGCACACAGCGTTATAAATTGCATTGCGTTTTGAGCTGAAATTTCTTTTTGCCATAATTCATAAATCCTTATGCAATATTAGTCAGTACCGATTGACCGAAATCAGTAATCAGTATTAACTTTGGCTATATTCTATCACGCAGATGTTTAATTATATTTACAATAAAGAATTATAGATAAAAAATCTTGCACAAAGAATTGGGAGGAAATATAGTGAAATCAAACAAAACAGTAAAAATTATCATTTTTACGGCATTATTCCTGTCTGCGGTAATTTTAATATCGGTAATGACAGGTGCAGTAAAAGAAACAACGGCTGATACCGACAGCGTAAAACTGCCCGTAATAATGTATCACTCACTTTTAAAGGACGAAAAACTGCAAAATGACTACACTGTTTCACCGACTCTTTTTGAAAACGATTTAAAATATCTTACCGAAAACGGCTACACAACCGTTGTTGTAAAAGACCTTACCGATTATGTTTACGGAAAAAAATCATTGCCCGAAAAATGCATTATGCTGACCTTTGACGACGGCTATTATAATAATTATTATTATGCACTCCCTTTGCTTGAAAAATACAACTGCAAGGCGGTCATATCTCCGATTGCGTCAGTGTCCGAAAAATTCACCGAAACCAAGGACATTTCCGTGACCTACGGTCATATAACTTTTGACGATATGAAAGAAATGTCCGATTCGGGCTATGTTGAAATTCAGAATCATTCGTACGATATGCATTCTTTAAAATCACGAAAGGGTGTTTTGCCAAAAGCGGGGGAGAGTGACGAAGCATATAAATCTATTCTTACGGAAGATGTTGTCAAAGCTCAAGGCTTGCTTGAAAATGCAACAGGGAAAAAACCGACCTGCTTTGTATATCCGTTCGGTGCAAAAAATGACCTGACCGAAAAGCTGATAAAAGAAATGGGCTTTTCGTGTACACTAACCTGTACGGAAAAGCCCAATATAATTACTAAAAATCCCGACAGCCTCTACGAGCTGGGACGATACCGCCGTGACCGCAACGAGTCAATGCAGAATCTTCTTATCCGAATTGAAATGCAGTCATAATATTTATACGGCAGATTTTTCAGCCTTGGCGTTTCTTACAAAAGCCTCGCACAAAGCTATGAAGATGAAAAACAGCGGAGTTGTAATCGGCTGATAAAGGTTTACAACAGACTGAACAGCATAGCAGATAACAGCCGAAACGCACACAATCAGCATCGGATTTTCCTTTGCATACTTAACTGCGTTCTTAATCGTACCGCACACAATGGCAAGATAGGAGAGAAGTCCCGTAATTCCGATTGTGATAAGGTAGTTTAGATATTCGTTATGGGCAGCATTTGTTGAGCTGTCACCGTATTTTGAAAGGTCGTCAAAGTACGGACTGAATGCGGAGTAGAACATATCCGGACCTACGCCGAACAGCTTTTCAATGAATGAAGCGTCGCCGAAAATCCATATCGACCTTATCCACATAAAGCCTCTGTGCGTACCCCATATATCGTTAAAGCGGATAATTCTTTCAAAACTGCCGAGGTCGGTTTCCGTGTCAATACAGCTGAAATAAACCATAATTCCTATCATGGCAACAGCACAAAATCCGAATACAACGGCAAGAGCAATCGGCACGGATTTTGAAATTGTGATGTTTGGTTTTTTGTAATCAATAAGATACAAAATCCCTGTAATAACGGCACAAGCTGCAAGCAATATCCAGCCGATGCCTGAGAAAACGAAAATTTCCTGAAACTTATCAAAGCCCTTGCTTTTGTCGTCAAAGCAGAGCGAGAACAATCTGAGCAGCTTTGCAAACAACAGCATAACAGTTGCCGAAAGGAAAAATCTTTTCAGTCTGACAAGGCTGTTTGAAAACCATACAAGGTAAATAATCATAAATACAGTCATACCGAGAATGCCGGAATCGCTGTCGGCAGTCATAAGAGCCGCAAAGCCAAATCCTGTTGCTACAAGATAAATTACTCTGAGCAAGGTTTTCTCCGTGATAACCGACATTGCAATCATAACAGGCATAGCGATGCAGATGTAGCTTGAAAGCAGATTTTTGTTGCCGATTGTTGAAGTGAAGTCGGTAATAGTCTGTTGGTCGGTGAGAAGAGTAAACATCCCGAGAGGATCAATATAGAATGAGTTAAGCACCGCAAGTGCATAAACTATCATTGAACCGAACGCAAGCGCAACGAATATGTATTCAAAATATTTAAAGCACCTTGTAATCATAAAATATGCTGCGGTGTAAAATGCCATGAGCACAAGACCGTTGTTTCGTCCCTGAGTACCCATAAGTGCATCCAAAGGGTTTGCAGACAACAGCGTTGAAATGACATTTATCCCGAGGAATACAATAAATGCCCAGTCCATAAACGAAAGCTCTTCATACAAATGCTTTGGTTTAGGTTTTTCAAGCTTTGGGTCTTCCGGCGGTTTATCAACGCTTGCGGTCATAATAATAAGAAATTCCGCAATAACGAGAATACCCGTCAATATAATGAAAAAGTAATACTTGTCATGCCTGATGTTAAAATATGCGTCCGTGAAAAACAACGGAAAAAGCGTGAACATAACAAGCAGATAATAGTTTGTGAGCGCCTGCTGTACCGAATATTTTTCTTTGGGTTTGGCAGGCGGATTTTTATGCTTTGCAGAAGTCATAATAAAATAACCTTTCAATATAATGTACTTCAATTTTATAACGCACACACGATGTTGTCAAGAAATAAAGTAAGTTGAAAGCTCTGGTTTTCGACTTGTTTCGATTGGCATATGCTTGCAAAAGAACAATAATTGCATATTTTTCGGCACTTTTATTCCCAAATTAATACTTGTGGAGAAATTAGTATTGTATTTATCTCCGTAAAATGGTATAATTCCCCTTGAGATGTATTTCCATATTTGCAGGACAAAGACTTTTGTAAAAAATTGTTTATGAATTTATCTATTTGCAGATTGGGTGGTTTTATGAAAAAATTAGTTGTTTTTGGCTTTGACGGCACTCTTGCCGACACAGCCCCCGGAATTTTATATTGTTTCAATACAACAGCAGTTGCAATGGGCTATGAGCCTGTTGAACACAGTGCACTATACGGAGTAATCGGCGCACCGCTTGAATACGGATTTAAAACGCTCTTTAATATGAGTGATGACGAAATTGAATATGCCGTAAAGAATTACAGTAAACTTTATTCCCAGAAAGGAAAAGAGATGTTCACCGTCTATGACGGAATTTATGACGCTCTTCGTGCACTCAAGAAAAGCGGTTTTAAGCTTGCAATAGCAACTCAAAAGCACAGAATGTTCACAACGGATATACTTGAAACCTACGAGGCGTCGGATGTTTTCGACGCAGTATGTGCAACAGATGTCGGTACAAACCTCACAAAGAGTCATCTGCTTTTGCAGGCGTGTGAGCAGACAGGAGTTTCCGTTGAAGAAAGTATCCTTGTCGGCGACAGCACAATCGAGGCAAAGGGTGCGGAAGAAATAGGTATGGACTTCCTCGCTGTGCTATACGGCTGGGGCTTTAAAACCAAGGAAGAAACCGAAGAGTACAAATGCGTCGGCACAGTGTCATCTCCGGCAGAAATCTCTCAAAAAGTCATGGCACTTTGATTACGGTTAGTGCGTGTAAAACAGTGCATAAATAGGATTAAAATTGTAAATTTTCCAAAAACAAATCGGGCAGTCATAACGATTGCCTGATTTTTTATGCAAATTTAATTCTGTATAATAACAATGATACAACGATATACTTTTGCTTGTAAACGGGATGTTTGATAAACAGAAATATGATAGTACGGAATTGATATTGTTAAATTCTTTTACATAAATTTTAAAAGTTAATTTAAAATAATATTGAATTTTCACATATTGTATGCTAAAATAAAAATGCCAAACAAAAATTTAATTTTAAGTTCACCTAAGTGTGTATTTTTATTTCGGTAAAAATGCAGGCTTTACTTTTCACACCTTATAAGTGAAATATTGTGTCGCAACAATCAAAGCTATGTATTTTTCGTGCGTAGCTTCAGCTACGCACTTTTTGTTTTATGCGAAAAATATTTGCTTTTTAAAAAAATCGACAAAATTTGAAAAATTTTAAAATTTTTTCGGATTTTATAAAATCAAAAGCCGTTTTAAATTGTCTATATTATGAAAGGAAATGAGAGGAGGTTATTTTATGAACATTTCCCACTTAGTAGAGAAAATTAAGAAGGGAGATAACAAATCATTTGAAAAGCTCTACAAGCTTACAGAGCGTGAAGTGTGGTTTACTTGTATCAGCTTTTTAAAGAACGAAACAACCGCACAGGACATTATGCAGGAAACTTACATAACGGCTTTTTTAAAAATCCAATCTTTGGAAAAATCATCACAAATCAGAAGTTGGCTTAACAGAATTGCCGTTAATAAGTGCAAAAATTATTTGAAAGGTAAAGGTGAAATCCAACTGGACGATGAAATTTTTGAAAATCAGGCAATAGTTGACGAGCGTATATCAATTCCCGAAGAATACATTTCAGACAAGGCAAAGAGAGAAATTATTCTTTCGATTATGCAGGAAGTACTGTCCGATGTTCAGTATCAGACAGTGATTATGCACTATTTTAATGAAATGACTGTTGATGAAATCGCAGAAGTCTTTGAATGTTCAAGGGGTACTGTGCTTTCAAGGCTCAATTATTCAAGGGCAAAGATGAAAACTGCAATTGAAGATTACGAAAACAAAAGCGGTGACAAGCTTCACGGTGTTGTTGTTGTACCTTTCTTTACAACTATTTTCAAGGAAGAAGCAAAGAGCCTTGCAGTACCGAACATTACAATCAAGCTCCCGAACGGACAGACACTTGCAACATCTGCAACAAAAGGCTTTGCGACAGGTGCAAAGTCAACAGTTTCATCTATTGTAAAGGCAACAGCAACTGCGACAGTAAAAACCAAGGTAATTGCCGTTGTCTGCGTTGCTACAATACTTGCAGGCACATCAGCAGTCGGCATAAGCATTCTTGCAGGCTGTAACGCTGAGAAAGAACCGACAGAACCGTCAGTAATATCTTCAACCGTACAGACTTCAACCGTACAGACTTCAACTGTATCATCTGAGGTCAGCAAGGCTATTGAGGATAACGGTCTAAAAATCGACAAAGAAGGCAACATCACTGATAAGAATGGTAAGAAAGTCGAAGTAAAAGACGGCAAAGTAGAAGTAAAAACCGACGACGGTAAGACAGTTACAGTTAAGGTTGACGATGTAAAAACTACAGTATCTAACAAAAACAACAGCAACAAGGGTAACACCGAAAAGAAAGAAGATACTAAGTCAAATACATCTTCAAAGAAAGACAACTCTTCAAAGACAAATACATCAAAGGTTGACACTTCTAAGAATGACAATAAGCCAGCGTCTAAGCCAAGCAACTCTTCAAGTAATAATCAGAAGCCAGCTAAGCCGAGCAACTCTTCAAGTAATAACCAGAAGCCAGCTAAGCCGAGTGAGTCATCAAAGACTGAAACACCTACAGCAAAGAAGGTATGGGTAGATGACTATAAGACAGTTCACCACGAAGGTTATTGGAAGGTAGTAGGCACTCATGAGGAGCCAGTATATGGTTGGGTGAGCTATGATGTATGCAATGACTGCGGTAAACAGTTCTCCGATTCTAACACTTTGTTAGATCATTTGGAGTGGGAAGTGGATAACAACGGTGGTAGAGGTTCATACCATACTGAAGAAGAATATGTACAGACAGGCACAAAAACAGTAGAAGACAAGGAATGGGTAAAACCTTGGGATGAAAAGGTTAAATCTGGCGGTCACTGGGAGTACAGATAATTAAATTCGATAGCAAGAGTAAATCCTTAAAATAATTATTGGGAAGAGAGGGTTCTTTATGAACCCTCTTTTTCTATGCTAAAAATAAATATTATACTAAAGAAAGTATTTAACTTAGTTATGATATATGTTATAATATAAACATATTAAAGAAGGTATTTATATGAAAAGATACAGCCCCCGAAGAGGATAGTTATGGTATGGGAATGCTCTGTAATCAACAAAATAAAAAAGGAGGTTAAGCATTAGAAAAAATTGCTTAACCTCTTTGTTGTTTTAATAATAAAAAATCTTTGTGCTACGGTGTAATAAATTTTAAAAATATATTATCTTGTTTCCTTGAAAATCGGCAGG
>ERZ894248.77-NODE-77-length-36966-cov-57.0714_pt1 | contig 36966 bp, 63 predicted proteins | sample MGYA00380300_ERZ894248 | MGnify/ENA primary metagenome ERZ894248 (study PRJEB32331, sample SAMN06328432) | human gut metagenome | biome: human gut microbiome; feature: stool | host: Homo sapiens | collected 2014-03-14 ... | reverse complement strand
CCCCCCCCGATTTGGTAACTTGTACCAGCAATCAGGTCGGTGCCGCCTTTGATGGCGTAGGACGTGCCGTCTTTCAAAATGTGGTGTGTGCCCATGTGGGTCCTCCTTTATGCTGCAAGGGTGTAGGTGCCGTCGGGGTTAGCAGTGACGGCGGTGGTGGCGGGAAGGGTGAAGGCCGGGCGGACGCCGTTCCCGTTTCCACAGTACTGTTCGGTGACATTCCCGGCGGTATCCAACACGTACACGTCTGTACTTGAATATTCTTTTGGGGTTCTGGTCCATTGATGAATATTAGATCCATTTAGTTTTGCGACAGCAAGCAGGCTACGCACCGTCTGGTCCAATGGAGTCCCATCTCCGCCGCCGCCCTTCAGCTCACCTATGGACAGTATAAACGCATTTTTCGTTAATTCTCTCCTCGTTTGATATTCATCGATGTAGCAGTAAATTTTTGTTTGCCCTGCCGCGCCTTGAATGGCAGAGTCCAACAGCCCGAACCATGTATCCGCGAGGAAATCGGATACAGTGGATGTTGGGAATAGGTTGGAGGTGCTCCACTGGGAGAACGCAATTCGTTCGTAGCATTCCTTGCGCACAATCAGCGTGCGCCCTGCGCCGTTAAGTCCGCTCTCGTAGTCGTGCTTCGCAATATAAAACGGCACGGGGCTGCCGGATTCATTCAGGTACAGGATCGCGCCGGGGGTGATGGTGTTCAGGGGAATGCCCTTCGAAAACGGTACGGTGACCGCCGTTCCGCCGATGAGGGTCTTTCCGGCTTTGCAGTCGTAGCCTGTGCCGCCGATCAGCTCCCGGCCGCCCGTCACGGAATAGGCCGTGCCGGAGATCAATGTCTTGTGCGCCATGTGGCCTCCTCACTCATACTGCCAGTTGATGGCGTAGTTCTCGGTCGGCGTGGTCTCCGCGGAGACCAGCGTCTGCTTGGTGATGTTGCCGGTCTTCATATAGTCCGTGCCCGCCACGGCCACTGCCCACGCCGTCGGCTTCCCGCTGGCGTCCACCGCCTTGACTTTGATCAGGTCCCCGACGGCCGCGCCGGAGGCGAGAAGGACGTCCTGCTTGGCCGCGACCTGCGCTGGCGTGGCGTAATCTGTCCCGGCTATGGCCGCGGAGACGCCTCCCGCGCCGTCACCCTTGAGGATGCCTGCGGCGGTGATCTTGTTCTGCTTTTCTATGACGTCGGCAAGCTGCAGCGCCATTTCATCCAGCGTCGCGCCGGACGGGACGGCGACGCCGTTTTGCTGCAGGTAGTTGCCGAGGGTGGTCTTCGCGCCCGCTAGGCGGTCGATCTGGCTCTGTACGCTCATGTCGGCCTCCTTAAATCGCGGCGAGTGCCGTTTCGATCGCGTCTGTCAGCGATACCGTGCCGCCGGAGGTATAGCCCGCAGGGATGGAGGCGCTGGTCTCGGTCAGACCGTCGATGGTCTTGGCGATCGCGCCGTTGTCAGCCATGGTGCCCTCGACCTTGCTGCCGTCGGCCAGCACGATAAACTTGCCGTCGAGCACGTCGGCGGCTCCGGCGGTGACGCCGGAAACGTCCTTGTACTTGGCTGGAATCGCCCCGACCGTGACCTTGCCGAGAACTTTACCCTTCGTGGGCGTGATGTCCTGCGCGTCCTCGGCAGGTGTGGCGGACTTGGTTTCCAGCGCGATGGATACCTTGCCCGCGCCGGAGTGTTTGCCCGCCGGGACGGTGTATTCTTGATTGCCGGTCGTCGCGTCCAGCACCTTGGATACCGCGCCGTTGTCCGGCATGGTGCCTGCCTGCGTCACGCCGTCGGCGTCGATGAAAACTTTGTTCGCCAGCACGTCGCCGGGCGCGGCCGTTGTCGCGGATACGTCCTGATAGTTCTCCGGGATCGCGCCGACGGTGACGGCGGACAGGCCGTAGTAGCCCTGATCCGGGGCGACGGACTGCTGCTCCTTGGTCGGGGTGACGGATTTGGTCTGGAGGTTGTAGTTGCCGCCGCCGGAGACGCCCTTGACCGTGCCGGAGCCGTTATGATAGCCCGCGGGGATGGTGTAGGACTCGCCCTCCTTGACATTGGCATCGACCGCGCCGTTATTCTTGATGGCGGCGGCCTTGTCGGCCAGCGCGTCGAGCTTGTCGGTGCTCGCGGCAAGGCCGAGGCCGACGAGCCAGGTGCGGATCTTGTTCCGCGCGGTCTGTAATCTGGTTACTTCTGTCTGTGTGCTCATAAAATCACTCCTTTAGATTGTCGCCAGCAGGGCGTTGATGTTGCCGACCTCCGTGTACACGGCGGCAGAGGTGACAGGCTTTGTGTTGTCTTTCTCGACGGCCGCGGCCGTGTCGACGGACAGGGTATTGGTGGCCGCGTCGAGCTTGAGGCCGTCGCCGATGGTGTAGCCTCCGCCGCCGGAGCCGCCGGAGCTGCGGGCCTCGTTGATGGCGTCGACGAGGTTGCCCTTGTTGTAGGTCTGGAGTTCGTCCAGATCGCCGATCTGCTTCTGCAGCTGCGCCCATACTGGAAGGGACGGGTCGGCCGAGGCGTCGCCGGACGGATCCGCGCCGGGCTGGACCTTGCCGAGGCTCACCCAGACGGTCGGCAGGACGACGCCGCTTTCGTCCGCGCCATAGACGCCCACGCGGGCGTGGAGGCCCGGGACGGCGAGAACTTCGTGCGGTACGGGAACGGTATCCCCGTCCCAGTTCGCCGCCATAACGTCGACGGTGGTCTTGCCGTTGGTAAATACGGCGGTCTTCGTCAGCCCGTCCCACTCGTCAGAAAACACGAACTCAACTGTCACGGCCTTGGCCATGCCCGCCGTCAAAAGCTCCGGCGGCGACGCCAGATGCGCGCACGCGCGGGAGCAGTGGATGGTGATCATGCGTTATCAGCTCCTTCGAAGGTCACAAACGGCTCAAGGCACTTGATATCCCCGGCGGAAAGCCGGATATCGAGGTCGAGCGGAAGCGTGATGTGCGGCAGCTCGGGGAGCGTGTCGGCGTCCAGCTCGTTCAGCTCCGCCTGCGGCCGCCCGCTCATGAGCTGGTTTCCGTAGAATTCGAGTGTTGGGTTGAGCCTGGTCGCCAGCATGGCGAGCTGATAGGCCTGCCGGAGCGGCAGGTCCTGTTCGATGAGCTTCTGCAGCGGCTTGGCTGCGAGCGCGATGTCGTAAAGTTTCATGATGCCCTCCTTAGTTGATGGCTGTGCCGTTGACGGTCAGCTTCCCGGATGAGTTGCACGCAAGGGTGCAGTAGCGGTATGAACTGTAATACAGCACGATTTCGTCTCCCCTGACTGTCACGGGATAGCTCGATGTCCCTATCTCAAAGCCGTTTGAGGACGGCGTCAGGGTTTTTGTTTTCAGCTCCAGCGAATTGTATCCGCTCTTGAGTTCTGCGGCGGATACCGTGCCCCACTTCGCGGCGTAGGCCGTCGATCCGCTTTTCAGGAGCACCTGGCCGTCGGTGCCGCCGCTCGGAAGCGTGCCGTCTACGTTGCCCCACGTGCAAGCGTAGTTTGTGGTGCTGGATTTTTTCAGCACCTGGCCGGATGTGCCGCCGGTCGGGAGCACGCCGGTGATGCTTCCCCACTTTGCGGCGTAGTTGCTCGCGCCGTTTTTGAGCAGGACCTGACCATCGGTGCCGCCGGTCGGCAGGATGCCGTCTGGGCTGCCCCAGGTAACGGCGTAGTCGGTGGCGCTGGATTTTTTGAGCACCTGGCCCGTCGTTCCGCCGGAAGGCAGAGCACCGTTGATGTCGCCCCATTCGACGGCGTAGTCGGCGTTGCCTGACTTTTTGAGTATCTGTCCGCTCGTTCCTCCGGTCGGCAGGAGGCCGGTGATGCTGCCCCATGTGAGCGCGTAGTCGTTGTCGGACGATTTTTGGAGCACCTGCCCGGCCGTACCGCCGGGCGGGATCTTCGCCGGCGCGTCCGCGCCGGGGTTGCCGATCGGGAACATGACGACCTTGCTGCCGGACAGTTCGAGGACGGCCACGCGCTGTCCGGCGGCGAAGTTGATGCCGGTGTTGCATTTAAAATGCTTCTCGGTCGGCTCCTCCGCGCCGTCAGGCGTGAGTGTCAGGCCGTCTTCCTCGACCGTCGCAATGACGGCCAGCTGGAACGGCTGCTGCTGTTCTTCGGTCTGCTGCTCTTCGGGTTCTTCGGTGTACAGGCTGTCGACGCCCTCCATTATGCAATCACCGTCCTTTTTGCAGAGTGTGTCATGAGGCTTCCGGCTGACAGCTGCATCTGCCAGCCGGTCTCGAGGTAAATGCCGCCGATGTCGTCGTGCGTGAGCGCGAGGACGTCACCGATGCCGTGGCCGGGGTCGTTGAGGGTATAAAACGTGATGGCCCGGGCGGAGAGGAGCGACTCGTTGCGCATGCGGTCGGCGTAGGCCTGCAGCTCCTCCTGCGAGGCGATGTTGTCGACCTTGATGAGCGAGGCGATGCGCATGTTCCGCCGGAAGGTGGACTTGCGCGACTGCGGATTGTCGTTGACGGCCGTTGCGACCATGGGCTGCTCCAGATCCGGGTTGGAGCAGACGCAGATGAAGACGTTCGGCGCGTTGAAGATGTCTTCCTCATCTGAGAAGTTCGGCCCCGGATGCCGGTCCGGAAGGAAGAGGTCCGTCGTGCCGTAGGACCAGTCGATGTTCTGCGCGCTCGGCTCCTGATAGGGCTCGAGACGGGCGACGCCGGAGGCGTCGAACCAGAGGCTGTTGTAGTTGATCTCGGCCAGCAGGTCGTTGACGATGGTCAGGTAGCTCGTGCCGACATCCCAGTCTTCGCGGTCGGTTTGCAGCGTTGTGTCCGACGGCGTCGCAATGACGAGCGCGACGCCGCAGGCGGTGAGCAGCTTGCGGATCTCGGTGAGATAGGACGCACCGGCGGACAGGTGCAGGATGGTCTCGGTGCGGTTGCTGTAGACGCGCCAGCAGCGGTCGTAGGCCTCGACCTCGACGCGCTTCTGACCGGCCGCGCCCTTGATGCTCGGTGTCGCGGCCTGGTAGATGCCGAGTGGCGTCTCCTGCCCGTCGATGGTCATGACAGGCTGGAGCTCGTCGGAGAGGTAGTCGACCGCGTCGTTGACGAGGAAGGTGCCCTTTATGCTGGTGTGGATCGTCGCGTCGCGGCTGGCGATGATCTGCGGGGCGCTGCCGGTGTCCCATTGGAGGTTGGTGATGGGCGCGCCGTTTCTGAGCACGTCGACGCGGAAGCGGACGTCACGGGTCAAGGGTGATCGCCTCCTCCCGGTTCGTGTGCGAGATGGTGAAGGAATAGCGGCGCATGAACTCGTCGCAGTTGCTCTCGAGCGACGGGAGAGAGCCGATGGCCATGTTGCCGTAGCGGTCCTTGAGGCAGACGAGGCGGCCGACAAGGGCCTCGAGCGCGAGGGCGGCGGCCCGCTGCACGTGCGGCCAGGCGCAGGCGACGGACAGGGCGCGGTCGCGCTGCTCGCTGCGCTCCTCGACTGGGTAGGCAATGCCCGCCAGATGGACGGTCGATACACCGGCCGAGAAGCTGGTGCGGTTGGTGCGCAGCTGCGTTTCGGACAGGCGCATCTCGAGCCAGACGCCGGTCTCGAGGTCGCAGATCATGTTGGTCTCGGGCAGGATCTCGACGGTATCCGAATTGGACACGCCGTAGTTATCGCTTTCGTCGTAGCAGCCGCGGACGCGGTAGGTGACGGAGCCGATGCTGGTGTGGTCGATGTACTGCTTTTGGATGGTGCGGGCGATGGCCACGCCGTCCCGCTCGACGAGGTAAAAATTGTAGCTCCCGGCGGTCTGCCAGGTGAGCGCGGCCTCATGGCCGGCGGTGGCGGTCAGGGTGATGGCCTCGCCCTCGGTGTGCGAGATGGGCAGCGCGGCCGCAGACCACTCGGACCACATGCCGTACTTGTTCTGCACGCGGACGCGGACGGTGTAGCTGCCGTCGGCGAGGTAGACCGGCGAGCGCCATGCCTTCTCCGTGCCGTAGACCGTGCCGGAGGCGTAGCCGCTCGAGAGCGTCAGCTGATAGGCCTCCTGCTCGGAGGTCTGCCAGGTGATGCGCGGGCGCGGGCCGGTGGACTGGATCACGATGGACGGTGCGGATGGGGCGTTGATGGCGATAAACTCTGCCTTGTCGCTCCATTCCGAGGCCGTTCCGTCGGTGTTGTAGGTGCGGACGCGCCAGTATTTTGTTCCGCTTGTGAATTTGTTCGCCGGAACGTCGTAATACTGGTTTTCTCCCGTGACGGTCGCGAGCGTGTTCCAGGTCGTGCCGTCGGCGGACCACTGCAGGTCGGCCTTGCTCTGCGGCGTTCCTGTGGAAATGATGTGCTGCCAGCTGAATCGGTTGACGATGGTGGCGTCGATGACGATGCCCGCCGGGGAGATCGCCTTACAGGACGGCGTGGCCTCGGTCGTTGAGACCGTCACCCAGGCAGACGTTGCCGTCAGATCACCTGCGGTGATCGCCGTGACCATCCAGTCGACGGACTCGTCGGAAAACGTCTCTGCCGGCATGGTATAGCTCTTCTTCGAGCCGGAAATGGCAATGCTATGTGTGGTCGTTGTGCCGGTTTTCCGCCAGTAGAGTGTCGCGCTTTTCTGCTCGACGGATACAGGCGAGTATAAGGCTTCTTGTTGAACGTCCCACGAAAAGACTCCTGCAGCGTGCTTTGGCGTATAGGCCCCAGCTCCCGGCGACATCCCGGAAATGATTGGGTTCTTTACTTCAAACCTGTACCACGAGGATAGTGTGGTCACGCCCAACGAGGTCGTCACCTGCACGGCCCACTCATTTTCACCAACCGGAAACTCGCCAGCAGCGATCGTCACGCTTGTGTCATTCGCGCCCAGATCGATCGTATGGACCGTGCTGGAGTTTTTTACCCTCCAGCGGAACTGCTGCGCGGTAATGGTCGGCAAATCATAGGCAGAATAGCTATCCCAGTGATAATACCATTCGATGGTCTGCGCAATTTCCGACGCCAGCACGCCCACGCCGCTCTTTGCGTTGAGTTCCGGCGTTACGGTCGTATCCTCGTATGTGATCTCGATATACGGCTTGTGCGACGATTTTGCCGTCTGCACGGTTTTCCCGCTCGTGGTTGCTTTTGCTCCATACGTCAGCAGATTCTTCAGTTCCGACGCTTTGAGTTCCACCGCCCTGTTATAATATCCGCTTGGTTCAAGGCTCAATGGGCCACTGATTTTGTATCCGCCGTAGACAAAAGGCTCAGTGTTGTACGTGATCTTCTGCAGATCTATTGATTCGTGCAGGATCGCGATCGTGACTCCCGCATTGCTCGCATTATATCTGTACGACATGTACAGGTAGAACGTGACAGCCGTGATCTTGTGATACCTGATCGCTGCTATCTGATCCGCGGTCGGGGCGAACGTGAAGTACATGGGCCGCCCATATTCGTCTGTCTCTGTGGCTCCGTAATAGTTCGTGTTCGGCGCGCTGTAGTCAATGACTGCGGAGTCGTTTGCGTAAAGCGTTAAAACGCCCATTTACTTCGCCCCCATTCTGGCTGTGATCCTCGCGTTTTTGGCGATGCGGAGGATGGTGTCGAGGTCTTCGACGTGGTCGACGTAGACGGTGGTGTTGTAGGTGTCGCCGGAGGTGTAGCGGGTCTCGCTGGCTGTCTGGATGCGCGATCCGGATGGCAGATAGATCCGCTCAAGGCCGTTCTCGTTCACCCGCGTCCAGCCGCCCGCCCAGTTGTCCGTGCCGGCGGCGTTGCCGCCCAGATACCGCCTGCGCCATTCGTCCTCGGTGATACCGAGGGTCGACGAGTCGCCGCGGGCGACGGCATCTTCGTAGGCCTTGGAGAGGTCGGACGCGCTCTGGCCCCACTGCTGCTCGTTGTAGCTGTCGAGCAGGTTCTGGTAGTTGTTTCCGTTGCCGCTGCTGTAGCCGAAGCCCAGCGCATGCTTCATCTGGCCCCAGCCCTCGCTGATGTGGCCGGTGCCGAAGTTGATTACGCCTTTGAGCAGCTCCGCCGCGTCGGCCATGAGCGCCATGACCTTTGCCAGCGGCTGCAGCGCCTTTGTCAGCGCCGGGACGCGGTTGTTGGACAGGTCGGACATGGGATTGAGGATATCGCCGACGGTCTCAAGCAGCATGCCGAAGGCGTCGACGATGCCGGAGTCCTTGATCGCCTTCCCGAGATCCTTCACGCCCTGTGTCGCGTCGCCGTAAAATTCCTCTAGGTACGGCGCGAACTCGGCGGCCAGCTGGTTTTTCACGCCCTCCTGCGTCTTCTGCAGGCGCTGATAGGCGTCGTCGACCGCTCCGAGTGCGGAAAGCGCCTCGTCGTCGAGCACGTAGCCCATGTTATGGGCTTCGTCAGCGTAGGCCTTGAGGGTTTTCGATCCCTGGATGATCAGCGGATTCAGATCCTGCGCGGAGCGGCCAAAAATGTCCATGGACATTGCGTCCCGCTCGGTTTCGTTTTTTACCTGCCCGAGCGCGTCAATCGTTTCGTAGAAAACGTCGTTCGCGCTTCGCATGCTTCCGTCAACGGCATTGGTTACGGAAACGCCCAGCTCATCAAAGGATGCCTTCGCATTGCCCGTGCCGTTCATGGTGTCCTGCATGTTGTTGGTCAGCTTTGTCAGGCTTCCCTGCAGGGTGTCGACGGATACGTCGATCAGCTCTGACGCATAGGCAAACTCCTGCAGCTGCTGTGTCGATTGCCCGGTCTGCATGGAAAGCGTGATGATGTTGTCGGCAAAGGCGGCGGACTCCTTCGTCATGGAGATCATGGCTTTTTCTGCCTTGACGATCGCCGCCGCGACGGCAGCGAAGCCGCCCGCCAGCGCCAGCGACTGCGCATCGAGGCTCCCCATGGCGTTCATGGAGGACTTCATGCCGTCCGGCAGCTGAATGCCGAGCTTGGACGTCAGGCCGTTCACCACGTCGCCGAGGTTGCCCATCTCCTTACTGGATTCCTCAATTTTTTTCTTGTTTTCGTCGAATTGGTTGTTGAGGTTGTTGAGGTCGGCCTCTGCGTTGTTGAGACTTGTCTGCCACTGCATGGTGCGCTTGTCTGCCTCGCCGTATTTCTCGGCGGACTGCTGCAGGGCGGCACGCAGATACTCGATTTTTTCTGTCTGCGTGGAGATCTTGCGCTCGAGCACGTCGTTTTTGGCGTTCAGTGCCTCGACGCTGTCGGCGTTCTGCGCGTAGGCCGACTGCACCTTGCGCATCTCCGAGTCCAGCACCTTCATGCCGCTGCCGATCTCGGAGATGGCCTGTTTGTATTCTTTTTCGCCCGAAAGCGTAAATCTTGTGTTGATGTTTGGCATATTATGTGCCTCCGTTGATGTAGGCCGAGAGGCTCTGCGGCTCTTCCGGCTTTTTGGGCGGCTCCAGTGCGTCAAGCAGGAGCGTCAGGCGGCGCGGGCTCATGGTCTTCCAGAAGTCCCGCTCCGGCAGGTGCAGCCGGAACAGCCAGATGGCAAGATAGCCGGGGAAATCAAAGCCGTTCGGCTTCGGTTCCCCCGGCTGTGTCAGTTTTTTTCGTCTTCCTGCGGTTTCGTTTCGGCCCCCGCGTTCTTCAATACTTCGGCCCGAACCAGCGGATAGATCAGCTTTCCGGCCTCCACGGTCTGCGCGAGAGTGAGCTTTCGGCCCAGCTGCTTCCGCGTAAATACCAGCGGCAGTCCGTTCTCATCGGTGATCCCCTGTGAATCCGCTGCGTCCGTCAGCATACCGGCGAGAAACGCCAGCGTACTTTTGATCCCATGGATCCGATCCAGCGCCTGCACGAGGTTTCCATCGTATTCGTCCTGCACGTATGCGATGGCGTTCATGTTGCAGGTCAGCCGGTACACCCGGCCTTCAAATTCATAATCTACGGTTTCGAGCTTTGTCGTTTCCATCAGGTCTCACCCAACTTTCCCTTGATCCAGGCAACGGCCTCCGCCGCGGTGTCGACGGTCTCGGTCTCGAGCAGCAGCTCGTCGGTCGAATCGTCTGCGAGGAATTCTCCGGTCGTGGTCGGCGTGTTGAACTGGATGTTCTCGCCCTTGGTCTGGTAGGACAGCGAGGGCGGACCGAACAGCGCTTTCGGCACCCAGATACAGGTGTATTTGGTCACGCCGTCGATCTTATCCGGCGCGTAGAAGCCGACGCCGACATAGTTTGCGATGTCTTTTGCCGAGAACTTCAGATTTTCCTTGCTCGTATCGGATGTGCAGCCGTAGAGCATGGCTTGTGCGGCCCTTTTGATGTACTTGACAGCCAGCGAGATCGTGCCGCCGGTGGCAAGCTTGATATATTCGGCAAGCTTGGATTCCGCGTACAGGCGGCCCTCGGCGAACTTGAGTTCCAGCTGCGCGCTCATGGCGTCTCCGACGTCGGTCGGCTCTGTGTAGGTCACGGTGCCGGACGTGTTTTTATACTTTCCCGCCCGGATGCCGCGTAAGTCAAAACTAGGCATTTACAATAGGCCCCTTTCTTTCAGCTTTTGTGTGAGGATTTTTTCGAGTTCTCTGTCTACTTGTCTTGCCGCTTCTTGCGAGCCCTTTGTCCAGAAGTACGTCCCGTTTATCCTTCCGTATTCCGGCCCGCGCCCGTAGTTCAAAATGAAAAGCACAGCCGCTTTTCGCTCGCCGTGCTTGTTTCTTCCAACAGCTGTTACCTGAATGTATGGTTCCCCGTATTTGTTTTCCCGGATCTTCGTTGGCTTGATGCTTTTGACATAGCCCTCCGTCGCAAATCCACTTTGCGCCACACGTTTTTTGATTTCAGCTGCTAGGATTTTGCCCGCCGCTGTCATGAGCTCTTTTACCGTTTCTTCATCGAGAATGTCTGTGCCTTTCAGCGTTGCTAACATCCCGTCGATTCCGGATGTCTCGAATTTAGCCATACTCCGCGCCCTCCGTTTCGGCGATGATCGCGATCTGCGTGCGGCCTGTTTCCTTGTCGTAGGTTTCCATGTCGACGGTCGCGATGTAGCCTGCTGTCTCCAGCGCGGCTTTTACGCGCTTTAAAAGCCCGGCGGCAAAGCCCTCGGCAAAGATGGAAACGGCGTACTGCACGCCGGTCTCGGCCTCTCCGCCCTCGGCGTAGAGCTGCCCGGACTGGCCGAGCAGCTGATAGGTGATGTAGGTTTCTTCTCCGCCCTTGTATGGCGGGTGGCAGACCGGGACGCCCAGGCTTGATAGCGCCTCATAGATCATCATGCGCCGTCCCTCCGTTTGCAGGTCAGCTCTACCTCTTCCGTCTCCGCACCGTAACTGCGGACGACGTCAAAGACGTCCGAGCCGCAGGTGAGCTGCTGCTCTCCGCCGTACTCCGCGCTGTGCATGCGGAAAATTGCGTCGGTGCGCTTGCCGGCTTGCGCGGCCTGATAATACTCGGCGCGGTTTACGGACTTGCGGGCGGCCCAGACGGTTGTCTCGCGTTCGAGCTTTTCGGTGGTCTTCCCGCTCACGATGGGGTAGGACAGCAGGCGCAGCGTGATCTGCGTGTCAAAGATCACAGCACGCGCCCCCTCCCTCGGCGCCCGGCGAATAGTCGTCGGACAGGCCCATCGCGTCGCGCAGCTCCTCAAAGCACGTCTTCCATTCGTCGCCGCGGCCGCAGAAGTCATGCTGCCAGCGGACGAAGGCTCGGACGGCGTCTTTGACCAGCGGGTCTTCGTCGGCCCCCTCCGCGCCCGCAAGGTGCAGGCGCAGGAGGCAGGCGTCGATCTCGTCGGCGAGCTCGTCGTCAAGGGCGTTTGTGGTCAGCCGCAGGGCGGTTTTTGCAACGTTGATCAAAGCCATTGGTTATCCCTCCCTGTTGGCCGCGCGCCGTCAGGCCTTCTTCTTGGTCAGCGTGACGAGGCTGTTGACGTCAACGCACGCACCGTCGGCGATCTCGATGGCCTTTGTGACCTCGTCGTCGGTGTCCTCGTCGGTGTAGCGCTTTACCGTCATGCCCATGTTCTCGTTCCAGAGGTAGTACGCCGGATCGAACATAAAGGCAAAGACGGTGTCGGCCGTGACCGACGCCGCAAAGGCCGGCAGGTAGTCGCCGGTCAGGATGACCTCGCGGCCGAGGATGTAGTTGACGGGCTTGCCGTTGATGCCGTAGTTGACGCGCGCGACGGGCTGGCCGTTGTTGTCGACCATGCCGACGATCTGCGTCTCGAATGTCTTCTTGGACATGAACCAGACCGCGCCGTCATATGCCTGCGGCAGCGCAGCTTCGGCCTTGCACAGATCCTTGTAGGTCAGAGCAGTTGTCGCGGCAGCAATGTCGATGTTCTGGCCGGTCGGGGCGGTCTCCGCAAGGATTCCCTTCGGCTGGCCGGAACCGGTGCCGTTGATGATGGCCTGTTCCTTCGCCTTTACCATCGCATTTGCGACGTTCCGGACAAACTGTGCCTCGAACATCGGGTACGCCATGATAGAAACTTCCAGCGACATGGAGATCGCGCAGCGCAGCTTGTGGTACGCAAAGACGATCTTGCCGGTCGAAGTCTTCTGTTTGTCGGAGCCCTCACCCTCGGCGACCCAGGAGGCCGTCGGCTTGGCCGAGCTGGTCGGGACCTGGACGCCGCCCGCGTAGGACGTGTGTGTTACGCGCGGCAGGATCATGCCGATGGCTTCCATCTTCTCGTAGATCTTCTGGATCGTCGTGGTCGGGATGACGCTGCCAACGTCGGTTGTCTTGGTGTTGGCGTCCACATTGGTCAGCTCTGCGGGAATCTTCTTGCCGGTCAGGACGTAGTTCATAAAGGCTTTCTTGTACTCGTCGGTGTCGTACCGGTCGAGCACGTTCGGAGTTTTCGCCGTGCCGGACAGGTCGATGGACTGCGCTGCCGCAGCCGGTGCCGCAACCTTCTGGCCTGCAAGCGCGTTGAGGTTCGCCTGGATCTTGGCTTCCTCCTCAAACTTGGCGTCGAGGGCTTCGACTTCCTTCATCTTGGCCTGCGCCTCTGCGGTCTTGCTTTCGTCCAGCAGCTTCTGGGCGTCGTCCATGAGCTTCTGGCGCTGGATGTTGTAAATTTCCTTTGTCATTTCAATTCTCCTTTGAGTTTTAAAAATTTCAGTTTTGCTTCTGCCTGCGCCCGTTCGGGCATAAAAAAATCAGGCTCTGCGGCCTGACCTTTTAAAAAGTTTTCCGCGCGCCGGAGCGCGTCTTCGCTGAGCATGCCGGAATAAAAATCCGCCGCCAGCGGTTTCTGGCCGTTATCCGGCTGCATGACGCGGTCGACGAGGCCGAGCTCTACGGCCCGCTCCGCTGTGATCCATGTTTCTGCGTCCATCATGGCGGCGATCTCCGCTTCCGGCCTGCCGGTCTTTGCGACGTAGGCCGAGATAATGGCGTGGTTGGCGTCGCGCAGGACACCGGCGGTGTGCTCCATCTGGCGGTAGTCGCCGTCGGCGCTGGACTGGACGTTGTGGATCATCATCATGCCGGTCGGCGTCATTTCCGACTCGCCCGCCATGGCGATGATGGACGCGGCCGAGGCCGCAAGGCCGACGATGCGGATGTGGACGCCGCCCGCGTAGTTGCGCAGGGCGGTATAGATCTCGCTCGCGGCGAAGATCTCGCCGCCGCCGGAATTGATCTCGACTTCGGCTCGCTCGCCGTTTCTCTTGGCAAGCGCGTCCGCTACGGATCTCGGGCTCGTCGCCTCCATTCCGTAAAACTGATAGAAGCGGTGCTGATTGCTGGATACGATGGGCCCGCGAATGCTGATCTTCATGTGGTTTCATCTCCTTTCTGCGTGGTGTTCCGGTCGACCGGCTGCGTGTCCAGCCTGCGGATCGGCTTGTCCCCGCCGTCGACCGGCGCGAGGTTGAATGCGCGCCGCCATTCGTTCGGCGTCAGCGCGCCGCGGTCGACCAGCTGCAGGAGATTGAGCTTGGTCGAGGTCGAGGCGAAGTCCCACGCGGACGCCTCAAAGACGATGCGGTTGCCGCAGCCGCGCTCGCGCCGGGAAAAGAGCTTGCGGGTGTACTCGCCGCTCAGCTGCTTCAAAACCGGCTCGATCTCGGCGTCAAAATAGGCGTTCTGCTCATCCTCCGTCGCAATGGATGTGACGATGTGCGGGTTGGTATTGAACAGGGCATAGATGCGCTGCGTGGTCTTATCCATCTGGGCGGCGTTCGGGACGTAGTCCTTGGGGTCGATCTGCTTGGCCTCTGCCTTTGCGTCGACGGCCGCGACGCCCGTGCCGTTGGAAACATTGAGGAAGCTGTCGGCAAAGTCCTGCGCGCGCTTCTTGATATCCTCCGCGCGCATAGAGGATGCGAACATCAAAAGCCAGCGGATGACGGCGCTGTTTCTGATGGCCTTTACAATGCCCTGGTCCGTAGTGGTGACGATCTCCATGAGCGGCACGATGGCCGGGGCGATGGGGTCGCCGAATATGTCGTTCTCGTAGAAATCCCCGCGCAGGTGGATGATGTCGTCATAGGCAAACGTCAGGACGTTGCCGTTCTGCATGTAAAATTTCAGGTACAGATTTCCGCCTGCGTCGTAGACAGCGTCTGCCTGCATGGCCGCGACCGGGAAAATGGCGTTCGGCAGACCGTTTTCATCCCGGAGGATCACGGCGAAGGCGTTGTTGTTGAGGACCAGCTGCGCGGCCAGCTTCTCCTGCAGCAGCTGGCCTGTCATGTACTGGTTCGGTTCCTCGAGCAGGAACCGGATATACGGCTCCGGATTTACGGCGATCTTCCGCGTCTGGGCGGTGATGGTCTCCCGGATGTGCTTGGCCGTCAGCTTACCGATGGCCTTGATCTTTGGCCGGATGCAGGCGCGGACGATGTCGGACTGATACATTTTGCCGTTGTAGCTGTAAAAGCCATTCCCGCGCTCCTGCACCATCTGGACGGTCGAAACGCGCTTGGTGGTTGTGATATTCTTCAGGAGGTTTTTAAAAAATCCCATGTTGTCACTCCTAGAGCATACTGGTGTATTCCGCCTGCTTCTGGTCGTAGATCGTGTAGGCGTCGAGCAGGGCCGCCGTGCCGTCAATGCGGCGCGTGGACTTGCTCGTTTTGTGCGGCTGGATATTGCCGTTTTTGTCCTCGTCATAGGCTGTGTTTGCGAGGTTCCATTTGTCGATCGGGTGGTTGTTGTAAATAATGCGCTTGGATTCCAAGTCGTTCCCGCAGCGCTTCATGGGCTCTGACAATGTCTTCACGCCCTGATACACGGCGATCATGGCCTCGGCCCCGAAGTAGTCCGCCATGCTGTCGACCCAATAAGACGCAGACCACGCATCATACCCGATAAAGGGGATAAAAATATCAAGGTCTTCCTGCACCTCGATGAACCATGCTTTGACGTCCTCATAGCGGATCTTGTTGCCCTCTGACAGTCGGAGCAGCCCTCGCTCATGCCACTTGTCGTAGGGGATCTTGTCCTCCGTGACGCGCTTTTCCAAAAGGTCCTGCGGCAGCCAGTACATCTGCAGCACAAACAGGATCTCCGGCAGTTCCGGCACCTGAAACAGCACCTTCGCCGCCGTCAGGTCAGTGGTCTTGGAGAGGTCCGCGCCGCCGATGCCGTAGCGCGGGTAGGACAGGACACGCTCCTGCACATTCCCGTCCGCCATGTAATGCTGCCAGATCAGGCGGCGGTTTTCCCTGTCTAGCTGGAAGGTGTCGCGGTTGTCCAGCTGCTCAAAGTTGAGCCAGGCTTCGCTGGAGGTCTCGCGGATGTTGAAATCCTTGCAGACGAGGTTGCGGACGAGGGCCGGGTTTTTCTCCGCCCGCTCGACCCGCTCTTTGAGGGCCGTGTAGCTCTTGATCGTCCCAAGGCCGGGGTTGGCTTTCTTCCAGCAGGACGGGTCATTCCACTCGCTGCGCTTGTCGAGCTCGTAAATAAACGCGATCCGGCGCGGGTCGTGGTACCCGTCCGGATCTTCGTAGCCGTTTATGATGCGCTCGGCCTCTTCGTATTTTTCGTCGTAGATGTCTTCTCGAATGGTGCCGGCGGTGGAGGTGATAAATCGCAGCGGCTGCGCGCGGGCCTGATCGCCGTCGGCAACGATGTCGTACAGCGGTCTGCCGTTTTTCCACTGATGGAGCTCGTCCATCATGGCCCCGTGGATGTTGAGGCCGTCGAGCGTGTCGCTGTCCGAGGACAGCGGCTTGAATACGCCGTCATTGTAATCGCTGTCCACCTCGCCGACCAGACAGCGCGTCCGTTTTCGCAGCGCCGGTGATTTCTGCACCATCCGCTTTGCTTCCTGCCAGATGATCTTCGCCTGGTCCCGCTTTGTGGCTACCGCGTAGACTTCCGGGCCTGCTTCGCCGTCCGCCAGCTGCAAATACAGGCCGACGCCTGAGGCCAGCAGCGACTTGCCGTTTTTCTTTCCGACAATGAGGATGGCCTCTCGGTACTGGCGGTTGCCCTCGATGTCGATAAAACCGAAGACGGTCGCGAGCAGCGCCTTTTCCCATAGCTCCAGCTTGACGAGCTGTCCGCCCGCTTTGCCCTTGGAGTGGTGGCAGTAGTTTTCAAAAAATTCGAGGACGTGGTTGGCGCGTCGCGGCGAGTAGTAAAACTCGGAATCCGCGTTTTCAAGCTGCGCGACCACATGTCTGTAGGTCTTCTGCACCTTGAGGCTCACCGTTTCACGTCCGGACTGGATCGCGGCCCAGTATTCGAGGATCGGATTGTACGTTTCCGGATAGCGCGTCACAACTCGTCACGCTCCCGGACAAAGCTTGCAAAGCCGTCGTCCTCCTGCTTCGGCGCGGTGTCTGGCTTCGGCAGGAGCGCCGTGAGCTGCTTGATGATCTTCTGGTAGTTCGCGTTCGTCGAGTTGTACGCCTGCCCAATGGGCCGGGCACGGTCATAGGGCTCGAGCCGCTCCGACTGCTGGAATTTCTCTGTCCAGCCGTTTTCCCGCAGGTCGTCCGCCATGTCCTCGCACTCGATGCGCATAAAGGCTGCCTGATCGATGAGTCCTGCGACAGTCCCGGCCGCTTCCTTCGGCAGAAGCTTGTAGATCCTCCGGAGTCTGGTTTTCTCGGCGCGGATACGCTGTTCCTTTGTCTTTTCCTGCCTGTTCGCCACAAAAACCGCCTCCTTTTCGCGTGATTTTTGCCGTCTGTCCGCGCGTGCGCGTAGATTACTTATCGCCGCGCTTTTGTAGGGGGGCCTCGCGAACGGCCTGCGTATTCTTCCGAGGTAGGGCGTGCGGTGATCTAGCCGGCGCCCCGGCCTCGCGCGACGGGGGGGATCGGGTCTCCGGCGGCGTCGAAGAAAATTTTTTGCGTCAGAGATTTTGCGACTCCGTGCCCGTCAAACTGATCGTGACAGTCCTTACAGACGTACTCGAGGTTGGAGTAGGACAGGCTGACGTCCGGGTCGGTGATGTTGTCCGGAGTGAGCGCCCGCTTGTGATGGACGATATAGCCCGGCTTGTCCCGGCACTCTTCGCACAGCCCGCCGTCGATGGTCCGGCGGAACTTGATATACCCGGCGCGGCATTTCTTCCAGCGCCCGGACGCGTAAAAGCTCGCGGCCCATGGCTGCATCCTGTTCCCTCCAATTCTTCACGCTATCACTGTAGCACAGATTTTAGGCTCTGTTAGCTCAACTTTTGCGGTAGCCCATTGCCCGCGCTGCCTCGTAGACAAAGCGGCTGTACATCCGCTTGGCCGTGGATGTGCTCACGTGTACCTGTCTGGCAGCGGACTCCAGACTCTCGCGCGGCCAGATCCATGTATGCAGGCGCACGATCTCCAGCACATCGCCGCCGTCCCGCCAGGTCTGCGCGGTGTTGATGGCGGACTTGATTGCCGTGTAGTCCTCGTACTCCCGTGAGGACAGGACGCGCACCGCAATGTCCTCGACGGCGCGGCCGGAGGATTGCCCGCCTGGCTGTGAGGAATATCCCGGCGTGATCTTCTGCCGGCTCATATCCCGAACCTGTCGGCTCAGTTTCGGGTATTCGCCGATGGTGCGGCAAACATTTCCGTACCACCAGTATCTCGGTTTCGACATCTGTTCAGCTCCTTCCTTCTTCGTCGCAAAACTCAACACATTTACAAGGCTTAAAGAAGGCGGCTCCCGGTCCGCTTATGTGTCTCGTTTTTGGGATCCCATACATATTTGAAATATAGGAATCCATACTGCGTGGCTCTGGACTCGACGAGGATGTAGCCGCGCGGGGCGACTGGCGGGCGCGTCGGGCTGTAGTCCCGGACCGCCTCGGTCGCGGGCTCCGGCTCCGGCCGGACGCAGCTGCGGCTGGCCTTGTACCGGTGGCCGCCGAATTCCTTTTTCCAGTGGCCGTGCAGGTAGTTGGCCAGCGCCGTGTAGTCCTGCCCGTGGTCGACTTTATTTCCGTTTTCATCCAGATAATAATTGTGCTTCCGCAGTGGCTTGCAGTCGATGACGCTGCCGAGGCCCCAGAGCCTGCCGAGCTCATCGGCAGGAATGCCGTCCGTGATCAGGTGCAGGTGGAAGCGGTTGGTCGATTTGCCCCGGCCGTAGACGATGACGATCTTTGCCTCCGGATACCGGTAGACCATGCGGCGGTAGAACTTATCCCGGATCCTGCGCATCTCCTGCGCGGTATGTACCTCATGCTCTTGGTCGAGCGTCAACGTGGAGTAGTAGCTGGTCGGCCCGAAGTTGGCGTTGACAATCCCGGCGAACTTCCCGGCAGAGACCCTGGTGTTCAGCTCGTCGCGTTCTTCCTGCGACTGGAACCGCGGCTTCTTCGGCCGGCTGGTCTTCGGATCCGTGCCGCCCGCCACCGTGTACACGATCTGCTCGCAGACCCTCCCGGAAAACTTCCGGCGCTTGTGTCTCTTTACCATAGCTCCTCCTGCCTCGGTTTATTTCCCAAGGCTCGCAATGATGCCCTTTTCACGTTCAGACAGCTTCCAGACGTGCGCTGCGGCTTTCTCTGCTGCGGCTTTCTCGGCTGCGGCTTTCTCGGCTGCGGCTTTCTCGGATAGCAGTAGGCCTCCGCCGAAAATTGCTTTCCCCATCGGGCGCTGGCTGTCCAGCTTCGCAATCTGTGTGCAGTCCTCGCGCTTAACCGCAAACTCTACACCGTAGTGCGCATATTTCTGCAGCATGGCTGCCGTCAGCACATGGTCCGGATATGTATATTTCGGCAACTCCCGTTTCGTCTGCGACTTTATCTGCCGCATCGCCCGCTCGACTGCCCTTCCGAGTGATGGGGCGCTCTGCGCGATGTTTCCTCCGAAACTTGTTACAAACGCCGTGCGAACGACTGCGCCGTTTTCATACGTAATGTCTGCATCGCAAATGATATGGTTCATCCTCATCACAACTGATCGGCCGGCGAACGCCGTGAGCGATGGCGCAAAAAGAAAGAACGCAATCCCTCTGTCTATGTAGAATTCGCAGATTTTTGAAAGAATCGAAAAAGGCGGGTTGTCCAGCACGACGCAGCCGTCCGGATAGTCAAAACGTTCATAGTCCCCACCCGGATAGAATGGCCGCACGATGCATGCCGGGTCAATCCCATATTCACTGCACGCCCAATCCCGGATCGCATCATAAACAAGCGGTGGCGTGTAGCAGTCGTCCGTTGTCTTTTTGGGTTTGAATTTCGACGTGAACGCATCGTATTCCGGGTTGTCGTCGAATAAGCATCCCTGTTCCCATTGCATGCTGTAGCCCTCCTTTGTTTTTTCTGCCCGCTCAAAGCGTGGCCGGAGATTCCGTCCATGCGTTCAGCGGATAGCGTTCTCCAATTCCTTTATCGCTTCTTCAAGCCTGCGTTTCTGGCTGCGCAGCTCGAAAAATCCCAGCACGCCCAGCGCGATCCACTCCAGCGCAGCAGCAAGCTCCAAAATCTCAATGATCATTTTCTTCTCCTTCTACTCCTTCCAATTCTCCTTTGCAGTATGTACAGCGGCTCGGCAGGCTCTTTTTCAAACCGCCTTTTTTTCCAGAGCTCGAAGCACGGTTTCTCCGGGCGGCCGCAGTATGGGCAGCGGTAGACACGGAAGATATCATCCCAGCGCCAGACCATGCGGACTGCGTTTTTCTGTTTCAAGTCCCATCGCCTCCCTCATTGTTTCAACCAGCCTCTTTTCTAGTTTGTCCTGGTCGATCTTCACTTCCATCGTTGCGCCCTCCTGCTCTACCCACACGCCGTCCGTGCGCTTCGTAAACCCAGCAGGCGCGAAATTTCTGGCGTGTTCCAGCTCCGGCGTATGCCTGCACGTTGGATAGATGCATTTCTCGCAAGCCTTTCTGTCGCAAAGGAACAGGATATTCCGCTCCTTCGCCCGCGATACGCTGCTCGGCAGAAGAACGACTGGCTGCCCGATCTCCGCCGCAAGCTGCTCCTGAAGCTTTTTCCGATCGCCGTCACGCAGCGCGACTGTGCATTCCAGCAAAATCATTCCTGCGCCGCCTCCAGTTCCTTGCGCTCCTGCATAAATCCGTGCAGGAACAGCTCCAGCAGAGCGGCGGCGCGGTTGGTCAGATTTGTGAAATCCTTTTTGCTGATCTGCAGTTTGCCGGTCGTAACAACCTCAGTTTCCGGTCGACCAATAATCTGAATTGTCGGATTAGGCACCAGCGTCTTTGCACCGTCCGCCCCCACTTCGAAGAGCGGCGGCGTGGACTGCTCCATGACGATGCGCGGCGGGTATTGCTCGCCGCGGAAGCTGGTATCCCATTGCTGTTTTTCGTAGTATGCGACAAAATTGTCTAGGTCGCGCGCAAACGCGCCCATGATTTCTGCCATTTTGATACTCCCTTCAAATTGTGATGATCTCCCGCCTCGACTGGCGGGCAAATTTGCGTTCCGGGCAGAAGCGGCATTCGGTGCAGTTCCAGGCGCCGCGGTAGTTGTTGCGCGTCGGGCAGAGTGTGTTGTAGCAGATCCCGGAGCCTGCCCACTGCGGGCCGCGGCCGATTTTTTTCTTCCTCGGTTCGGATTTTGGCTTTTTGGCTGGATCCCTCTTGGTGACGAGCGTGGCCGCGCGTTCTTTCCGGAAGCAGCCGCAGCTTTTTGCATGCCCGTTCCGGAGGTATCTGCCGTCCTTGCTGCAGATGGTCCCGCATTTACACCGGCAGATCCAGTGTGCCGTGTCTCCTTTTTTGCTGGTATCCCGCCCGATGACATGCAAATATCCAAAGTCCATGCCCGTCAGGTCGACTACGTGCGACATTTTTTCACCTCCGGCGGGTATTTCATCATGGCATCCCGGACAAACGGCATGAGGATGATGACGCTGGCAGACACATGAAAGATGGTCGGCGCATTGCAAACGCGGTCAAGCATATAGAGAAACATCTCGCGGAAGGTCTTTCCTTGAAGCATATCGCCGTGATGATGCTCTTTTCTAAACAGCTCAATTGTCTCTGCATAATCTGCAATCTCGTTGATGATCTCTTTTCCTCGTTCCGTAACAGCCATCTCCGGCTCATACTGGATTTCACCATCCAGCAATTCAGCCATAAGGTCTTTCAGTTCTGCTAATTCTTTCATATTTCTTAATCTCCCATTCTCCTTTCGTCAGGGGCCGGTCTCCCGGCCCCTATGCAGAGCGGACTTGCACCGCTTGCGCCTGCGCGTCCCCCTGTCGCCGCAGACGAGCTGCCCTTGTCTGCTCAGGCAGCTTTCCATAAGGAGGTAACACGATGCCGCCTGGCGATCCCGACGCCCGGCGTGGGGTAACGTTGATGGTTCCCATCCGCGCGCACGTTCCACACGCGCTTTTTATCCCCGGCCCGCGGGCTTGAGGTTTCGCGGGCCGGGTGCAGAGCCGGGGTGATCCTCCCGCAGCCGTCTCATGGCGGAGCGGCCGCGGCATAAGTCCGAAAAAATATGGTTCCCCGGCTGATTGCTGGTCTTAGTCCTCGGGCTGGCTGATATCCTTGTGCTGCAGCCCGTCGGCGTTCTCGGTCAGCGGCAGCGCCTGCCGCCGCGCGTGCTCATCCGGATTCCAGCCGCATTTCAGGCAGCAGGCCGTCGTTCGGTTCTTGCAGGCGTTCCCGCTTTTCGGCAGGCCGCAGGGCATTCCCTGACGGCCCTCGTTTTTTTCTTCCGGCATATTAAACCTCCTGTATCTCTACCCCGAATTTCGAGCGCATGAATTTTTTATTGCGCAGGTACTCCTTCGTCCGCGTCGGCGCGGACTTGACGTCCTCGACGACGAGCTTGCCGCCGAATTTGTACGAAAAGTCCGCCGTGTACCGCACTGCGCGGATGCGCTCGCCAGTCTCGGTGATGTAGCTCTCCTGCAAGGTGAATTGCGGCTGCAGCCGCAGGTCGGAGATGATCCCGGCCCGCAGCATGACCATCAGCTCGTCATAGCGCCGGGCTTCCTTCCGGCTGGCGAAGCGCAGCTCGCCGCGCGTATCCTTCCGGCTGCCGTACTTCGTCTTCCCATGGCTCCCCTTGTGAAGGGGAGCTGGCGCCGCAGCGCCTGAGAGGTCGATCTGCTGCCGTGCATAAAGCTCCCGCATCCTCGGCGGCATGTCCGCCATGCTCTCAAACCGCAGCCCGCTCATTCGGCGGCACCGTCCATCCGCGCGCCGCAGGCCGGGCAGAAACTCTGAATCCGAAGAGTTCCTTTCTTAAAAGCGTTCCGGCAGTCTGAACATACGATTGCCGCTTTAGGAAAGCGAATCGTTTCCCCGCTCTGCGCGTCATATTCGTCCCAGTCCGCTTCTTCCCATCGTGCATGGTGCACCTCCGCAACGTCGGCGGCGGGCTGGCGGATCAGAATCGTTTTTACCCGCGGAGGCGTCCAGTACAGATTGTGAGCGTTGCTGGCTTCAAAATCTTTCAGCGCCGCTTCGCGGCTGATGTATTCGTCAGGCATGGTTGGCCTCCTTATCGCACGAGGAAAGCACGCTGTCGTCCAAAAACGCACGCGCCGTGTATTTCCCGCCGCATTCGCACGGCTCTTTTGTCCGGTAAACTGTCCAGTTCGGAGTCGATAGCTTTTCGTTCACCGGCGCGACCTTCCCGCACCGCTCGCAGACCGGCGTCATGTCCATCATATCCATCATGTTTTTACGTTTTGCCATCCTTCTTGCCCTCCATTTCCTCCATCGCCCGCTCGACCTCTCCAATGTCAAAAAGCCCCACTTTCAGCCCGCTCGGCGTATTCTGTCCATGCGCATACGCCGTCAAGTAGATATTCCAGTGATTCGGTCTGTAAGAAACTCCGTCCCGCGCAATATCAATGCTAGAATATCCCTTGCACGGCAGCACCACCACGCGCCCGTCCTTGTCGGCCTCGGCCAGCTCTACGAGCCTGCTGATTGGCGTATTGTTGAGCGTTTCGAGGTCTACCATGTGCTTTGCGGCCAGCGCAAGCTTAACCGTTTCCACTGCTTCCGGTTCAAACCCCGTGTCCTCGTAGGCTTTCAGCCGTCCGTACAGATCGCGGGCCATCTTGCGGAAAATATCCTTGCCAAAGCCGTTGCTCGTTGGGCCGTTGATCATCACGTTGAGCGTGCTGTCCCGGAACTGCTTCCACTCGATTTCCTTGCCGCCGATCGCGGCGTGCAGAAATCGGTCGGTATCCAGGTTTACGTTGATATTAGGCCTTGTCAATCTTTCCATAGTTCTTCCTCCACATACCGCCAGCTCTGCGGCGGGCGGGTGATTGGCTTGGGTTTTGCCTTGAGCGCTACCTCTACCTCATTTGGCACAGCGTGAAATTCCCGCAGTTCGCGCGGGGTGTCGTAAATCCTGAGGTTGGATATGTGCCAGCCGAAGGTAATGTTGCTGATCTCATCGCACAGAAATTCCCCGACGACTTTGCCGTTTCCGCATTTGTAGATGTAGCACTTAAACGGCGTATCCATCTTCGGGCGCGTCTTGCGCACCTCGATCGTCTTCCGCCCGTTGATGATCTTCTCACACCACTCCGGGCGGATGCTGATCAGTACAGCTTTACTCATGCTTGTCTCCTCCCTCCGGCGCTTCCGGCAATCCGCGCCACGCCCAGTTTCTGAAATATACGCACCCGGTAACAGAGTTTTCCGCACCGTTCACAGATTGCGTAATTTGTGTGATACTTCCCACCGTGCCGGTTGCTTCTGCGGCGTGTTACCTGCACATACGTATACTTGTTCAGCTTGTGCAGACCCATGCGGCAAAGAAGGGGACTTTTCATAAATCCACCTCCGGCGCTTCCGGCAGCGGCATCCAGTGTGAGATCAACTTCTGCGGTACGTCCCAGTTATCGCACGTCCATCCGTCGCTCGGGAAGTATCTGGCCATATCTACAATCGGGCCGCCCACATCCCGAAAAGCAACGAGATACTTCTTGAGACGGTCTATTGGCAGTCTTTCCTCCACGCTAATCCACTGCGGCACCTTCTCCCGCAGCGCCGCGTTCTCGGCGGTCAGGCGCTCGATGAGTTCTGCTGCGTCCATTCCTACCTTGTTAACATCGCAGCTTGGCCATGTGTCCACTCCCAGCTTCTCTTTTTGCTCGGCTGTCAGCTGCTCGATCTTCCAGTATGGGCATTTTTCGCAGTCTCCGGTCGGTCCGCCCGGTGTAGACGTGCACCGCAACGCCTGCACGATTTCCTTCATACGCTATAAACCTCCAAACTAAATTCGGGCAAGCATCCTCCGCTTCCCCTGTATTTGTTTTTCAGCAGGAAGGCCCCATCCCTGAGGTAGCATAGGCCCTTTCCCCGCTCACAGATGAGTCGACGCTCGCCGTCCGGCGTTACCACCGCTTTCAGCACCCGCACAGCCCGGAACCACTCATGGTTTTCCGTGCTGATATTCAGAATAACGATCTCACCGATCCTTGCAGCAGCCTCATCGAAACTCAGCCTGCGCCCATGGCTCTCAACTATCTCGCCAGCAGTCGGAACACCGAGCAGATCATCAAACGATATCTGGCTGTATTCCCGTTTTCTCATTCTAGCCACGCCCGATCCGGAAGCGCGGCGAGCAGCCGTTCAAATTTTCTCGTGCTGTCCTTGTACTCACGGAAATCGTCGGCTTCCATTTCGTCATATGCCTTTTCGATTTCCCTGATCGTATCCAGCAGCGACGAATTTTCGTTGCGCAGGATATCAAAAGTCGCCTTGAGATAATCGTACTGCTGCCGCAGGTCGAAGAATGCAAGCAGAATGCCAAATGCCCAGCCGATGCGCGAAAGCATTTCCGCTTTGGTCAGCCTGCAAAGCCGCTTCCCAGCTTCCGTCTGCGCAAGCCCTTGTTCGTAGCTCGTGAGAGAAAAATAGTCCTCATCCTCACTGTCGTACCCAACCAGATTGTAGCGGTTGCCAATCAGAGCGACTGTTGCATCGTCAAAGTCTCGGTAAAAGTCCTCGAAATCCTGCTCATACAGCCTCATTTGCAGCTCGTCGGCTTTTGCGGATAAATCTGCGAAAGCCATGCGAAATTCCCATTCCGCATCCTCGTCGCCATCGAGTGCATTGAGAAGCGTCTCGTCGTTGTCTGCCTGCTCAATGTAGTACCGCACGCCATTGCAAGCCTCTACGATGTCGTCGAGCTCCTGCGTGATGTTGTACGCGCCCATTGAGGCTAGTGCCGGACGCTTGTATCGCAGATTTCTCGTTTTGTCGCTCATACCATCGCCCCCGGCCAGATGTCCGGCTGATAGCCGAGCTTTGCCACGCTGGCCGACTGGTGGTATTCCGGCCGCTTGAAGCTGTAGCCCCAGTGCTTGGCGGCGGTAAAAAGGGCCGCATAGCCGTCCTCGGCGCGGACGGTTACTTTCTGGTCTCCGTAGGTCACGGAAAAGTGGTTCTGTCCGGTGTATCCGGCCTGTGCGATCACGGCGGGGCGCCTCGGTGCCCGCTCGCCTGGGTAATCGATGCTATTTCGCAATGTGTTTGCGCCTCCTTATCTGGTTGTCGGCATGGACCATCTGCTTTCCCGCTGCAAGATCGGGCTGCAGGCTGTCCCTGTCGCGGTGGTTGACATCGTAGATGTGGTTCCGTATGCTCTCGTAGAGCGTCCAGGTGCAGCACCCGACGCGGCATGTGCCGCTTCGGTCCGGGCAGTTCCGGCCGCAGGGCGGCGGGATGGGCCGCATGCGCGGCGCAAAGTAATTCACTCTGATTCCTCCTGCACGTGCTGCAGCCATGCCGCGAGCGTTTGCAGCGCCGATTCGCGCTGCAGCAGGTCTTCGACCGTGTCCCGGTCGACGCGCGGCATGCTCTGCAGGATCTCCCGATCGTTGGCGCAGTCATCGGCAAAAGCCAGGACCGCGTCGACGATATCGTCCAGCTGATCCGGCCGGAGCTCTACCGGGATCTTTGGCTCGTCCTTCACCGGCTTCACAGGATCCCGTAGGTGGTCAGGCCCAGCGCGATCGCGCCGGTCGCGACGCATGCGTCGGTCATCTCTGCGTACCCGGCGATCACCGCCAGCACAAAGGCCGCTCCGCCCAGCCACACGCAGCATGTCTTCGCCACCCGCCGCATGGCCTCCCGGTACCGCAGCTCCTCCAGCAGCCGCTCCTGCCGCTCCCTGGTCTCTTCCTCCGGCTCATACCCGAGCCGTTCTGCAAGATTGGTTCTCATTTCTTCTCCTCCGTTCCGTCCTGTACGCTGTCCGCCGCCTTGATCTTTTCCAGCACCAACTCGATATTCCTGCGCTCCTTCTCAATGCTCTCGAGCTCTTTCCCAATGGCTTCCCGCCTTGCTTCGCTGCCCGGCTCTCCCTCTTTGAGACGGATCGCATCCGCATCCATCCGGATTATGTTCCTTTCGAGTATCCACTTGAGATGCAGCCATTCAGCCGTTGTCAGAATCAGCTTTTTCATGCCTTCGCCTCCGTCTCCGTCTCCGGCAGACGTTCTGCCGATTCTACCAGTGCCATAAGCCGCTTGTAGGTCTCCGTCCTTTCCCTGGCGCGTTTTGCGAGGTTTGCATGCCGTTCAGGCAATTCCGCCACTTGCGCGTGTGCAGCCATGTTCTCGTGCTCATTCGCCTTGTTGTTTACCATGATCGCAAGCATCTCCAGCGTGTGCTTCAGCTCAAACCAATCGTCTCCGCTGAGAATCAGTTTCCGCATTCCGTTTATCCTCCTTCGCTTCCTGCATCCGCCTGACGAGCCGCGACAGACGGGCGTTTTGTGTAACGAGCTTCTGCGCGTCCAGGTCAAGCCCCTTGCGCTTCAGCCCGTTTATGATCTGCGCTGCCTGGCACTCACACACCATCGCCGCTTCGATCAGATCGTGCAGCTCCTGCGCATCCAGCGTCAGGGTGTAGGTCTTGACGTTTGCCATAATATCGACTCCTATGTACGCGCCTTGCGGCGCGTTTAATTGCTGGCCGCGGGCAGACGCCCTTCGGCTGCGGCCCGCTCGAGGATCTGCCACGCCACGCGGCGGGCGGCCTGCCGGTTGGCCTCCTTCTGCTCCGGCGTCAGCCGGCGCAGGTAGTTGTCGGCGATATACGCCGTGCAGTTTGGGAAATGATACTCGGCCACGATGTGCGGCTCTTCGTCCGCGATCGGGTCATACGGTTTTCGCATGGTTCAGCCTCCTTCCGGCGTTAGTTTTTCCAGATTTTACAGCCTTACGCAGTCTGTTTGTCCTGCTCCTTCTTGCTCTCCTGCGCCAGCATCATGCCGTAGGCGATATCGCTCAGGCGCTGGAGCTGTTCGTCGGTCAGTCTGTCGGTGACCTTACCCAGGCTCTCGGCGCGCGTTTTTTCCTTTTCAGACATTGTTCTCACCTCGCGTTGTATTGCTAATTTATCTCGACGTGATTATATTATATCACGACGTGATATTTGTCAAGCCCTTTTCTCAAAGAAATATTGACAACGCGATATTTTTGCGATATTATATAGTCGCAAGGAGGGAACACGATATGCAAGACCGTATTAAAGAGCTCCGGAAATCCCTAGGGCTTACCCAGAAAGACTTTGGCGAGAGACTCGGCGTACAAGCCAATACCATCACCAGCTATGAAAGCGGTGTCCGCACTCCCAACAACTCCATGATCCTTGCCATCTGCCGTGAATACGGCGTGAGCGAGACTTGGCTCCGCACTGGCGAGGGCGAGATGAAGCAAAAACTGACGAGGAATCAGGAGATCGCGGAGTTTATGGCTACCGTCATGCGTGATCCGGACGACGCGCCGCGCAAACGGTTTATCTCCATCGTCAGCAAGCTTGACATCGAAGAATGGCAGCTACTCGAGGCGATCGCAAAAAAATGGACCGAGGACGAATAACCGTCCCCGGTCCATTTTTTACTCTATGCGACCAGCCCGCGCAGGAAGCGCCAGACCAGATCGAGTTGTTCCGTCGTCGCAAGCCGCAGCATGCGGCGGATGTCCTGCTGGTAAAAACTTCGCGTCATTTTATCCATTCCCCCATTCTTCCACAAAAAGACCGTTCATTTTTTGTTCACTTTCCCGGTTGTGCTTTCTTCGGCGGTGGCTTACAATATTTGTAGATTCCTTTTCCTGACTCGCATGATTATATTAGAACATACGTTCGTTAATTACAATTATGAGAGTCTACAAAAATTTACATATCAAACTGGAGGTTTTGCCATGAAACAGACATGGCGCAGGGTTCTGCTTGTGCTGGTCTGCTGTGTGCTGGCCTTTGTCGGCTGGGTCGGGCTGCTCCGTCTGGCGGACACGATCTCCGCCGCCCGCTCTTACAAATCTTCGCCCGCAGAGCTTCGCGCGGCGGCCGACGCCGCTGTTCTCCCCGCCGCAGATCCGGCCTTTACCGGCAGCGCAGAATACACGGACGCAGAACAGGCCGAGGCGCAGGCCGAGTATTACGCCAGCATCGGCGGCGACCCGCTCGATGTGGAGCCTCTGGAACCGATCGTCGGCGATTTTGTTTCGTTCCTCCCTGGCACGCTTCCCGCAGAGGCTCCGGCTATCTCCGGTGCGACCGGCAACAGCATCCACACGTATATCTACAACAAGTCCAGCGGCGTTTTCCATCTTCCCGGCTGCTCGCACGTCGACCAGATGAACCCCGAGAACCGCGGCAGCTTCACCGGCTCGCGTGAAGAGGCCGCCGCGCTGTACACGCCGTGCAAGGATTGTGATCCGTAGGAGGTTTTATGTACTGTAACAAATGCGGCAAGGAGATCGACGATGAGGCTCTGATCTGCCCGTACTGCGGCTGCGGGACCGTGAATTACATCCGCGACCAGGCGAAGGCCGAGTCCCGCGCGCAGGAGCCCCGCCAGCTTGCGCAGAAGAAGCGCTCGACTGCGCTGCTGCTCTGTATCTTCCTCGGCGGCTTCGGTGCACACCGCTTTTACGTCGGCAAGATCTGGACTGGGCTTCTTTGGCTCTTTACGCTCGGCTTTTGGGGCATTGGCACGCTGGTTGATTTTTGCCGGATCTATGATAACAAGTTCACAGACGACGCCGGGCGTCCGCTCTACGATGAGTACACGGATGGCATGACGCCTGAGGAATACGAGTCCGCCGTCGCTGGTCCCCGCAGAGTCCGGAAAGTTATCATCGTCATTGCCCTTGCGCTTTGTGCCGGCTGCTTCCTGTTCGTCCGCGTCATCCCCGGCCTCATGTACGCGCTTGGTTTTTGAGATGTCGCCCGCGCCGCTGGCCGAACAACGGCGCGGGCTTTTGCTTGCGCAGGCGACCGGGAGCCGTCTGTAACTTTAGGGTAGCCTGTCCACGGTAGTCTTGTAAAGATATGGCAGTTGCTTTTTGCAGTCAGACGTCTTGCTTTTTTGGGGGGAATGACATGTTTTGAAGGAAAAATTATCTGATTTGTGCCGTGAGCAGAAGCAGACGATCACTCCGCACAAAACAAACCAGGACGTCGCCGAAAATACCGACCTTTCCGTCGGCACCGTCTCCCAGTTCTTTCGCGGCGACATCAAAAATCCGTCTGTTTACACGGTTGGCCCGATCTGCCGGGAGATGGGCGTTTCTATGGATGAGTATTTCGGCATTCCGCATGATGAGCCTGCCGAGCCTTCCGAGCCTCCCGATGCTGAAAAACTCCGTGCCGAGACCGCGGCCCTTCGTGCGCAGCTTGCCCAGCAGCAGAAGTCCCTGCGCATGCACCGGCTTGTCACGCTCATCCTCTTGGGTATTCTTTTGCTGTGTGCCCTTGCGCTTGTGGCCGACGTACTCATCCCATCGATCGGCTGGATCCGCACATAAATAAAACCGCCCCGGCCGGCGCCGGAGCGGTATCCGTATAACCTTTTGCCCTTGTGGTGAGAATTTGCCTATGAAATTTACATCTACCTGGAAAATCTCCGACCCGCTCGCGCAGTACATCATTTACCTGCGCAAGTCCCGGAAGGACATGGAGGCCGAAGCCCTCGGCCAGACCGACACGCTCAAGCGGCACCGGGCCGCGCTTTTGTCGCTGTCCGAAAGCCGCGGGCTGAACGTCGTGGAGATCTGCGAGGAGGTCGTGACCGGCGACTCCATCGCTGTCCGGCCGGAGGTGCAGAAGGTCCTGCAGCTCGTCGAGACCGGGAACTATGCGGGCGTCATCGTCATGGAAGTCGAGCGTCTGGCGCGCGGCGACACCATCGACCAGGGCATTATTGCTCAGACCTTCAAGTATTCCAACACGAAGATCATCACACCGAACAAGATCTATGATCCAAACAATGAGATGGATGAGGAGTACTTCGAATTCGGCCTCTTTATGTCCCGGCGCGAGTACAACACCATCAAGCGCCGCCTGTCCCGCGGCAAGGAGGCGTCCTTGCGCGAGGGCAAATGGATCTCCGGCAAGACGCCCTTCGGCTGGTCGCGTGAGAAGCTGCCGAACGACAAGGGCTACAAGCTCGTCCCGCACCCGGAGCAGGCCCCCGTCCTGCAGCAGATCTACAACTGGTACACCGGCGAGGGCTGCGCGCGCATCGGCGCGAAGGCGATCTCCACGCGGCTGAACAGCCTCGGCGTCCCGACCAACTCCGGCAGCCTCTGGCGCGCGGACTCTGTACTGGATATCCTGCGCAATCCGGCAAACGCCGGATGGATCAAATCCGGCGGCAGGCCAGAGACAAAGCGCATCGTTGACGGCTCCGTCGTCGTCAGCCGTCCCCGCACCCGGCAGGAGGATCTGAAGCTTTATAAAGGGCTGCACGACGGCCTGATCTCGCAGGAGCAGTACGACAAGGCCGTCGCTCTGAGCTATTCCAGCGCCAGCCCGCGCGGCAAGGGCGCATGGGGGACCGTGACGAGCCTCGCCGGGCTCGTCCGCTGCGACCAGTGCGGCCGCGTGATGGTTCGACGTCCGTCGTCCGGCAACCGCCGCGATACGCTCCTTTGTCCCTCCTACGGCTGCACGACCGTCAGCGCGTGGTATGATGATGTGGAGGACGCCGTGCTGGATGCTCTGCGTGGCTGGCTGCGCGAGCTGGAGCTCGGTGAGGCCGCTGCGCCAGATGACACGCCCATGCGCACCGCGCTCGAGTCCTCGATCGCCGCCGACCGCAAGCAGCTTGCCAAGCTGGAGGCGCAGGAGGCCCGCGCGTATGAGCTGGTCGAGACCGGCGTCTATACGCCTGAGATCTTCCTGCAGCGCTCGCAGGCGCTCGCCGCCGACAAGCAGGTCATCGTCGACCGCATCGAGGCAAGCCAGACCACGATCCATGAGCTGGCCCGTGCCAGACAGGCCCGCGCCCGTCTGGCCCCCGCTGTCCGCCGCGTCCTCGAGACCTACCCGCTCGCCGCATCCCCGCAGGAGAAAAACGCCCTCCTGAAAACTGTCCTGCAGAAAGTCCTCTACCATAAACAGGCCAAATCCTACACCAAATCCGGCAGCGACATGCACGTCACCCTCTACCCCCTCGCGGATTGATGGTTATACATTTATTCGGTACGCATGAATGAATCCCATCTAAATATAGATTCTATAGCAAGCGGAAATCCCTCCTGGTGACAGGAGGGATTTCTTTATTTTGCGATATGCTCATAATACGCCATGAGCTTCTGTTCCGGCCCCGGGCCGTCCTTGTCGAGCAGGAACGCCTTTGCCATGGCGGCGTAGAACTCCGGGCGGTTGAGTCCGAACTCTACCGCGACTGGGTAATAGTCCGAGTACATCATGTTCATGGTTACGCCCCACGCCCAGCGCGGGACCACAGGTGCCTGAATGCCCATGCTCTCGGCCACGGCCGTTGTTTGTTCCATCGTCCAATGCGGTCCGCTCGTGCCGTCGGCGTTTTGCATGTTGGCTGCCCACTGCATCGCCGTTTCGCGATCAAATGTGGCCGCCTCCGGCTCGTCGTGGTGCCCGTGCAGCTTTTCGAGCCTGCAGATCGTCTTCGCGTACAGTCCGACTTCCTCTGCGCTGCCCAGCGTCACGGGCTTCTGCATGGCCTCGTGCAGCTTTGTGTAAAGCTTTTCGATATATTCTTTCATCTCGTCATGCCTCCTGGATATACCGGTAGAGTTTATCGACGTCGTTCTGGTCAAAGCGCATATCGCCCAGCAGCGGGACGGATAACGTCAGCTTATTTTCAAAGCGCGGCCGTGCCGCGTTGTAGAGCTTGTCGAGGTCGATGTTTCCGGCGTCGTCAAAGATCTGCATCATCTTGACCGCTTGATTTTCGCGCAGCGCGATGATCTTTTCGCGGCTGCCCTCCATGATGAGCGCCAGCATGATCCCGGCTCCGATGCCCTTGCCGCCCGGCAGGTGCGGGATGACCTCGTTGTCAGCGTAGCGCATCGCGCCGCGCATGGCCTGATCTATCGTCACTGTCATTGCAGATTTCCTCCTTTAAGGATGGGGCGGCTATTGCCGCCCCTTGCGTTTAGCCGTTGCAGCACCCGCACTTCGGGATCGGGTTGTAGAGCGACTGCGCCGTGGTCGCGGTGCCCGTGGTGACGTCGGCGACCTGCTTGGGATAAAAGGTCGCGTTGACGTAGGTGACGATGGAGTTGTCACCGCAGCAGCGGCGCTCGGCCTCCATCTTGACCGCGTCAAGCGCTTCCTTGCGGACAGACTCGACGTCCTGCTTGACCAGCGTGAAGCTGTCCTCGGTGCGCTGGTTGTGGACGGCCTGCTTGCACAGCGCCTCACGGACGTCCTTGAGCTGCCCGTCGATATAACCGTACATCTCCAGCATCTTGCCGTCGTTGTACGTGTTGGCCTTGAGCAGCGCGATCTCGCTGTCCTTCGCGGCCAGCTTCTGCTCCCGGTCAAGATCGTAGCGCGTGACCGGCATGTTCTCGCTGCACGTCGGCTCCTGCTGCCGTGCGGCGAGCATGGCGGCGACCGTCATGGCAGGCGTGACCGCCGCAGCGATGTCAGCGGCTTCCGATCTCTTGTTCTGGTTGAGGCCGCCCAGCAGATTGCCGAGTCCGCCGTTTGCCAGACCCAGCGCGGCGCCGCCGATGCCAAAGCCCAGCGCAGTCCCCGCGAGTCCCTTACTTGCGTATTCCATAAAAAATCCTCCGGTAAAAGTAGTAAGCTGGCCAGCTCCTACTCTCATTCTGCCGCTTCCCCGGTTTTTATGGGGGACATTTCCGGGACATTTCTGTCCCATTTGTGGTGACTTTTGTTTTTATTTTTTATAAAATATTTTGAAAGCCTCTTGACATATACGGTATTACAGTATATAATATAGCCATAGACACAAAGCAAAACAAACACGACAAAAAATTGGAGGATGGCAGACATGTTTCATATCGTTTCCGCGTGGGGAGCGCAGACAAATCCCCACTATGACCCGGACACTGCAAACAATGGCGGAGGTTACTGGCAGTTTTCCGGCGGTATCGTTGTCGACCTTAACGGCCAGCTTGTCACCGTCGAGGTCGACGACACGTCCTGCGGCGATTTTGGCAGCCGCGTGTATTTTTCCGTGACCGCTGACGGCTTCTGCTGGCGCTTTTCCGACGGCACAATGGACGATGCGTCCATTGACACCCCGGAGGATGTCTTGGGCGTTCTGCGGTCAATCTCCGGCGTTCTTTGCGTGGACGCCGAAGCGCTGATTTCTGCCGCGTTGAATGCGGCGAACATCTGCGCGTGGGAGGTATGCTATGCCGACTGACACCCAGCGCCGCGCTCGCAACAAGTGGGATGCAGAAAACATGTCCGTGATCCCCTGCAAGCTAAAACGGGAGATCGCGGAAACCTTTAAGGCTACGGCGAAAGCCAACGGTACGACCCCGAATGAACTGATCCGCAAATGGATCGACGCGTATATGTGGCAAAACATGCCAGCAGAGCAACCTTCGGCTGAAAAAATATGATTTGAACGTAAAAAAGCCCGCCCGGAGCGTAATGCTCAGGGCGGGCTGCTTTGTGCCAGGCGGCGGGCGGTATTGTAGATGTGCGGCAGGCGGCGGGAGATGGTTTTGCGGTCGACGCCGATCTCGGCGGCGGCGTCCATCTGCGGGAGCCTGCGCACGATATAAAGCTTCACGATCTGTCGATCGATCACGTCCAAAAGTCCCTCGTCAGTGACGCGCTCCCAGTCGCTGCGCGTGAGGTGTTCCAGCTCCTTCGGCAGAGCCAGCCGCGCAGTTATGCTTTCGTCACTCCCTTCGGCCCGCCGCCCGGGCGGGTCAGCGGTCAAAGACGCCGGTGCGGTCCAGGATGACGAGCATGCGGACGTTGTCCTCGCTCAGGTCGAGCGTCAGATCCTCGCCCGTGCCGCCCTTGCCCTTGAGCAGGCCCTTGCTGACCAGCTTGTCCAGCGTTTCGCGGTACGTCTGGTTGTCGACGTCCCGCAGCTTTTCGTATCTCATGGCTGTTTCCTCCTGCAGTCTTGCCTTGAATTCCTGCCACTGGCGGTCGCCGGATGTGCCGTAGTAGATGTTGTGCGCCGGGCCGACAAACGGGGCCGGGCAGATCTTTCCGGTGACGTCATAGTGGCGGATGACGTTCTCCAGCGGGATGTTGTACTGCCGCATGAGCTTTGCGGTGAGCCATACGGCGTTGTCGATGACGCGGCGGTCGAAGTACCAGTCCTTGTCGTTCGCGTTCAGGCGGCTGCTGTCTAGCTTCTGCGGGCGCAGCTCAATGCCGATGGAGTTGCAGTTGCGGCACTTCGGATGCCGGTAGTGCAGGCCGCCCACGGCCCCGCAGTGCCACGCCATGTCGGTATCCGGCACGCAGTGGTAGATGACGTCCTTCTCATCCACGCAGTAGTGCGCGGACGCCTGCGCCTCCGGGGCCTTGAACCACTCCGACGCGCCATAGGCGCTGGAGAGGGCCCCGAAGAAGTGGATGACCAGATACTGCGGCTTATTGCCGCCCCGGTAGATGTTGACGCTTGTGAAATTGTCTACGATCTGCGGCGGCATGGTCTTCATTCCTCCTTGACCTCCGGCAGGCCCGCGACGCTCGTCAGCAGGGACAGAATGCCCGCCAGCGCCGAGGCCGAGGCGACGGCGATCCAGTTGACTTCGGACAGGATCGCGCTCGTGCCGATAGTTGCGACTGCCGTCTGGCATACCGTTTTCAGTGCGCGGATGCCCGCGGCTTTCCACCATTTTGCGTTCATATGTATTCTCCTTTCAGGTTTTACGCCTCCCGGCGAAGATTATAAGATTTTTCCCAGCACCCAGCCGACGACGCCGGTGACGAGCGCGGTCAGGGCGATCTTGACCAGCGCATCCCAGTTCTTGCCCGGACGGGCGGTGAGGTTGTTGACGCTCGTCTGCATGTTGTCGATCTTGTCGTCGAGCGTCTTCATGTGCTCGGCCATGACGGCGACGGCCTCTGCCAGCTTGGCAACGGCGTCGGTCTTCTTCTCGAGATCCTTGATCCGGCCGGTGTTCCGGTCGACGTTGCCGCGGATCTCCGCGACGGCAACGTTCAGATCCTGCAGGTCCATCCGTTATGCTCCTTCCTCCGTGATTTTCTTCCACCCGTCCGGGTTGACGGACGGGGTGTAGACGTTGGCGGCGAGCAGGGACTCGTAGAGCTCGTCCTGCCACCAGCCGCGCTCTCCCTTGGCGAAGGCAAGGGTCGCGGTGATGGTCTCGGGGATGAGGCGGTAGCCCTGCTTGTACTGGATATCCTCCCAAAGGTTCGGGGCTGCGTCCGGGGTATTTTCGGCCGTGTCCCAGATGTCGACGGCTGCGCGCTTGATGCCGCCCTGCCAGCAGATGCGCGTGCCGGACTTGACGAGACTGCCGTCGCCCGTCAGCTGCGGGAACAGCTCCGGGGCCTCGGACGCGTCCTTGTCGGGCAGGCTGGCCGCGGCCGTCACGATTGCGGCGCGCAGGGTCTGCGCTCTGCTCTCGCCGATGGCGGTATAGACGGGCATGCCCATGAGGGTCGCGGCGGTGTGCTGGGCGGCGGCTTTTTCTGCCTCTGCCCGCTCGAGGGGCAGGGGCTTGCCCATTTTGACGGTGATGGTGCCGTCGCGGTTGTCGGTGACGGGACCGGCGAGGATGAAATCCGCGTAGTCGTCCATGTAGCGGTCCTCGGCGGTCTCGGTCGTCGACTTGACGGTTCCGTCCTCGTTCATCTGGACGTTGCCCTCTGCGTCCAGCACAGGGACGGCCGTGGTGTAGCGGTGGATCATGCCCCAGACGGCGCCGTTGCAGAACAGCGCCAGCGGGTCTGCAACCGCGCTCTTGGCGATGGTGACGGCGCGGCTCTCGCGCCCGCCCCAGTCGGCGTCGCGCATGCGGCCGGCCGCCGGCCGCGTCTCGATCTCCTGCCCTCCAATTGTGATGTACCAGGTGTCCATAAGTTCCTCCTGTCTATTGCTGCACGGCATTGGCCTGCAGCCATGCTAATAGTGCTCCTGTTGGCATTTCAGCGAAAGTCACTGTCCGGAATGCCTCTTGCTTCCAGCTCCCGTTGAAATATGCGTACCAAATATCGCCTGGCCCGTAAGAGTAAACAATGCTTGGCCGAGAGCCTGCAGTGATCATGAAGTAGTCGAATTTTTTCCCGTTTGATGTAAAATCAATGGCTTGCTCAAAAACCATTATTTTTGGGGACTCATTTATGATCCACGTCAGCCCGTCGCTGAACTTGACCTCATACGCCGTCCCATTCACCAGCGTTCGACCCCCCCCCGATTTGGTAACTTGTACCAGCAATCAGGTCGGTGCCGCCTTTGATGG
>ERZ894248.44-NODE-44-length-58497-cov-61.4793_pt1 | contig 58497 bp, 93 predicted proteins | sample MGYA00380300_ERZ894248 | MGnify/ENA primary metagenome ERZ894248 (study PRJEB32331, sample SAMN06328432) | human gut metagenome | biome: human gut microbiome; feature: stool | host: Homo sapiens | collected 2014-03-14 ... | reverse complement strand
GCAGAGCAGAGCAGAGCAGAGCAGAGCAGAGCAGAGCAGAGCAGAGCAGAGCAGACATGCGTTGACGGAACAATTAACGAGCCAAGAGAAAAGCAAGTCGGAAACTGCATTAAGGCAAGATATGACGCAGGAATCTCAAACTTGCGGTCAGACGGAAACTGTATTGTTGAAAGGAATGGTTGATAAACAATTAGAACCACAAGCACAAAAAATTGACGTATCATCAACGCTTATGTCAAGAGATTATAAAGGGTTAAATAACTATGGAACCAATGGAGTGATTGAATGGAACCAATAGGAAGTATTTATACAGAAGTTTCAGACAGTTTTCAGAAAGGCATTATCGGGGGGGGGTAGTATCTTCCGATGTGTCAAGGCTGAAAAACACGATTTAGGAGTTGTTTTGATGAATGAAGTTAAAAGACTTGGTAATTTATACGGAGAAGATAGAGGTCTGGATTTGCTGGAAATGTTTGGGATAAAGACTGTATCGCATCGTCTCTTACAACTATGCAGGGAGGCATGAGGGAACCAATGATTGTAGAAGCAAATTCAATCCGTATGGTTAGAACGGAAGAAGGTAAGGCATTGAGAAAACAATATGAAAGCCACGAAATTGAACACGGATTTAATGAACATAGGCAACCAGAGTTGAGAAGTGATGGTTGCACAAATACATTAAGTACGGTTCAAAAGGACAATTACATTTGCGTAGCAATGCGTGGCCGCAATCCAACAAACCAATCAGACCGTACACCGGGAATTGAGTTGGAACAGACACTTGAAGTAAATACCAATGGCACAAGCAATTGTTTGACGAGTGTGCAGAAAGACAATTTGGTGTTGGAAAAGCCTAACCAGTTAGGATTTATGGATAATGGGACCGGTCAGCATCAATCAAACACAGTGTACGATGAAAAAGCACTATGCCATAATATTACTACTGTTAATGGTGGCAGCACACAACAAATAAAAGTTGCAACACAATACCGAATCAGGAAACTGACACCAAAAGAATGTTGGAGATTGATGGACTTTTCGGATGAAGATTTTGAAAAGGCAGAAAAAGTTAATTCAAATACGCAGTTATACAAACAAGCCGGGAATTCCATTGTCGTAAATGTCCTTGTTGCAATTTTAGGGCAATTGTTGCAAGGGAAAGAAGATTTATACAAGGAAATTATTTAAGAAAGGAAGTGATATTACATGGCAAATAGGCATACAATTACAGACCTTTATCAGATGCAAGCACTTCCATTGTCTGCAAAAGTAAGAATGACAGAAAGGCGAATTGATGATTGGGTAAGCGAGTTTGGAGAAGATGGTGTTTATCTTTCGTTTAGCGGTGGCAAGGACAGTACAGTGTTGGTAGATATTGTCCGAAATGTCTGTGGATATAGGAATATCTCACTTGTATTTGTGGATGTTCCGACACAATATCCAGAGTTAAAACAGTTTGCGCAGACATTTGACAACCTTGAAATTTTGAAACCGAAAATTTCATTTGCAGAAGTTTGTAGTAAGTATGGATTTCCATTATTTTCAAAAGAAATATCAGGATGTGTTGCAGATAGCAGAAAATACATTAGAATCCTTACAGACAGACAGACAGAGATTCCGTTTGCTTATCGCATAGCCGACTTGATAGGAATAGACAGGAGAGCAGACAAGGAAAACAAAGCATTTACAGATTTAAAGATGGGGAATATCCCTAGTGAAATTCTGAAAGCACCTATCAGAGTAAAACAGTTATTTGGTGTTAAGTGCGAAGATTTTGGCAGTATGTACGATAGGTCAAAATATCTGTTTATGCTAAATGCACCATTTGAAGTGTCTAATCAATGTTGCAAGGTAATGAAGAAACAACCTATGCACCAATACAACAAAGATACAGGTAGAGTGCCTATTACAGCTCAAATGGCTAGCGAAAGCAAATTAAGAACCTCTCAATGGCTACAGAATGGTTGTAATGGATTTGACTTGAAAATTCCAACAAGTAATCCCATGTCATTTTGGACAGAACAGGATGTGTTGCTTTACATTAAAGAAAATAATCTGCCAATATGTTCAGTTTATGGCGAAGTAGTTACAGATTACGAATTTATGGGGCAATGTGAAAATCAGATGTCATTTGCTGATTTTGGAATTTCTGAAAATGAAAGACCATTACTGAAAACTACAGGCTGTCAAAGAACAGGCTGTGTACTATGCGGATTCGGTTGCCACTTAGAGAAAGAAAGCAGATTTTTAAGACTGAAAGAAACACATCCTAAATTCCATAATCTGCTTTACATCTTGAAAAACAATGGCGTTACCTATGCCGAAGCTATTGATTGGGTAAATGAACATGGTGGATTTAATATTAAATACTAAAAACGGAGAAAGGAGCAAATAAATGTTAAAAAGACAATATCCAAAAAACAAAGACTTGCAGTGTATGAAAAGTGTAACCATAGATGCGCTTATTGCGGTTGTGAGTTGGATTATAAGGATATGCAAGTAGACCATGTAGAACCACTACATAGATATGAGACAGCGTACGCAATTGGGGAAGCTGACTTCCTTGATGAAATAGAAAACCTTATGCCATCTTGTAGGCAATGCAACTTTTATAAGTCAACATTTAGTTTGGAGGATTTCAGACAACGGTTGCAGGTGTCCATGATGAATAACCTTAGAAAGAACTTTGGCTATAAGCTGGCTTTGAAGTATGGGTTAGTAGAGGAAAAAATGAAACCAATTAGATTTTATTTTGAGGAAATTGGAGGTGATAACAATGACTAACGCGGACAGAATCAGAAACATGACGGATGAAGAATTGGCAGTATCTATTATGTGTCCAGCAGAGTATGATTTAGGTTTTAACAAAGAGTGTAAATGCACTGGCAATATGAACAGAAATTGCCGTAAATGCACATTAGAATGGCTTCAATCAGAAGCAGAATAGGAGGAAATATGAGTAACAATTTAGAATTTATGAAAGAGCATAATTGTAAACATCTAAAAAACTGTAAGTTTGCTAGTGTTGTGAAATATCAGTATTCGGATGATAAAAAAGGATGGTATATACAATTTGGAAATGTGCTTCATGGTATAAAATATTGTCCTTATTGCGGTATGAGATTGGAGGAAGAAAATGGAAGATAGATATTTATTCAAGGCAAAGAGACTTGACAACGGAGAATGGGAAATTGGAAGTTTAATAATACTTCCAAATGGAGAATGTGAGATTTGGAACAGATGCAATAATCCACCTGATAGTGACCCTATGTGGCGCAGATGTGTAATTACACACAAAGTAGAACCATCCACTATTTGCCAATGTACAGGCTTGAAAGAAAAAAATGGTAATCTGATTTGGGAGAATGATGTTGTTAAAAAGCATTTTTATGAAGATTATGATGCTTGTGTAAATTCAGAAGAATATATTGGAATTGTTAAGATTACGGATTGTGCGTGGGTTATTGAAACTATCAGAGATAAATGCATAAGACCTATTTTTGAAGCAATGTCATATTCGGAAGATGTAAAACATTTTGAAGTTATCGGCAACATCTTTGACAATCCTGAATTGTTGGAAAGCGAGGAAATTCAAATGAATATAGGAGTTGCTTGTGCAATAGTTCATAACATAAATTCTGAAAAATATTCAGAAGATGAAAAAATTGAAGCATTAAAAATGTTCTTAGAAATGACAACACACAATGGAACGACTAAAGAACAAATTCTTAAAGCATTTCGGTGGTTTTGGGATTTTTGTATTGAAGAAAGCGAGGAATAGCATGAATTTACTTGAACATTATGTAACAAACATAACTTACGAAGAACCTATCGAAAAGAACGGAATGTTGTTCTTTAAGGTTGTATGTGATGTTGATTGTTATGGAAACAAAGAAATTCAGACAGATGTTTTGCTCACAGAAGATGATTATGCAGAAGTGAAGAGTAAAGGTTATTATTTGGCATGAAAGCGAGGAATAATATGACAGAGAGTGAAGCAATTAAGATATGTAATACCATTATTTTCGCATCGTCCTCGAGCAATCCCCAAGGGACAACACTAAATACAACTAAAGAGGAACTTGCAGAAGCAATGGGTATGGCAATACAGGCACTTGAAAAGCAGATAAATGGCAGATGGATTTCTGTTAATGAAAGAAAGCCAGAGGAATTTGAAGATGTTCTTGTTGCTTTATCTGGCAAAATTAGAGGTGGAACGTGTGACGGAGAATATCGTGATGATATTTGTGTTGGATATTATGGATATAACCGATGGCATAATCATACAAATTTGTATGATTGTAAGGTTAATTATTGGATGCCATTGCCAAAACCTTATAAGGAGAGTGAAGAGTAATGAGACTGATTGACGCAGACAGACTACTTGCTGATTTGAAAGAAGAAAATGTCGTACCAATTTGTATTCAAAATTTAACAAAGAAAAACAAACAAATTATAAGGTTTGAAAATATGATATATGAGCAACCAACCGCTTATGATTTAGATAAGGTTGTGGAACATCTGGAAACGGCTAGGGATGGCTATTCAACCGCAATGTGTATGACAGCTACTAATGCTGAACTTGTTAAGCGGTTCATAGCAAAAGATAAAGCAATGAATTTAGCAATCGAGATTGTAAAAGCAGGTGGAATGACAAGTGACTAAGTAAAAATACTAGAAAGGACGGATAACATGGCAGTAAACAAAAGAGCAGCAATGCGGAGAGAAAAACGTGTGCAGGAGAAATTGACCGGCGGTAAGCCAACACAAACAAAACTTATGGCAAGGGCATACATAACTGGTAAGAATGAGGGATTTGAACTTGCTACCGGAATTATGTTTCTTGCACTTTGCGAAGAATTTGGATTTGGAAACAAAAGAATCAATCGGCTTATTGAACGTATATCCGATGAATCAGTAAAGATGGATGAAGACCCAACAAAGTTTAATGTTGATTGGTATATAGATAAAGTCAGAGAGAAATGCGGTGTCCGAATCCTTAAATCAGATGAGGATGAGTGAGGTGTTTGTTTGAGCAATATCTATCAAAAACGATTGTACGATAGAAGAAAGCAGAACGGACTTTGCATTGATTGTGGAAAACCACTAGACAGAAACGGTGTACGATGTATAAGTTGTCGCAGTAAAAAGTCGGAGAACGAAAGAAGAAATAAACAATGCTATAAAGAAGTTGGCATATGTCCTATTTGCAGAAAGGTTCCAATCGGCAGTAGTGAATCATCATGCCCGGAATGCCGTGCAAATGAATCAATACAATGCAATAATCGAAGAAATAAAAGTGAAGAAGCACGAAAGAGATATAACCAAGAACACAAGGAATGGGCGAAACTTACATATAAGCAGGACGTAGAAAAAGGTATTTGTCCACGGTGCCGTAAGCGAAAAGCCGATTACGGGTACTTGACTTGTGGAATATGCAGGGAGAAAAGCAGAAATAGTCAGAGAGCAAAGGCTAGTACGAAAAAGAAAACATGGATTGAAAACGGTTTGTGTTGCTTTTGCGGTGGAAAAGTAAAAGATGGATACAAGGTATGCGAAAAGCACTATCAGATGAATGTTGAAAAAGCACGCTCGCAGAAAGCGAATGAAGCAAGAAGAGAATTACAAGAGAGCGGAATATTATATTAAAAAGGAGAAATAGACCATGGAAAGATTATCAGAAGAACAGTACAGAGAAGTAATTGCGGAAATCAAACATAGTGAACTTCCGAGAAAAACGCAGGAGTTGTTAATTGCGTTGGTTGATGAAGCCAATAAACCAAACAAAAAATTATAGGAAAGGAAAAGGCTTATGAGATTAGGAAAGTATTTATCCTCATTGACTAAGCCGGAACTTGATGAAATTGAAAAAATTTGCAATTTCACCGAAGATGAAGAACAAATATTCAAATGCATATCAAAAGGCTATACATTAAGACAAATAGAGATGAAATGCAATATGTCGGAATCAACCGTCATAAGAAGAGTATCAAGGATTGATTGGAAAATAAATAAGGCAAAGGAGATGATAGAAGTGAAAAAAGAAATTCCAGTATGTGAAAAGTATAACCTTACTATTGAAGAAGCATCGGCTTATTTTAATATTGGAAAGGATAGAATGAGGGAAATTGTGAACGAAAACAGAAATGAACTTGTTCTTGTTATAGGAAGAAAAAACCTTATAAAAAGGAAAAAGATGGAAGAGTATCTCGACAGGACAATGGTTTTATAACTTTCTATAAGTACCTATTATTTGCTATAGAGCGTTGTTAGTGATATAATTATCCTTTAACAATGCTCTTTTCTTTAAGAAAGGAGAATGTGTATGCCAAGCAGAAAAGATAACAAAGGAAGAGTATTAGAGAAAGGAGAAAGCCAAAGAACTGACGGTACTTATATGTACCGATGGACTGATTTATCAAAGAAACGTCAAACAATATATGCCAGAACATTAAATGAACTACGACAAAAAGAGTTACAAGTAACAAAAACAGAAATAATATCTGGTGTTTCTTGGGAAAGTAATAAAATAACAGTCCGGGAACTGATAGACAGGTATTTATCGTTAAAAAAAGTCCGCATAACAACAGAACAGAAGTATAGATACCTAATAAATATGCTTGACAAGATACAGATATTGGATATTCCAATCAAAGACATAAAAACATCGTTGGCAAAGCGATATATGATTACCTTAAGCAATATAGGGTATTCGTATGGAACGGTTCAAAATGCAAAAACACTTTTGAAACCGGCTTTTCAAATGGCAGTTGAGGATGATTATATAGTCAAAAATCCATTTCTATTCACTTTATCGAACATAATCGAAAACGATTCAAAGCAAAGATTTTCTATGAGTGAAGAAGAGGAAAAAAATTATATTGAATTTATTTCCAATCATGGATGGTTTCGGCATATCTATGATGATGTGGTGATTCTTTTGAATACTGGAATGAGGGTAAGTGAATTATATGGACTTACATTTAAGGATGTAGACCTAAAAAACAGAAGAATAAATGTAAATAAGCAATTGCACAGAATTGGTGGAAAATACGTTGTTCTTCCACCAAAATCAAAAGCAGGGAACCGTATACTTGCCATGAATGACGAAACAAGAAAAGCATTTATGCACAAAAGGACAGAAGTTAGACCTAAAGTCGAATATGCGATTGACGGATATACTGGATTTGTTTTTATAAACCACTTGGGTTTTCCAAAAACAAGAAGAAATTTAGAGGGTTCAATGAGAGAAGTAAGAAAAAAGCATATTGAACTTGGTCTTGGAGAGTTGCCGCAAATAACACCTCATGTGTTAAGGCATACATTTTGTAGCCGTATGGTTGAAAAAGGTATGGATGTAAAAACATTGCAATTAGTAATGGGACATTCAGATATTTCTACCACATTAGATGTTTATACTCACAAGAAACCGGATGATGTTGCGAAAGAAATGGAACAATATATTGCTATGTAAAACGGTGTATTTGGTGTAAATTTGGTGTAAGTTAAAAAACAAAACGCTTAAAAGTACCGAAAAATGGTTGGTTATAAAAACTCTTACCATCTCGCCACCTTTGAAATTTGAAATGTTCAAAAAGGCGAAAATGCGTTGTTTTCGGTACATAGAGGATTTTTAACTTTCGCATAAATATCTATAAATAACTATATTTTTTAGGAAAATGGTGTATAAATGGTGTAAATATTTTAATTCATTATTTTACACTAAATAAAGTACGTGATTATAAGAAAAGAGCATTGTTTCCAATAATACATATGAATAAATTTTGAATGATTTCTGACGGTTTATCCGTCTTTTTTTGGTGTAAGTTTTAATTGTAAGGAGTGATTGATATGTTCAAAGACGAGATTCTTGAAATGATTTTTAGCGAAAATGAAATGCAGAAAATACCTATTGGAACGCAGGCTACAGCCGTTAGCGTGTTTGAAAATGTTATTGGCAAAATAAGAAAGGAGAATCCGGATGCAAAATTATCAGAACTTTTATCCGATGAATAATGGATATGTTCAAAATCCATACGCAGAAAGAATGAACTTTTTACAAAATTGTCAGCAGAACTTACAACCGCCTATGCAGAACTCTCAAATGCAGGCAACATCACAACAGACAAGTTTTATTGGAAAAGTTGTTGATAGCATTGACGTTGTAAAAGCAACAGACATTCCGATGGATGGGAATATATATTATTTTCCAAAAGCAGACGGAACGGAAATATTTGGAAAACAATGGCTTGCAAATGGGAGAACTCATATTTTGACTTTTAAGCCAGTTTTAGATACAGAACCTAACAATCCGACACAGGACAACACAAAAAGCAAAATAGACATATCAGAAGAGGTCACAGAAGTAATTATGAAAAGATTCGATGAGTTAGAAAACAAAATCTCTAACTTGGAATCGTCTTTGACTAAAACTTCGACTAAATCTTCGACTAGAAGCACTAAATCTTCGACTACGACTAAAAAGGAGAGTGATACAGATGCTTAATCCAATTAGTTTTATGAAAGCAATGAGAAATCCACAGAAATTTTTAGAAGAAATTACAAAAAACAATGAAGTTATGAGTAACCCTATGGCGAAAAATGCTATTGAGATGTATAGAAATGGAGATTCAAAAGGATTACAAGAATTTGCAGAAAACGTCTGCAAAGAAAAAGGAACTACACCGGATGAAATAAGAAAATCAATTATGCAAAGATGCAATTTACGTTAGTACATTTTGGGTTGTGCGCTTAAAACTAGTTTCCCATTTGTAAATAAAACAATGGAGGTAAACAAAATGTTTAACGGAAATTCACCTAGTCTTGCCGATATTGCGGCAGTGACAGGAAACAACAAAGACGGCTGGGGCGATGGAAACGGCTGGTGGGTCTTGATTATCTTGTTTGCTATTTTTGGCGGATGGGGTAATGGATTTGGCGGCGGTTACGGCAACGGCGGTGACAGAGCATCCGTTCCTTGTGCTACACAGGCAGATGTTAGAGCCGCAGTAGACCAGCAGACGCTTATTAGCAAACTCGACCAGCAGACATACGGACTGGCAGACAGTAACTATGCGCTGAACAACACAATCAACAGCAATTTCAGAACTCTTGATAACTCAATCTGTACGCTTGGTTTTCAGAACCAGCAGGGATTCAATGACGTATCTCATCAGATTTCCGACTGCTGCTGTGCAACAAGAGAAGCTATTCAGGGCGTGAATTACAACATTTCAACGCAGACAAACGCACTTCAGAACTCTATGTGCAACAATACAAGAGATATTATCGACAATCAGAACGCAAACACAAGAAGCATCCTTGACTTCCTTGTAAACGACAAATTGTCTACTTTGCAGACTGAAAATCAGAACCTTAAATTGGCGGCTTCACAGTCAGAGCAGAACCAGTATCTTGTAAGCCAGTTGCGACCTACTGCCGTACCAGCTTACATCACTTGCTCACCTTACCAGTCCGCTTATGGAGTAGGTCTTAACAACGGTTGCGGTTGTTGCTAATATGCAGAAGAATCAAAACAGAATATCAGAAAAACTCGCCGAACTAGGCTGATTATTACTCTATGGGATAGGTCTATGGCTTATCCCATATTGATTTTTAGGAGGTAGATTATGAGTAATTGTAAAAACGTATGCAGACTTTGCAAGAAATTGATTATAAGTCAGGCAGTAAATTTTACTGCCGGTACTGGTCTTGTTATCCAAATCCCGGAAGGAAGTTATAACGATGGTTCAAAATATTGCATTGTTGTGGCGCAGAACATTCCGGCAGAAACAACAATTTCTGCTCCGGTATATATCCAGATTGGAACTGGAGCGGTGCTTTACCCATTGACAAAATGTGATTGTACGCAGGCAACGGCTTGTAGTATCAGAACAAGAACAAAGTACAGTACAAGAGTTGAAACCACGTCAAATAGCGGGGTTTTCAAATTGCTTGGAAGAATTGCTTGCGCTCCAGACAACAGATTAAATGCAATAAACGGTGATGGAACTATCGTTACAACCGGTGGAGGTGATTGAGATGGATATTAAAAGAATGCATTGTATGATTGAAAAACTTTCCGAATGTGCCAAAAGCGAAATGGAATCTGGAATCCAAAATGTTGATACTTGCGAAATGGGAAAAGTAGTAGACATGATGAAAGATTTGTCGGAAGCAATGTACTACAGAACCTTGACAAAAACAATGGATGAATCAACATCGGAAGAAACGCTTGAAATGTTTGAGCGTTACGGAGACGGAAGAAGATTTTATGACAAATACCGATACGCTGACGGAAGATTTGCTCCGAAAGGGCGTGGAACGTACCGCAGAGGATATGACGAACCATACTACCATATGACGCCGGAAATGTACCGAGAACATGACCCGGAATGGTACAGAGATATGGATAAAAACAGAGACGGTCTTATGTATTACACTGATACCGGAATGGATAAAAACATGAAGATGAGAGATTCCAGAGAGGGCAGAAGCGGAATGAGCCGTATGTCGTACATGGAATCAAAAGAAATGCACAAAGCAGACACACCGGCGGATAAGCAGTACAAAATGAAAGAATTAGAAAAGTACATGGGTGAATTATCAAAAGACATTACGGAAATGATTGCGGATAGTTCGCAGGAAGAAAAAAATTTACTTAAAACCAAAATGCAAACATTGTTGCAGAAGTTTTAACAAAAACAAATTAAGGGGGCGTAATTGCCCCTTTTTGATTGGAGTGGTTAAATTGTATACTATGAATGGTTTTGTTTGGAATATAGTAACAGTATCACCGTATAGCAATATGCTACAAAGAAGTGACGGAAGTTATACTTGCGGAATGTGCGATAGAAATAATCAAACAATTTATATATCAAATATTTTGCGTGGCGGTTTTTTACGCAAAGTTTTGCTACATGAGATATGCCATAGTGCAATGTTTTCATACGGTATTGATATGACTTTGGAGCAGGAAGAAATGTTTTGCGACTTTTTGGCAACATACGCAGATGAAATAATTAGTATAACAAACAATGTATTTCAAACATTAAAAACTGCATTATAGACAAATATAGTCAAATATGATAATATACAATCAAAAATAAAAGAGGAGGGATTGCTCATGGCTTTGATTAAATGTCCGGAGTGCAAAAAGAAAGTTAGCGACCAAACAAACCAGTGTCCGAATTGTGGAAGAATAATTACGGATGCAGATAAGGAACTTGCAATTGAACAGAATAAGAAATCCAGAAAGCATAAAAAAATAGCTTTAATCGTGATTATTGTTATGTTGCTTGCCGGTGTTGCAGGTGGTGTTACCTATTATTTTGTTCAAGAGAACAATAAGCGAATTGAGGAACAGAAGAAAGCGGAAGCGAAAAAGAAAGCGGAAGAAGAAAAGAAGGAAAAGGAAATTGCAGAGCAAAAACAAAGACGTCAAAATAAACGTGATTTTGTGAAGTTGACTGGTGATTTATTTGATTCTACAGATAAATTTGTTTCTAATCTATCCAACATAAGCATAAAAGCAACCCATACATGGAGTAATGCTATTTGGAAAGAGAAAAGCAAAGAGACAAATAAATGGACATTAAAGAAGAATGGGAAATTTAGAGACTTCTCTGATGCCGTGAATCTTTGCATAAGTGATACAGTGTATTCAAATAAAACGGCAAAACAATATGAGAAATTTAAGGAAACCTATTCAAAATGGGAAAAACTTAAATCAGATGACTACATTTATAATGAATATAAAGACATCTGCGAAGATACAGAAAACTATTGTAATGCAATACACAGTTTATATTCTTTGCTTGCAAGTCCGACAGGAAACTATGATGATTTTTCAACAAGCATAACCAATGCTGAAAACGATATTAAGATATATGCGGAATCACTTTCTTCCGACATGTTTAAGTTATATCACTAATTAGTAAAGGAATAGAAATATGTGGAAAAGACTTTTGATAGTTATTTTGATTTGCGTTATATTCTTAGCAGTTTTTTATTTTGGCAGGTCATGCGTGATTGTGTATGACACTGGAGATAATATGCAGAAAGTAAATGAAATGCTTGATAACTAGATTTATTAGATAGAGATAGTATAATTTTACATTACAAGACGTTTCCAGAACAGAAAAACTCAACATCAGATTAACAAAGCAAGAGAAACAAGATATTGAGTATTGTTCAGGAAAATTAAATCTATCAAGGACTGATACGATAATAAAAGGAATTGGACTTGTAAAAAAGGAAATTGAAAAATAAAAGAGTTGAAAAAAATTGCAAAAAGAATAGAATCAAAGTCGAAGTAAAGATTAGAAGAGGTGATATAAATGAATAACAAAGCAATTTGTAGAAAAACAGATGAACATTTTACCAAGGGTAAGGAATATGAATGCACATCAGCATATGCAAAATATGAAAGTGCAGTTGTAGATATTATTGACAACAATGAAGAATTTGTCACAGTTGAAATAAATGATAAAGATTTTCAGTTTATTTTCAACTAAGAAAGAATGATTTACTTGGAAGATTGAAAGAGGTGATATAAAATGAAAATTCCATATAGCGATAAGACAAACGAAGAATTATCACTGATTTATAAAGATTATGTTGTTTCAAAAAATGAAGGAATAAGATGTGAAAGTTTTGTTCCTTATGCAAAAGAAATCAAAGAAAATATAGGTGGAGACTTTACTTTAGCTGAAGCAATTAGACTGGCAAAGTTAGATTTTTTTGAAGAAGTATGTAATAGATTTTTATAAGTAAATGACGATTTCTTTGCAGGAATTAGTTGCAAGGAAGAAAAATAAGAAATAAATAATAAGCAGGAGCCTAAATTATGGAAAAGGCTCCTACTTTTTTGTCTAATTGGCAACCGGGGGGGGAGAAATAAATGGTTGCCGTATTCAGTGTATCATACAATCAGATGATACACAAATGATTTTTTAATGCGTTCTCAACACGCTTTTCGCTGATTGCAATATATCTTTGCGTTGTGGAACTGGATGAGTGCTGTAGCAGGTGACGCACCAACTCTATATCATAATCGTTATTTAGGTACATTTCCGTAGCGTAGAACTTACGAAAACTGTGAGTTGATATTCCGTCAATTCCAAAGAAATCTGCTACGATTTTCAATTGTTTCTGTACGGCTCTTTCGCTGATTGGAAAGATTCTCGCGGTTGGTGCAATGCCATTATCTGTGGTGTACTGCTTTAAGAACTGGAATAATTCAGTTGGAACCGTGAAGTTTCTTCCCTTGCCAGTTTTTTGCTCTACAATATCCAAATGATAGCGGCCGCTCTCGTATACCACGTCTGAAAGCGTAAGGTGCAGTATATCAGAGATTCTAACTCCGATGTTGGCTTGCACTACCAGTAATGTAGCAAGCCGTTTGTTTGGCTTGAATACGTGTTCTCCGTAATTGAAGCCTTTGCGGATTGCGGTTATGATTTCTTTGTAGGTTTCCTTGTCTAATGCTTTTGTTTTTTTGTTCATGATGAACACTCCTTTCTTTTTACGCCCGGTAAGCAAAATATTTTGATACCCCCCTACCTTTCATATTTTCAAGGTTGGAGAGAGATTTTTTGCGATTTCGGAATTTTCGCCCGATAATGCAAATTTTTTGATACCCCCCGGGGTTACTTATTTTTATAGTTGCAGGGTGAATTTTTTCAAATTGATTTATATTAACAGTTTTTGCACTGTTTTTTACTTTGCTGATTTTAGATACACTAAATAAAGGCTTGCCCCTTGTGAGACGTTCTAAAGCATCTATTTTGCCCTTTTTATCTCGTGAGCCTATAAACTTGCTATAGATATATAAAATCAGTATACGGCTAATATAAAGCGTTGTCAAGGTGCTATGCGTTTTTTGTATCTAAATCAAACCGGAATACATCCGGCAGGATAAAAACAGCCTTTTGTTTTTTGGTATCGCAAACACACCGCCGGAGATTTGCGAAAAGCAAAACGGCAGCAGGGCGCACGTCCACCAAAAGCAGGCAGAGCGCACGACAAAAAGCCGGAACGCATCCGGCTAATTTTTAAATATAACAGAAATCCCCCGGCATCCCGGTTGATATTATCATTTTCCCGTCATTTCTACGATAAACGACACCGCAACCGCCATCAAAAATATTCCAAACCAACCAGCCCGGCGGCGTAATGGATTTTTGTGTTTTGTAATCGTAAAATGAATAATGCGGCTTTATTCCTTGCCGCTCCTGTTCAAGTGCATTCTCAATAATTCCCTTGTCTGTCAATAATAACGGTGTACCGTCTTTTTTCCTTCCGCAAAATCTCATAAACAAGTACCATCCTTCCATTTTAAATTTTTTATTTCCTAAAAAGGGGAAAAGCAAGCCGGGGAATCGAACCCCGGAACGCCACCTTGCTTATTATTTGCTTGCTAAAATCTCCCTTGCCAATAAATCCCAATAGAGACTATCACCGCGTTTATCAAGCCACTTTTCAGCTTCTTCTGTGTTTTCGTCTAGCCATTCAGCCATGAGCTGGATAATATTACAATAACTATAATCAATACCAACGCCCAAACCTCTCAACCATTCTATACAAGCGTTACGCTCTCCAAGTCTTGCAATGGCCCAGCCGTATTCATTTATAAACTTCTCTCTAATGTCTTTAATTGTGCTAAGTTCTTCACTTTGTGCAACCTCTACCAAATAATTTTTAACTGCTGCCTTAACTTCTTTACTGTTTGTCTTTCTCATAATTCTTTACCTTTTCGGGAATCTATGATATAATTCCCTTACCTTTCTTTTTTTTTGATTGGTGGCACCGTTTTGCTTTGGTCGGCTGCGGTGCCTTTTTTTATTTGATATACATATAATAGCAAATATAAGGCACAAAAACAATATACAAAATGCACAAATATAAGGCACAAAAATTGTGCGATATGTATAAGGCACAAAACAATAAAATATATTGACGTATAAGGCACATTATTATATAATAGAAGTAATTCAAAAAAAGGAGGTTTTACACATGGAAGAAAAAAAGACAACGGAATCCCTACGAAAAGCAGTAAAAAAATATGATAGCAAGTTTGAACGCATAAATTGCCGCTTTACAATAGGGACAAAAGAAAGGATAAAGGCGCTGAATTATAGCAGTTGCAATGATTTTATAAAGTTAGCAGTTGCGGAAAAGTTGGAAAGGGAAGAAAAAATTTTGAAATAAGGCACAAAAAATGCTTGACATATAAGGCGCATGGCATTATAATTGACTTATCAAATAAAGAAGAAAGGAGGTGCCGCATATGGCACAGTATAATTTTAAAATGGCACTCTGTGATGGTCGTCATGAAATAAAAGAAGCCGTTGATGGCTCAATATTCAAAGGAGAGGTTGACCCGTTAGCCGTTGACCGCCTTGAAAATATGGCATTCAATTCCCTTTGGAACAAATGCCACAAAGCCGGAATATTAGAATATGCAAGTTCTAAATATCCAGCATTAGAGGAAACAGAGGAAGCCGACAGCCTTTGCATCCCTCGCGGGTTGTCTGTTGACTTGTACGTCACAGGATTAACCGTTTCCCTTGTGGCAGTGCTGAACGTCTGCCGACAAGAAGGCGTTGATGTGACGTTGTGGCACTTCAACCGGGAAACCGGCGAATATTATCCGCAGGAGGTGAGATAACATGAAATTCAATTTCAAGGCGAAGCCGATGAGCTTCGAAAAAGCCATTGAAAAAATGGCAAAAGAAGAACCGGCGTCTTTGGCTTTTATAGATGTTTTCCAAAAAATGGAAGAAAAACATCTTGAATATTTAGTTATGGATGGCTGCGCCTATAGCATCTATGTTGACGAAGACGGGGTTGAGTTCTCTGTTAAAAAATAAAAAATAAAAAATAAAAAATAAAAAATAAAAATTAAAAAAGAAAGGGCACGGCGCAAGCCGTGGAAAGGTGAAAATTATGAAATACACATTTACAGACACAAGAACGAACGAAGAAAGCGAATTTTTTGATAGTTTCGTAAAATTAAAAAATTATTTTGAACCGGATGAAAACGAACTACCGGAAGAATGGGACAAGTGGGAACAAATTGACGACTTGGACGACTTGAAAGAGTTCTTGCGTGAATTTGATAATGGCGTAGAATTTTTTGAGTTCAAAGAAATCCCGGAAGATATTGACATCCTCATGGCAGACGGATGCACAAAAGAGGAAGCCAAGAAAAACTTAAAAGATGGCGCCATAGTTTTCTATGATTTAGAAGAAAATCTTGAAAAATACCTCGAAGAATGGGCGTATTTAGATGATAAGGACGGCGAAGAAAAATTCACCGATGAGGTGAAAAAAATGGTGGAAACAAAAACACCAATTCCGGATTGGGGAGCGGTTGAAGTCTGCGGAAAATGGTATTTTATTGAGTATTGTTTATAATTTAATTCCGGAAGAAAAAGGGCGGCTTTTTAGCCGTCTTTTTTTTGTGTGTTTTGTTATCGTTTTGTTATCGACTTGTAATCATGTTGTATACGGTTCTGTTATCACTTTGTAATCAATCTGCTTCCAAAATGTAACATAGAATAGATTAGATTAGGTTAGGTTAGAGAAGATAAGTATATATATAGTCGGGCAGATTCCCCGACGCCGTACCCGGATTTATAAAAGACGGCTCGAAATCGACAAATAAATATTATAAATTCATTATTGACAACAACTTGTATATCGTGTATAGTAGAGGCAGATATTAAATTACTGCTCTGGAAACAGTAGCACACAGACGGCAGCAGACGCTGACGCAAGAGGATAACTTTTTATTTTTCTTGTGTTGGCGTTTTTTATTTTGGATATTTGGAGGTGATACTGTGAAAGATAATAGTATCAAAAGCGAAGTAGGTATTGAAGTATACCAGAACGACATATATAGGCTAGTGGATGAGTACATAGATACCGAGCTAGATGGAGATGTAGAAAATATAGCTGATAACTTTGTGTCTATGATTTTCTACATTGCTGATAATATTCAAAAGCCTAGTAACGACGATATAGAATTATTAGATAATTTATTTAGTATTTACGTTCGTATATGTGCTAAATATAAAGTATTACCAACCTTGGAAGTGTTTAGTTTTTTAGTTGGTATTGATAGAAATACTTTTACAGATTGGTCTATGGGTAGGTATAGGGTTAGCACTGCACATGGTAGCACAGTTAAAAAATGGTTCAACATTTGTAAATCTTTCACGCTCAACCGGTTACATAACCAAGCCGGCACAAACTCCAATTTGATTTTTATTGCAAAGGCGGCTTATGGGATGGCGGAAACTGCTCCAGTGCAGGTCGGCAATCAAAACAGCCAAGCATTAGCAGATAGCGAGCTTCCAAAGTTGACAAATCCGGAACAAGAAGTCATTGAAATCGAACAAAAAGACGGATAAACAACGGAAAAGCGTAAAAGTTCGTATAATTGTAGTTTTACGAACCAAACAAACAGAGGACTAGCAGCCTACCCCCTACCCCTCTATTGGGGGATTAAAAAACCGCCTACTAAGTCCCCCATACTCCCGAAAAAATAAAAAAGGGGTTTTTGAGAATGGAAAATGAATTGTTGAAAACAGAATACTCAAAAGCGTTTGACGATAAGCGGAAAGCGTTGATATGTCAGAGCTATTACAAATACGGCAAGGCAAGTAGAAATTTCGCAACCGGAAATGTGGATGCGATTGGAAGTCTTAAAAAGTGTCTTGCGAAGTTTGAAGAAACTGGGAACACAGAATACCTTTGCGATGTAGCAAATTACGCAATGTTCCGTTTCATGTTTCCGCAGAATGGAGAGTATTTCAAGAATACGGATTCGGATGGTTCGGCAGGAATTGTTGGAATGAGTGTAAAAGAAATGGAGGACTTCAAGGATGGACGATAACGAAAAACTGTGTTGTGGAAATTGTAAATATGCTGCATATAGCCGTGAGAATGGTTATGTGTGCGAGAATATGAACAGTGACTATGCATCTGATTATGTCGAACACGACCACGGATGCGAAGAGTGGAGGAACCGTGATGATTAGTTTTTTGATTCGATACATTGCTGTGGTTTATTTTGGATTCATGGTGGTAGTTTCGTTTTTGAACATAGTGTTAGGCGAAAAACCACGTGAGAGAATAATATCAATAATCAATTTTTGTACGTCCATTGTGGCGATATATTTTATAACTCATTAAGAGTTTTACCATATCCCTTGAACTCTTAAACGTGATAAGGAGTGCGAATCACAAAGAGGGGCAATGTATATCCGTTCTAGCCGAGAGCGAATCGGAATACAACACCGGCAATTCGGTGTATATGGTTTGTTCATGTTTTTTGCTTTTGCATGAACCTTTCTTGACCCACTAGCGGAAAGCTGATTAAAGGACCGTCACAAGGTCCGGTGGGGTTTATGGTTTCGTTGCGATAGTTCCCAGTGTCCAAAGTAGCCGGACGCAAAAGAATCGCAACAGTGCGGATTAAAACACAGATGCATGTATGCCAATCCGTACTTACGGCGATAGCATAATGGATAATGCGTTGTGTAGAATCCCACTATACACAAAGAATCGTGGTTCAAATCCAAATATCGGCGTTTCCCCGATAGAGGGGATGATACAATGCAAAGGTACCTAGAACTTTCCTGTTTTGTGATATAATCATTAGTCATTTGAATGGGTGCCTTTGCTGATGTGTGGTGGAAAGGGTAGACGCAGGAAACCACAAGTACGATGCCAAAATGAGCCGAAAGGATATCGACAAAGGCATCATGTGAGGTTCGATTCCTCACCACATCAATGTTCCGGTTCGCTACCGGATAAGCAAGCGTTTCGGTATTCCTTGCTGAAATAATTAAAATGCTTGTGTTGGTTGTCTGAAAGTAGAGTATGGACAGAATAGTAATAAGTAACCGGATAATACTTTCCAACACAAGAAACCGAATATAACTGGAGGTGTGGAAATCCGTTTTGCCAACGCAACATATGGGTTAAAAGAGATGAAGTAGATTGCGGCGGTTTCTTGGTATTTTGATAAAGGGGATATGGAAATGTGTGAATTTTGCAAAAACATTTATACCAAAGATTACACAAGCACAAAATACAAAGATTACATATACAAAGATGAACACGGTGTTTATATACATTTCGCAACGGGAGATAGTTTTATGGATTTTGATTATGAAATCAATAATTGCCCTATGTGTGGTAGGAAGTTGGTGGATTGATGGAAAAAACTATTTTGTATGTTTCTAAGTCCGAAAAAGATATACAATTTTTTTTGAAATATCTTCAAGAGAAATTAAAAGCAGAAGAAAAAGAGTATTTCATAGACAAAAAAAGAAAAGTTTTGAAAACGTCAAAATATAATATTGTTGGCAAGACTATTTATGAAAATATTGGTGGAAAAGGATACGGATATTGTTTATATTATTGTTTTTCAAGTAATTTTAATAAATATAAATGTAGTCAATCGGAATATGAAAAACTTCACGAAATCCTTATTCACACAAGAGAAGGTTCAATGGAAATATGTGAACATGAAATTTTGCATATGCTAGGATTAGCTTGAAAGGTTGATGGGTTGATGGAACTAAGCAAAATGAAACACTTTGAGATAGACGGTATTTCTTTTTGGTTTGACAAGAAAGAAAACAAATATGCAATGGATATGTCAAAAAAGCGTGTTGAAATTGTTTCGATGAAGAATTTTGGAAGATTGCCTAAAACGCATTGGGAAGAAGATAGTGTCAGACATTATATTTCAATTCGTGTTACTGGATATTTGCTAAATGATACGTGGAGAAAAGAAAACGGATTGCCAGCATTGTATGAAAAAACCACTATAAGACAACGCATAGCATCTGTAAAAAGGTTTTTATTTGGAAAGTGAGGTAGAAAATATGTTTACATTTGGACAATGGGTAATTTTAGTTTGTATTGTTTTTGTTTTTCTTTTTCTTGTATTGCTAGTTGGACTTATGACAGAAAGTTTAAGAGCGTCAATTGTTTCATTTGTTGTTTGCTGTATTATTACTGTTCTGATTGGCTTTGGTATTAACTGGTGGAACAAGTCTACGGCAAGCGGAATTAGAAACTATAAAGATTACCAGTCTGAACTAGAAAATGGTATTGAGAGGGAAATTACAATAACAGCAGAGGACGGAAGAGAGATTTTCCATTACGAGGGCAAAGTTGACGTAGAAAGCAATCACGATGATAATTATATTAAATTTGAGGGAGAAAATGGTAAGAGATATGTCATTTACTATGGAGTGCAGGACACGATAAAGATTATTGAAAAATAAAAAGTGTATTCTGTTTGATACTGGAGGTTAGTTTTTATGCGGCACGAAAAAGAATGGTATACTTGCGACAGGTGTGGGAAAGAGATAAAAGTAGGTCTGTTGTGTATGAAATCAATCACACAAAATGGCATATTAAATATTACCTACGATTTATGTAATAAGTGTATGGAAGATTTTGAGAGGTTTATGAGGAATGAAAATATCAATAAAAGAAATAGTGCAAAAAACGGTTGATGAAGCATTAGATAATGCCACAATCAGCAACATTCCGTTTCGTGAATGGATTGATAATGTGAATAATGCTTATGCAAATAAAAAATGCAACCTAACTTCCTGCCGATACAACGCAGATGGCAAATGTACAAACGAAGAAAAGAGAGAAGAATGCGTCGAAGTTTCAAGAAAGGTGTTGTGCATAAATGAAGAAAACAATAGGTTGCAAATATGATTATGGTTACAGCCCTTTATACGTTGTAGATTTGCTTTATTGGAAAGGATAGTGAAAATGAAAATGCTGTTTAGATTTATAAAAAACATAAAGTCTTTTTGGAAATTCTACAAGGATTATGAGTACAACGGAGAAGATTGCGAATTTATCGTTGACAATTATCAAGAGGTTTTGTGTAGCAGAACAAGGACAATGAGTAAGCCTACATATCGTGCATCGGCTGTAATAGCGGAAATAGATGAATGGTATAATGAATCTTTGAAATCAGTATATGGATGCGAGCCAATTGAAAAAGAAAAAATCAAGATAATATCTGACGGAGAAACCGCAAAGCTATTTATTGATGGTAAAAAAGTGCCGGGTAAAGATGTTGAATTACATTTCAGTGCCCATGCAGGAGAAGAACCAATGATTGTAATTGATGCAAATTGGATAAAAACAGATGAAAACAATGTACCAATGTTAAATGAGAAAAGGACGGAAGTTTTAACAGAAGGTATTAAGATAAATTGTTAGGAGTGTGTCATTATGAAAATAACAGAAATGAATAATTGCATTGAAAAAATGAGAGAGTGTTACAGTTTTGATGATGACAAAACGGAAATATATCTTGGAGGAGATGTGCGTAGTTTATGTAATAGATATATTTCTGTTTGTACAAAAGATGAAAATGGAACACAAATTGAAATGACAAGGCGTGCAGATGAATTAGTTGAAAAGTAATTTTTGATTGTTTGTGAAAGGATAGTGAAGTAAAAATGAAAAAGATACCTACGTTGTTTGAAAGAAAATATATAAGCAATTGCGTTGTAGAAACACTTCCAATTGTAAAAAAAGGTATGGAATGGGTTTTGAATGGAGATGGAGTCGCAACGGTAAAATTTGATGGTTCATGTTGCGCGATTATCAACGGAGAATTTTACAAGAGATATGACGCAAAGAACGGTAAACCAGTTCCAAAAGGAGCTATTAAATGTCAGGAAAAGGCAGACCCAATTACAGGGCATTTTCCATGTTGGGTAAAAGTTGATGATAAGAAACCAGAGGATAAGTGGTTCAGAAAAGCATATGATACTGCAATGCAGTGTTGTTTAAGTCCTTTAACTGATGGAACGTATGAAGCAGTTGGAAAGCATTTTAATGGAAACCCGTACAATAAAGATTATGATGACCTTATTCCACATGGGAGAACCATTGTTGAAGTAGAACGAACCTTTGATGGAATTAAGAAATATCTATCCGAACATTACATAGAGGGTTTGGTGTTTTGGAAAGACGGTATTCCTCAATGCAAAATTAAAAGGTCGGATTTTGGATTTGAGTGGAACAGTAAATAATTAAATTGCCGGCTAACAAACGGAGTTAGTCGCTAACCTAGAAAAATTATAGGCAGGATGCCTATTATAGCATCTCTGCTTGTGTGGAGGTGCTTTTTTAATGCATACAATTGAAGATGAGAAAAATATAAAAGAATACGAAAAATACATATTACGGAATGGAATAGACCGTAGTGTAATAGATGCATATTGCGAAGCAAGTAAAATTATACTTTGCGGAAGAAAAGACCGTGAATATGGATTGAAAGTTTCTACAAGAGCAAAAGAACTGATTTTTGAGTATATAAAATCAATTACAAATGGTGCTGATTTTAATTGGCTTGAAACACAATCTCAAAAAAACAAGCAGTCGTATGATATTTTAGATAAATATTACGATTTACTGCTTTATGAAGCACCTTACATTCTTGATAGTTACATTCTTTACATAGAAAAAAACAGACCTAAGAAAGAAAGATTTTACGAGCCTAGAAGAAAAACACTCAAACAAGTTGTCGATAAGTTGCAGGAACTTGAAGATGGAAAACTTGACGAATTGTTTATTCACATGGCGCCAAGGGTTGGTAAGAGTCAGATAATAACGCTTGCTATGTCATGGCATTGTGCAAAAGACGCAGAAAAAAGCAATTTGTATGTGACATACAAAGAGGGATTAGGCGGAGCATTTTTAACTGGTGTCATGGAAATCTGGACAGACCCAACATATTGTTTTTCCGATGTATTTCCAAAAGTAAAAGTTGCTGATACGGATTCAAAAAATCATAAAGTAGACCTTGTGAGAAAAAAGAAGTACAAAACACTTTCTGGAAAAGGATTGGAAAGTGGACTTAATGGAGAATATGACGCTTACGGATGGATGGTATTGGATGATATTCTTGAAGGTATTCAAGATGTTCTTAACCCGGACACACTCAAACGAAAGCAGATTATTTTTGACAATAATGTAATGTCACGTAAAAAGGAACAGTGCAAACTAATCCATAATGGTACAATTTGGAGTTTGCACGACCTTTATAGTGATAGATTGGATTTCTTGCAGAATAACCCAGAAGCCAAAAATATCAGATACGACATTTTGAAGATACCGGCTTTGGACGAAAACGATGAAAGCAACTTTGATTATGATTATGGTGTTGGATATACAACGCAGTATTATCGAACATTAAGAGCAAAGTTTGAAGAAAACGACGATATGGCATCTTGGTGCGCACAGTATCAGCAGGAACCAATTGAAAGAGACGGTGCAGTTTTTAATCCAGAACACATGAGATTTTACAATGGTGTATTGCCGGAAGAAGAACCTTACAGAATATGTGCAGCTTGTGACGTTGCTTTAGGCGGGGAAGATTTTCTCGCATTTGCGGTAGCTTATATGTACGAGGATGGTTCAATTTACATTGACGATGTTGTTTTCGACAACAGTGAAAAGAAAATAACAAAACCTAAAGTAGCAAACATGATTATTGATAATGACGTTGGAAGTGCGTTTTTTGAAGCAAACCAAGGTGGAGAGGGATATAAGGATGAAATCGAAGAATTACTAAAGAAAAAAGGACGAAAAATAAATCTACGTTCTGAATATGCACCTACAAACATGAGAAAAGCACAAAGGATATGGGATAAGGCTGGAAGTATTAGAGAGTTTTATTTCCGTGATGTTGGATGTCGAAGTCAGGAATACAGAAAATTCATGACAAATTTATACAGTTTTACGGTTACTGGAAAAAACAAACATGAGGATGCGGCGGATTGCCTTGCGTCTTTAGCATACTTCATTGAGGGAAATTGGAGTATGGCAAAAATAGAAGTTCCCAAAAACCCATTTAGAGGAGGTTATAGAAATTATGGATACTAAAACATATTTACAGCAAATTAGTAGACTTGACCGAATGATAAACAACAAGTTATCTGAAATACAGCAATTTAGAGAACTAGCAAGAAGTGTTTCTGCTGTAAAAAATGAAGAAAGAGTAAAGACAAGTCCTAACTTTGACAAAATGGGTTCTACCTATTGCAAAATTGAAAAGATGGAAAAGGAATTGGATGATTTAATCGACACCTATGTAGATAAAAAGAATCTTATTGTTTCGCAAATTGATGGAATTGACAACGAAACTTATTATCATATTTTGTTTGCTCGTTATGTTGAGAAAAAGACATTTGAGAAAATTGCAGATGAAATGACGTATTCATGGAGACAAACAATCAGAATACACGGAAGAGCATTGCAGGAGTTTGAAAAGTTATATGGAAAAACATACAAAGATTGATAATATGTCATAGTATGTCATATAGCAATTATTATATAATATAAAATGAAGAAATCAAAATAAAACACTGCCACAAAAAAAGGCGGTGTTTTTTTATTGCAAGAAACGAGGTTTTTATGACGGAACCAAAAACGATATATTGTCCAAGATGTGGAAGAAAAGTAGCTACATGGGATGGACGTTCCAGTATGAATATTTCTGTGAATTGCAAAAAATGCAGAAAAAGAGTTGTTTACCATGTAGATACTGGAACTACAGAGTTGAAAAAAATAGTACAAAGGACAACATCGAGTGGAATGACGTTTTGTTAGTGAGGTGCTTTAATGTTTAAGTATTATGGAAAAAACATAAGACCGTTTACGGCAGTAAATCAATGCAATTTTGGAAGAAAAGTAATTTCTACAAATAAATCCAAAATTACAAAATTAAATATTGTCGAAGAATTAAGCAAGGCACTTTCGATTCACACGCAAAATGCAAAAGAAATCAATTACCTTGATAGATATTACAGAGGAGACCAGCCTATTTTATACCGTAAAAAGGTAAATAGACCGGAGGTAAACAACAAACTTGTTTTAAATCTTGCTTATGAACTTGTTGAGCGTAAAACTGCTGAAATATGTGCAGAGCCTATTCAATATGTGTTACGTGGAACAGACGATAAGAAATCAGAAGAGATTACGGAACTGAATGTTACGATGGATTCTGAAAGTAAACAAGAAGTAGATATTGATATTTGCCGTTGGAGAAGTATTTGTGGTACGGCTTATAGATTTGTTGGAAATGACAACGGAAACGGAGATTTGCTTGACGAAAGCGACTTTTCTTTGTTTTCGGAAGACCCACGCTATACATTTGTTGTTTATTACTCAAATAGAAAACCCGCATTTTCTTGTCAAATTAGAGAAGATGAAAACAATAATTCAATATATTTTTGCTATACGGAAAGAGAGTATTTTGAAATTGTTGACGGAAAAATTAAAAGTAGTGGGTTGAACGGAAATAACGCTATTCCGGTTGTGGAATATCCAAATAATGCAAGAAGATTATCGGATATTGAAATTACAATTCCTATTACGGATTCAATCAATACATTATCTTCTGACCGGGTAAACGGCATTGAGCAGTTTGTTTCTGCATGGATTAAATTTGTGAATTGCGAGATTGACAATGAAACGTTTTCACAGATGAGATTAGAGGGTGCTTTAGTTGTTAAATCAAACAATGGCGAAAATAAAGCCGACGTTGATGTAATGACAAATGAACTGAATCAAACAGAAAGTCAAGTTGTTTTTGATGATTTGTTTGAAAGGTTTTTGAGTATTCAAGGATTGGCTAATCGTTCCAATAACAATGCCGGAGGTGATACTGGAAATGCAGTAAACCTACGAAACGGACATTATGATGCAGGACTAAGAACGGCAATCAACGAACCGATACTAAAAAAATCGGAAAGAATGTCTCTTAGAATTATACTGAATCGTTTGCGCATAAAGCGAAATTTTACGCTTATGCCAAGCGACATTGAAATACATATCAACCATAATAAGATAGATAATCTGCTTACAAAATCAGAAGCACTTAAAATGTTACTTGAAGCAGGGGTTGATTACAAAAGAGCAATTAAAACCGTTGATTTGTTTAGTGACAGTGAAGCGGTTGCACTTGAATCAAAAGACAGAATGGAATATCTGTACCCGACAAGCAAAGATACAGATGTGGTGGGACAAAATAACAATCCAGTAAATAAAGAGGTAGTCGAATAGACTATCTCTTTTATTTTATAAAAATTCGCAAAGCTGTGAGCGTACAAAACAGCAATGTCAATCGGTGTCGTTGCACCGTATAAAAATTCGTATGACATGGAGGTAAAAATATGAAACGAGAAGAACTTATTGCTATGGGAATTAGCGAGGAAAATGCAGACAAAATAATGGCTGACTATGGAAGTACGGTTCAAAAGGCAAATGCCAAAGCTGAACAGTACAAAGAAAAAGCTAATAAGGCTGACGAATTACAGACACAGCTTGACGAGCTTAATAGCCAGAACATGACAGAAGTTGAAAAAGCAACAAGTGCATTGGAAGTAGCAAACAAAAAAATTGCAGAACTTGAAAAGAAAGATACAGTTCGCACACAGAGAACAAATGCAATGGAAAAGTTTGGGTTGACAGCAGAGCAGGCAAGCAAAGTTGTTACAGATGATGGTGCTACAGATTATGAGGTTCTCGGTCAGATTTTTGCCGACAGTAAAAAAACGGCAATCGCTGAATATGAGAAACAGAAACTTGACGATACGCCTAATCCGGGTGGTTCTACAGGTGGAAGTGGAGAAGAAAAAACAAACGCTGAAAAACTTGTAGAGAAGTATTACAGCGGTCAGAAACAGAATAATGACGTTTTATCACATTATGTAGGAGGTAATTAAAATGATGCAGTTTGAACAGACAGCATACGAGGGTGATGTAAACATCCTCAAAAGAAAACCGTTTGAGGGTATTCCTATGACACTTGATTTTACAAGCGTAACAGAGAAATTGGCGAATGGGAAAAAGGTTGTTAAGGCTGGAACACCTATTGGAAAGACAGGAGTTGCAGACAACACAGCAACAGTAGTTGGTATTTTGCTTCATGATGTAACCGAAGATAGACCACAGGGTACATTGCTTAAAAAAGCTTATATTGATGAAACAACAGCCAAAAATCATTCGGGTGTAACCATTGATGCAGCAGTTAAGACAGCACTGCCAATGATTGTATTTGAGTAATTAACAGGAGGTAAAAAGAATGTTAGTAAATGAAGTAGTAGATACAAAAGCCATTGCGCTTGCAGCTACAAACGATGCAAGCAATGATATTCCTTATCTTGGATTACAATGGTTCCCAGAAAGAAAGAAATCGGGACTTGATTTAAAGTGGATTAAAACACACAAAGGACTTCCGGTTTCGTTAAAGCCGTCAAACTTTGATGCATTGCCTGCCATTCGAGCAAGAGAGGGATTAAAAACAGAAAAGACACAGATGGCATTTTTCCGTGAACAGATGGTTATTACAGAGGAAGATGCACAGGAAATCGACAGAATTAAGGATGAAAACGACCCGTATTTACAGGGAGCATTACAAAGTATCTATGATGATACCACAACACTTGTAAGAGGTGCAGAGGTTGTTCCGGAAAGAATGAGAATGGCTCTTCTTGCCACAGCAAAAGGACACCCAACAATCGGAATTGAATCTGATGGCGTTAAGTATGAGTATGATTACGACCCTAACGGAGAATATACCGCTAAGCATTACTTAAAGTTGCAGGACACAGCAATGTGGAGCGACACAGTAAATTCAAAGCCACTTACCGACCTTAATAATGCAAGAAAAGCGCTTGCAAAACTTGGTAAGGTTGCAACATATGTTCTTATGAACTCTAACACGTTTAATTATCTGTTAGAGAATAAACAGGTTAAAAATGCAATTCTTGCCCAAAACCTTACAGCAAATATTGAACTTACAGACGATAATGTAATTTCAATCGTTAAGTCAAGAACAAAACTTACCATTGTTCTTTATGACAAGATGTACATTGGGGATGATGGCAAGGAAGCATATTTTTATCCAGATGATAAGGTTACATTACTTCCTTCTGGTGCTCTTGGCGGTACTTGGTTTGGTACTACACCGGAAGAGAGAACAGCTTCACAGGTGGCTGATGTAGACGTATCTATGTACGGAGTAGGAATTGCAGTAGCAAAGAAAGTTGAGTACGGTCCACCAGCTATTACATCTGTAACCGCTTCTGAGATTGTGCTTCCATCTTATGAAAATATGGATTCAACATTTGTAATTGAGGTTCATTCACAAGAGTAGGAGGTATTAAGCATGATATATCCCTATATCGTAAATAAGAATGGTATTTGGTATGCAGCAGGAGAAGATGTTCCAGAAAATAATTCAAAAGAGGTGGAGAAATCCACCTCTAGTTTTTCTGAAAATACAAATCTGTCTGCTGAGAAGTCTTATACCAAAACAGAAATCAATCGTATGTCTACCGCTGATTTACAAAAACTTGCTAACGAGCAGGGATTTGATAAAGCGGAAGAGATTAGCGGCGCAGATTTAAAGAAAATGTTGATTGAAAAATTCGGATTATAGGAGTTTGAATTATGGATGAAGCAATGGAAGTAGGACTGCAAGAAGAAATTATTGCAGATTTGACAATTGAATATGGAAATGAGCCTACGTTTAATGCTGACATAATTTCAGTAAAGGTCAAAGATGCTATACGAGAAGTTAAGAACAGAAGAAACTATCAGGCAACATCTTATACGGATGAAGAGATAGAAAAAGACCTTTATAACAACTACTATTCCGTAATTAAGAATTTGGCAGTATATGATTTTGCACAAATCGGAGCACCATTTGAAAGTAGCCATAGCGAAAATTCAATTTCAAGGACTTGGGTTAGTCGTGATGATATTTTGAAATGTGTTTATCCATTTGTGCAGGTCTTATAGAAGATTGTGCGTGAGTTGTTTAGAGTATCTAAATTTCTCGCAGGGCGTTTCGTGTAAGCGGTGGAGGGCAACGAAACACTATAATTTGCGGAAAGGCGGTAAGGTATGAATATTGAGATTGCTTTACTTATTAGCGTTATTTCCGTTTGTTTTTCTGTTTACTTTGGACTAAAGAATAATAAGCGGACAGACACAAAAGATATAGAAGAACGCGTAAAAGACAACACAAGAATCAATGTAAAACTTGATGATATAGGTCAAGATACTAAAGCGATTAAATCAGAAATATCATCCATGAGGGAAGATATTAAAATGCACAATGACAGAATTATTAAAGTTGAAGAAAGTTGCAAGCAGGCTCATCACAGGCTTAACGGACTTGAAGAACGTCTCAACGGAAAGGAAGTAAGAAAAGATGGATAGTATTATGAGTTATGTAAAACCGGAACTGATTGTAGTAGCAGTTGTTCTGTATATTATCGGTGTCGGAATTAAAAAAATGGATGTTATCAAAGATAAGTACATTCCTTGTATTTTAGGTGTACTTGGTATTTTGCTTTGTGCCATTTGGGTAATGGCAAATACATCTATTGGAACAGTACCAGAAATGCTTATGGCAGTGTTTACATCAATTGTTCAGGGTGTTCTTGTTGCCGGATTGAGCGTATACGGAAATCAGCTTATTAAACAGATTAAATCAAGTGAGTAGGTGGTTGCCTTGATGACGTTGGCATCTAACAAACAAAAAATGTATTATTCGTTGCAAGACGGGCAAATACCGATATATGAAAGTTATACAGACGAAGAGGGAAATATAATTTACATTACGGATGATGATGGAAACAAGATTGAAACCGGAGAAACAACAATTGGTTATACAAAACCAGTTGAGTTTAAGGCAAACATCACAAATAAGTTGAATGAAGTTGTATGGCAAGACTATGGTATTGATGATAGTACAAACTATGCACAAATCATTGTCAGTAAAGGTTATTTGCCTTTGAAATCCGGTAGCGTGATTTGGAAGAAGTCAGAAATCGTATACAAGGATGATGATAACACAATTCCAGATGAAAGCAGTGCTGATTACACAGTAAAAGGTGTTGCAGATGAAGGATTAAATGAGGACTTGTTCTTGTTAAAAAGGAATGTGAAATAGTATGGGAAAAAAAACATTTACTGCGGACTTGTCTGTAAGTGGATTAAACGCCCTTAAAAAGCAACTTTTACAGTATAGGGATGATTTACCTATCAAATGTAAACAACTTGTTTATAGACTATTACAAAGTGGTGTAGAGGCCGCTGAAACAAATATATCAGAGAGTCCATTAGGAAAGTATGTTACGGTTTCGACAAACATATCTGCTGACAAGATTGGGTGTAACGGTATATTGCTTGCCAAGGGGCAAGTAAAAGAACAAGATGGTTACGCACCGTTTAGCATATTGCTTGCTATTGAATTTGGTGCAGGTGTTCATTTTAACCCAACGAAAAATCCATTAGTAGGAAGTAAATTTCCTTATGGCGTTGGTACATTTCCGGGTCAGACACACGCTTATGACGATATGTGGTGGTACTGGAATGAAAAGGAACAAAAATGGATGCCTACGCATGGTGTAAAAGCCACTATGCCTATGTATAAAGCCGGAGAAGATATAAGAAGCAAAATTATAAAAACGGCGAAAGAAATATTTTGAAAGTAGGTGGTTCATATGTCGGTGGAATGGGATGAATTAGTGCCATCTACTGTATTCACAAGGATAAAAACAAACTTTTCAGATAGTTTGAAAAAAAATTACAAAATGACAGACAAAAACTTTTCTTCCGTTGGCAGTAGTAATACACCAGCGGTTTTTCCTTTTGTAAGATTGCAATTGTTACCCGGTTCAGAAATCGGAGAAGATTTAGAGGGTGACAAAATCAATGCGGAAAAGTTTTCTTTTCAAATTGATGTGACTGATAATAAATCACAGTACAGAGCAAAAGAAGTAATGAGAGAAATTAAAAGGATTATGAAAACAATGCGTTTTCGTGGTTCTTCAATGCCTACGCAAGATGATACAAAAGATACTTACCGGCAAACTGCTAGATTTAGCAGAACAATCGGAAAGAATGACATATATTGACGTAAATACAAGCCGAAAGGCTTTATTTTTTTTATCAAATTTAAGGAGGTAACAAGATGGCTTCAACAAGTTATTTGGCAAGAATTATCTACAAAGAACACAGTGAAGATGGATTTGCAGGAACATACAAATTGATGTTACGTGCAAAATCAATTCCATCGCCAACATCTGCACCGAACACTGTAGAAAGTACCACGATGGAGGATGATGCACAGACCTTTGAAATGGGTATTAAACAGTCTGACGCAAAAGAGTTTACAGGAAACCTTGAAAAAGATGATTTTAGTGCTCTTTTGAATGTTGAGGGTAAAAAATGCGACATTATTCAGTTGTATGGAACGGATGGCGTTGGTGGTGTTGCCAAAGCAGCATATGTAGGGCAGATTACACCTACTGTAAATGATGTAGGCGGCGTAGATGAAATTCTTGAAATGACCGCTACCGTTGTTCAGAATACCGTGCCTAAATGGGTTACTGACCAACTTACAGTCGTTGATAACAAGGATGGTACTTTCACTGTTACAAAAGTGGGGTAACAAGCTATTCAACGAGAAACACTAAAAAGGCTGTGTTGAGTAGCGAGGATGAAGAGACAGCCGAACCGGAACTCGAATAATATATGCAGTAAAAAAGAGAGCCACCTTTCGGGGTGGCTCCTTTCCACTAAAAGTGGGGAAAGGATAAATCATTATGGAATTAAAAGTTAAAGGTAAGGAATACAAGGTTAGATTTGGATATAACAGTTTCTGCGACACAGATTTGATGGACAGAACAAAGGATTTGCTTGGAATTTTTGACAGTGAAGAAGTTGAAAATGACAGTGATGTTGGCGGCATTGGCAAGGTCAAAGAATTGTTTTGCTGTGTTCGTGATTTGCTTTACGTTGGATTTCAGAAAGAAAATCCAGTTGAGAGCGTTCAGGAAGTAGGAGATATTCTTGACGATTACCACGATGAATCGCCAGATAAAGGAATCCTTGATTTGTTTACGCAGTTGACGGAGGAATTGATGAGTAAGGGTTTTTTGGGAGACCTGTTAAACCAGATTGGGGAGACAGAGGAAGCATCGGAGAAAGTAACGAAACTTCCGCAAGACCACAAGAAACCACAGAAAAAATAAATAAGTCATACTCGGATTTTATATATGAAGATGCAATACCTCATTATCTTTCCTATGGAGTTTCTTACGATAGGATTATGGAAAGTTGTCCAAAAGACTTATATCCATATGACAAAGCACATGAACTCCAGTTAAAAGAACAAGATGAATTGCAACATATATGGTGGGGAAATTATGGAATATCTGCTTTGATTGTAGCCATAGACAGTTGCTTGAATGGTAAATCAGCAAAATCGGAATATATTAAAAGTCCAATTATGTCAAAAATGTTTGAAGAAGAATATATAGCAGAAAAAGAAACAGAAGAACAAGAGATAAAGAAAGCAATTGAAATTGAAAAACAGTGGATGGCAAGGTCTATGAACAAGGGATTGCCAGAAACAATCATATAAGGAGTGTTGAAAAATGAAAAAAAAGCATTCAATTAGAATTGACAGAAAAAAGTTACATCCATGGTTAAACTACAAACTTGGACTTTTGCTTAAAGAGTGTGAAAAAAATGGAATCTATCTGATTATCACAGAGGGACTTCGTACAAAAGCATATCAGGATTCGCTTTATGCAAAGGGAAGAACAAAGCCGGGCAAGATAGTAACAAACGCTAACGGAAGTGCGTATTCTTCTCAACACCAGTGGGGTATTGCTTTTGATATTGCAATCAATGATTCTAAACTGCTTTATAACGATAAACTGATTAGAAAAGTTGCTAAGATTGCAAAATCAAAGAAAATCGGTTTGAAATGGGGAGGAGATTGGAAATCCATTGTTGATACTCCGCATTTTTACCTTGGAAAGTGGGGAAGTACAACAAGTAAATTAAAATCAACGTATGGTTCTTTTGATAAATTCAAGAAAACATGGACCGGTAAATTACGTTGCAACACATATTTGAGGAAAGGACGTTTGTTTACGTCTAAAAAACTTATGATAATCAAAAAAGGTGAAACCGTACGGATTCTGTGGAAATCAAAAGTAAGCAGAGTTGCCAAAATTGAGTATGCAGGAAAGTACGGTTTTATTAGATTGAAAAATCTTGCGTAATGTAAATGATAGATAGTGAGGTGTTAGTATGTCAGAAACAGTTGAATCGTTGGATATTAAAATAAATGCAACGGCAAAAAGTGCCAAAGATGAAATTACAAATCTTGTTGGTAAAATTGATGTATTAACATCTGCACTGTCTAAGATTAACGGTAGCAATTTAAGTGGACTTGCAAATGGAGTATCAAAACTTGGAAATGCTACCAAAACATTAAGCGGAGTAAAGGCAACCGACTACAATAGAATTGCAAAAGGATTTGAGCGTTTTGCGAAAATTGATGTTGGTGGATTATCTCGTACTGCCAGTGGTTTGAATACACTGGCAAATGGTCTTAACAATCTTGGAAACATTCAGAATCTTGGTGGCATTACATCTGCCGTAAATGCAGTTAAAAACCTTTCGAAAGTGAATATGGCTGGATTTGATACATCCAAAATGACAAAGATTGCAACTTCTGTTTCAAATTTAGCAACCAAACTTAGCGGTGTATCTGAAATTGAAAGCACTGTGACACGTGTTGTGGGTTCATTGGCAAGACTTTCTAATAGCGGTCAGTATATTAGTAATGTAACAACAGAATTTCCGGAATTAGGAAAGCAAGTAGTAAAACTTGTACGCAAATTATCTTCTGCAAATGCAATTGATATTAGCATTACAAAAGTTGTAGAGGGTATTGCTAAACTTGCAAATGCAGGGAAGCGTGTTGGCGAAACAGTTGCAAACCTTAAGAAACTTGGTAACGGTGTAATAAATTTGCTGAAAAAACTGCAAAATGCACCTCAAATCAACTCAAACGTAGCCAACACAATTCAAGGTCTTGGAAACCTTGCGTCAAGCGGTAGTAGAATTTCCACTGTTTCTGATAGAGCATCAACAAGCACTAAAAAACTTGGAAATGCACTTAGTTCATTAAAAGACAAATTAAAAAGCGCACATAAATCATCAAAAGGTTTTGTAAGTAGCATCGGTATGTTTTATGCTAAATTCTTTTTGGTAATTCGTGCTGTAAAGAAATTCGGTCAAGCAATTGGTTCGGCGCAGGATTACATTGAGGAATTTAACTATTTTTCGGTTGCGCTTGATAAGGTTGGAAAAGACAGTGCTAACCAGTTTAAGAAAGCCGGTTATAATAGTGCGGAAGAATATGCAGGAAGTTTCCGTAAAAGATTTGGAAAACTTCAAAAGCAGTTGACTGGATATGATGTTGATTATAACACAGGAGATGCAACAAATACTTTTTCACACAACCTTGGTTTGGATTTAACAGAGGTTATGAACTACAACGCCGCTATTGCACAGATTACGAACTCTGCCGGTATGCTTGGTGAAACGTCGATTGCCACTTCAAAGGCACTTACTATGTTATCAGCAGATTGGGCGTCTTTAGCAAACTTAGACACTGCTGATGTTATGCAGAACTTCCAATCTGGTTTGGTAGGTCAGTCTAGGGCGTTATATAAGTATGGAATCGACATCACCTCCGCAGGCTTAGCACAAACTGCTATGAATCACGGTATTACAGAAAGTATTAAAAACCTTTCGCAACAGTCCAAAATGCAGTTGCGTGTTTTGACTATGTTGGAACAGTCAAAGGTTGCATATTCCGACCTCGCCAAAACAATTAATTCGCCAAATAATCAACTTAGGATGTTGGATGCTGGATTTAAAAAACTGGCTTTGTCGATAGGCGCCTTGTTTATGCCGATTGTGCAGAAATTGTACCCATATATGAATGCTATGGTTATGGTTTTGCAGGATTTTGCACAGTGGGTAGCGAAACTGGCAGGAATCAAACTTGGTGATACGGATGGTCCACGAAAAACACCAGAAGTACCGGACTACTCCGATGCGGCAGATGATACGGATAAAGTTGCTAAGAACATGGATAAGACGGCTAAAAAGACCAAAAAAGCCGCCGACAATTTGCAGGGATTTGATATTGTAAATAAATTGCAGGACAACAGTGATAGTGATAGCGATGACGATGATAACGATAAGAATGCCAATATTGACCTTTCTAAGGATATTAGCGACGCATTAAAGAACTATGAAAAGATATGGGATAATGCTTTTAAGAGCAACCAGAACAAAGCAGTTGAGTTGTATAAGAAGATGAAGAAAGCAATCCTTGACGCATGGAAAGGTGGAGATTTTACTTCTCTTGGTTCGGCACTGGCTAACTGGATTAACAAGGGAATGAGAAGCATTCCATGGACAAAGATTAAAAAGACTACGAAGAAGATTGCTAAATCTCTTGCTACGTTTTTGAATGGATTTGTTAAAGACCTTGATTGGACAAAACTTGGAGAAAATTTCTCCGAGGGATTGAATACATGGTTTGAAACATCATACACCTTTTTCAAGACGTTTGATTGGCTCAAATTCGGTCAAAGTATTAAAGAGGGTGTAACATCTGCCATAAATACGTTTAATGCCAAATTAGCAGGTAAATCGCTTGGAGCGAAGTTGCGTGGAATGATTCAGTTTGCTTTTGGATTTATGGTAGACTTCCCATACAAAAACCTTGGAAAGAAAATTGGAGATTACATCAACGGATTTCTTGAAGAGATGGGAGAAGTACGCAAAAATACTGGATTAACTGGATGGCAGGAGTTAGGAAAGACAATCAGTGATGGAATTACTGGAATACTTGATACGATTGACACCGCACTTTCTACCGTAGATTGGTGGGAAGTAGGAAAAGCAATTGGAGATTTTCTTTCTGAAATAGAATGGGGAAAAACACTTTTGAAAGTAGGGAAAATAATAGTCAAAGCATTGTTTAGTGCCTTGAAAGTGGCTATTTCTGCATTTGCTAGAGACCCATTAGGTATTGCATTTAAGTTATCAACGGTTATTGCTGGATTTATGGCTTATAAAAAATTCAAAGCCGTATGGGGCGCAATGAAAATAATGTTTGGAAAGGGAATACAAGATTCTCTGGTTAAATCAGCAACAGAAATAAAATCGGAAAAAATAGCGTCAGCATGGAGCAAGAAATTTAGTACAATAGGAACAAAATTAGGAAAACTGGTTGGAAAACTTATGGTTGTTGAAATTGCTTTTCAGATTGCCGGCGCAATTACTGATAAGTTGCTTGAAGCATCTGGCGGTGACAGCAAACAACTTACGAAAAACTTAAAAACTATATACGGAGAAAAAGGTGGAAGTTTTGCCGCTGCATTGCTTTCTACGGTTTCAGGAATTACTGGTGGTGATTATCAATCAACGTATGGTTGGAACGCACATGCTGGTGGTGATGTAGACCTCAAAAAAACAATTTCACGATACAGTGAATTTTCAAGTGAATTAACTGAATTACAGAAAAAAATGGATGAACTTGGTATTGCCGCTCTTACGCAAAATAGTATTTTAAGTAAAACAGGAAAAAATTTGCGAAAAGGTATTATCACAAAAAAATCCGTAAAAGAAGCAGTTGGCAAAAAAGGAATAAAAAAGGATGAATTGCAAAATCTTCTTGGTATAAATGGAGCAGAAAAAACAGCAGATTACGAAAAAGCACAAAAGAAATTAAAAACTACGATGGAAAAATTAAATGTTCCAGCAAAAGAACAAAAGAGTATTTTGAAATCGTTGGAAACAGAACTTAAAAATGGTGAAATCACGTGGGAAGATTACAAAAAGATAACAGATAAGAACTACAAGTCAACAGACGCATTGAAAAAGAAAATTGATTCATTGAAGCCAAAAGCAGTAAAAATCAAGGCTGAAACATCTGGCGGTGATGATGTTGATAGTTTGCAGGGAAAAGTAAACGGATTGCAAGGCAAGACAGTAACTGCTGGCGTAAAGACCTTTGGTATTAAGAATCTTGGAGATTTAGGTGTTGCGATGAAAACCATGAAAAACCGTGATATAAATGTGAATATCGACCCTAAACTCCGTAAAGGTTGGTATAACGCAGTTAAAGCACAGTTACAACAGAAAAAGTTTTCATTGGATGTTTCGGCTTCAATTAACAATGTGACAGAGGGTAAATTAAAATCTTCTGTTAAGTCGATGGACGGAAGAAAAGTAAATTACGGAAAATTGACTGCTGCTATAAACAATGCCAAAAACATAGTGACAATAGGTCAGCAAGGGCAGATATTTGTAAATCATGCAGAAAAAGAACTTATCAAAATGCTGAAAAAGTACGGATTGAATTACGAGACTTATGCTAACGGTGGATTTCCAGAAGATGGTTGGTTCCGTGCAAGCCACGGCGAAATGATGGGTAAATTCGACAATGGTAAGTCCGTTGTTGCAAATAACAAACAGATTACGACCGGTATTTCCGAAGCGGTTGCACCGGCTGTTTATGCGGCTACAAAGGCGGCAATTAAAGAGGAATTATCAAATGCGAATGTCGGTGGCGGTGATGTTTACCTTGACGGAACAAAAGTCACAACAACAATTATGAACAACGCAAAGAAAATCTCCAAGAACAAAGGAATTTCTTGGAATATGGCTTAAAGAAAGAGGCTCATGCGAATGAGTCTCTTTTTTATGTGAAAAAGTTAGGAGGTGTCATATGGCATTTACGTTGAAGTTTGGTTGGACTAAGGACAGTTTAGAAGATATGCCAACACCAAAATATGAGGGATGGAAAATCTCACGAGAAAAAGTGTGGAACGCAAAAGCAGGGAGAAGTTCAAAAGCACTTTACAACGGAAAGATAGTTGCAAAGAAAGTAACGCTTGACATGGCATTTCCGGCAAATTTGACACCAAGCGAAATCAAGAAGTTGATGAAGTACGCAGACCCGGATGATTTATCAAACCGGTACGGATACATACAGTTCACCAATGAAAAAGGAGAAAAAGAAACAAAGCAGTTTTATTTTGGAAACCCTAGTTTTGACGCAATGACTTTTTTTAATGGAAAGTTTATTTGGTCTAGCATACAGATACAGGCGGTGGAGCGATGAGTTATACAGCAAAAGTTTTTTATGTTTTGGAAAGCGACCCTACATATACATTGAAATATGATTCACATGTAAAAGATGTAAATATCGGAGATTCGTTTAGTTTGTCTTTTTTGGATTTTGACTATAACGGAACTCATTACTATGTAAAATACGCTATCAATAACGGAAGTGTGTATAAACGTGGCGTAAATACGATTGATTGCAAAAGTATGATGATTTCCGATGATTATAGGTATATGTCTTGGTACGTGTTCTGCACAGAAGATGAAACAGATATTACTGGAGACTGTGCAGTTTCCTATACTGACATAGCAACAGAATTATATTTGAGTATAAGTACAGGAAATTCGGATAGTGTAAGCACAAGAGGAAAAGAAACGCTAATATCTGTAAGTATATCGCAAGGTTGTGTTAGTGATTCATTTGCCAGTTATGGCTCTACTTATAGCCCTACTATGAGTTGTGAAATGTATGCAGAAAATAACGATTTTACGGATGCCCTTATTGCAAAGACGTATTACGATAATACATTAAAAGGAACTATTGTAAATGCATGGATTCTTATAGGAAATGAATTTGCATATCCGGTACCTATCGGAAGATTTATTGTAAAAGAAAATCCAACATACAACGGTGATACTGTTTCATTTACTGGAAACGGTTTAATGAGCGAATACATGGACAGAGCAGAAATTGTCATTAGTTCGCTAAACGAATATCACAAAACGGAATTGGAAGAAAAATACGTACCTAGCCAATTGCAGTTTATCTACACACGTGACGACGTTTATTATTGGGAGTATTTGCCGCAAGACTTTTTGCGTGTCACAGGATGTCCGCTATACATTGATAATTGGAAAGATGTTTTATCGTCAATCAAACAATATAAGTTGTACCATTTGATGATTCCTATGTTATCAAATTTTGCAGACAATGATGAGGATGGTTACGATTGGGATTGGGAAAGCAGAATCACATGGAGAGATTTGTTGTCTGGTATAGCAGTTTTGTTACGTGCAAATGTGATTGAAAAAAACGGTGCTTTTTATATTAAGCAGTTACCAGAGTTGCAAGCAGATAACAATTACAGACCTATATTTAATGGAGATACCTATGATTCTAATGCGATTTTCGGAAACAACCTTATGTGTCCAAACAACGTATCTGTAAAGGCTAATAATTGGTACTTTTACGAGACAAACAGTGACTATGTTGGATTTGGATATTATGAGGGTGAATCCACGGTCGTATTGAATGACAAGGCAAGCAGTGTATCGAATGTAGAGAATTATCCAGTGACGATTGAAACACCTTGGATATTATACGAAACGCTTGACAGAAATACGGTTCATACGTATTTAGGACAAGTTACGCCAATGCAGTGGAAAACAGGGTTATCCTTTTTGAACAAGGCGTTTGTTTACCATAAAGCGAGTATCGAAACAATGTACTGGCATCCTCTTATGTCGGTTGGTGAAATGCTTACGTTCGAGGACTATGACGGAGTTAAGAAGTATGTGCTTGTCGGAGAAATGACGCTGCACTACGATGGTGGATTTTATGCGGAGATTACATCACCGTGTGAAGTGCAGGAATCAAACTCATCGTCAGTTGGTAGCAGTGGTTCAAATAGTTACAATAGTGGAACAATGGCGCAGGCAAGCGGAACGGTTACTAGTACAATCCTTGGTGCTATTTTCAATGATGGAGTTATTACAAATAGTAAAATTGCGGATTCCACGATTGAGAATAGCAAGATTAAGGATTCTACAATCACCAACGCAAAGATTGCGGATGCTACGATTGAATGGGAAAAGGTGTCGAAATCTTTTATTACGGATTTGACGGCAGATAATGCGTATATTGAACATCTGAAAGCAACTATCGGTGAGTTTGGATATATTACTGCCAAAAATGCTGATTTGACATATGCAACTATTACATCACTGCGAGCAGTAGATGGAAAGATAGATACATTGTCCTCAAAGGCTATCACTACAGAAAACCTTAGTGCAAAGGTAGCAGCCCTAGGCTATTTGTCAGCGGAGAGTGCAGATTTAAAATATGCAAACATCAAATTATCCAATATTGAAGTTGCAGATATTGCTACATTATTTGCAGAAGTTGGTCTTATTGATAGAGCAACAATCGTAGAAGGACATATCACTGGTTTTTTAGACAGTGTTGAAGTCAACGCCGCAAACATTACGGCCGGCACTTTAGTGGCAGACAGAATATTGCTAAAAGGCGAAAATGGTTTGCTTTATTCGCTGAATAATTTAGGAGAACTTCAAAGTAAAACAGTTGATACTTTGGATGGATATATACTTACTGACCGGACCGTAAATGCAGATAAAATCGTAGCAAAAAGCATAACAGCAAGTGAACTTGATGTTGAAAAGGTTTTTGCGGATTCTGCTGTTATTAAAAAAATATTTTCGCAAGACGTGACGGCAACCGGAACAATCACTGGTGCAACATTAAAAGGTGCAAATGCAGAGATAGATAACGGTTTGATTGGTGGATTTAATATAAAGGAAGATGGAATATCAAAAGCATACACGAAAAGTAGCAGTGGAGCTTCCGAAAAGCAAGATTCATATGAATTAGACATATCAAGCAATGGTATTCCTTCATTTAAAGGAACTGGCCAAATATGGAAAGATAACAGTACAAAAGTTATTTATGAATCAATTTTTGATAACACATTAACAATAGACCAGTATATGTTTTTAAATAATTCAAATATAAAACAATCATGGTTTAGAACGAAGTTTGCTGATTCATATGCCGGAAATATAACCATATCTCAATTAAATGCGAATGGATTAGTGGAAATTAAAACCGCTTATGGACAGGGATATTTAAGTCATACTAAATATGAAAATGGAAAACCCTCGGAAAAACTTCCATTTAGGGTCGACGCTCCTCTTAAGATATACTCTAATCGTAATGCATCACTGACGAATTACGACTTACAAATTTCGTCTAATACTGGAAACCACATGAACCTCGGACAAAGAACGATTCAAGCAGTTGACAAGAACAATGCTGCGACAACTTTATATTTAAACAGCTATGGGGGAAGTGTATCAATTGGTAGAGTTAATGGGGCTGGAACCACTACATTAAACGCTAATGTTGCTTTTGAAAAGCATTGTTCGAGTGTGACAACAACGACACCTAGTTCAACCATTTTATATGGTATTACGATGAATGGTGGATTATTCAAAGCCGTAGTATTTCGCAACTATCCAATCGCTTCAGCATCCCCTTGGGCGAGCATTGTTCAAACAGAATTAATGCCGGTTGATTCCGGTGCAGCAGATGTTGTCCAGTATCACAACATGGTAACTAGTAGAGGTGAATGTGTTAGAGTGGCTTTTAATGCCAAGGACGGAAAACTATCCGTTAATGCACAGTATAACACCATAACCAATGATAACCTGAACGGAATAGCGATATTCCCAGTGTTACAATAAATAATTCAAATTTAGGAGGTAAAAAGAAATGGATGAAAACAAAATCACACTCAATGACTATGTGGAGAAGAAACTGTCTGCTGAAATCGCAGAACTTAAAGTTCAGCTTGCAAAGACGGAGTTTACGTTTCTTGCTTTGCAGGAAGAGAACGAGCGGTTGAAAGCACAGTTGGCAGAAAAAGAGAAAAAAACCGAAAAGGATGAATAATATTTTTGAACCCTACATATAATATATTACATGGCAATCCCATGTAATCAAGTTTCGGTTTGGGAGAGGGGTTGCAAATTCCCCTTTCCCTACAATTATATGCTAGGAGGAGATTTATGGTAGGAGAACGCAGGAAACATAGAAGAAAGTTAAAGAAACTTATTTCCAAGATGAAAAACGTAGATTCGTTGAGATATTACTACGGGTACATTGCAGAAAAAGAAAGATTGAAAGGTAATACTTATAAGGTATAATGAAATGGAGTAGGATAAAAACCCTACTCCGTTTTTTTATGACAGTTTATCGTATCTTGATTTGATAGATGGTATTGTCATTTTTTTGTTTTTCTTTCCATTTCTCTTTACGACATAATAAGCGGTTCTTCTTACAGTTCCCCACACGGAAAGCGTTTTTCCTCTTCTGTAGCCATAATATTCTTGGTAGCCTTGGCTCATGTATACTTCATAGTATTTTCCACCAGACTTTACGATTACGGTCAAGTCACTATCCAATGTATCTTCCTTTACATTTTCTATTTTACCCTTGATTTTTATTTTCTTTCCCTTGTACTTGCCTTTTTTCAATTTGGAATAATTGTAGGATTTACACATTTTCTTATATTTTTTCTTTGATGGCTCTTTCTTGCCAGACCATCCCTCTTTGAATCCGTCGGCAAATTCTGAAAATATTCCCATTGTCCTTGCCGGTATAGCGGCTTTTGAAATTGTTGGAACACATACTGAAATAGTAAGCATTAGCGTTGTTGCTACTGTTAATAGTTTCTTCATAAAAAACATCTCCAATCTTTTTTATTTACACAATAATGAATGGTATCATTATTTAGTATCAGTTTTGTTTGCTCTCCAAAGCAGGTCAATTCCCTCTAAAATATATTTTCTGGCTTTTTCATCGAGGGTATAATATTTCTTAATGGCTTCTTTTAGTTCTACATCTTCTGAAATATGAGCGTCCAAAAGGGCATCTTCTTCTGAATATGCTTTATCTTTTCCATTAACCAAATAATCAATAGAGCAATCTAAGCATTCTGCAATTTTTCTAATTTTTGAAATTTTAGGCTCACTTTTACCCTTTTTCCAATCGGAAAATGTACTTTTGGGAAAATCACAATATCTTGCTACTTTTGCATCATTTAAACCTTTTAAATCTCTTAATTTACAGTATCTTTCGTACATAGAAAATCTCCTTATCAAAAAAAGTTGCAATTTCTCAACTTTTAGGGTTGACAAACAAGACTTCCTAATGTATTATAAAAACAAGTTAGGAAATCTCAACCAATTCAAAATTGAGAAATTTATATTATGTTTTTTGCACAATTCATAGTATATACGATTTTCTAACTTTTATCAAGACATAGTTGTGAAAATCGAACAACTAAAAAGGATTTTCGGTAAAAAGACTGTTAGTGTGCCGTCACTAACAGTCCTTTACCCCAATTTTTATACCGTATGCACTTTGCAGTCTTTCGACGCATTGTACGACACCAATGCTTCTTAAAGCACTCTGCCACTTATGCAGTTTGGGTTCAGCATAATTTATTGCCATTAGTTGGCAGATTGCAAGGAACAAGCGGTGTAGTGTGACAAATATCGGAATGTCAACCTCGAGTTTTTAACGAACTTCTCTGTTCGGCTACGCTACACTTGATGTTACATTTCACTCCATTTTAACGTGCTGTGGCTTCACGATTGCGACCTTGCAAATGCGGAACAGGCAAATTCAAAATTGCTTTCAAGGTATACACCTCCTAAGATGAATTTACCTAAAATGGCTTATTTATTATAACGAAAATCCTAACGCAAGTCAAGAAAGGAGATGAGATTTTGGACAAGGGAAATAGAAAGAAAAGTTTTAAAAAGTTAGAATTGCTTGTTAATTCGAGAAACATTACCTTTTATAAATTGGCTGATGAACTCGGATTGGCTAGAAGTACTTTTTCGGATTGGAAATCTGGGAAATCAATGCCAAAGACGGATAAACTGATTAAGATTTCGAATTACTTTGGTGTAGAAATTTCCTATTTTATTGAGTAAAGAAAGGAGTAGACATGAACGATTTACAGATTTTTGAAAATTCAGAGTTTGGAAAAATCCGTACCATTACAAAGGATAATGAGCCTATGTTTTGCTTGGCTGATGTGTGTAAGGCACTTGAACTTACAAATAGCAGAAGTGTAGCGGATAGATTAGAAGATGACGAGCGGTGTAAGTTAGACTTACCCCGTCAGGGCGAGACTTGGTTTGTTACAGAAAGCGGATTGTATGCTGTTATTCTTCGTAGTGATAAGCCGAATGCAAAGAAGTTTCGTAAATGGGTAACTGGCGAGGTGCTTCCATCTATCCGCAAGAATGGCGGTTACATTGCCAATCAGGAGAATCTTACTCCGGAACAGATTGTAGCCAACGCATTAGTTGTGGCACAGAACATCATAACTCAAAAGGACAAGCAGATTGAGGAAATGACACCAAAGGCGAATTACTTTGACGCTTTGGTAGATAAGAAATTGAATACCAACATCCGTGACACCGCAAAGGAACTGGGTATCGGAGAAAAAGCATTTGTTTCTTTTCTTATTGAAAAAGGATATGTTTTCAGACAGGGGAAACATAGAAAATTGCGTCCATATGCCAAATACGCAGAGAGCGGAAACGGCTTGTTTGTCTTAAAGGACAAGCACAACGAGCAGAACGGTTGGGCAGGACAGCAGATGTATGTCACTCCAAAGGGAAAAGAAACATTCCGTCTGCTTTTGGAAGAAAGGGAGTGAGCCTATTATTCAGAAGATGATATTGGCGGTTCTGACATTTCTTCTTATTATAACGGTGGCAACAAGCGTGTTTAAGGATGTATACGCTTACGAGCCGGAATATGCACAAGAAGATACGTTATTTATAAAAACAGAAGAACCGCAGGTAAATGTGATTCCAAATGCAAATACGAACAGTTCTTTGGAATCCGCAAAACACATAAAGCAAAAGAAAAAGTCAAAGAAGAAACACAAGGAAAGGAAAGGCGTTCAATTCTTGATAACTGCATATTGTCCTTGTTGCGATTGTTCAGAGGGGTACGGAAAGATAACTTCTACTGGCAAGATACCAAAGCAGGGAAGAACAATAGCGGTTGACCCTAAAGTCATACCGTATGGAACAAAGGTTAAAATTAAAGGTCTTGGAACATTTATAGCAGAGGACTGCGGTGGTGCGATAAAGGGGAATCGAATTGACATATACTTTGAATCTCATGCAGACACAGAGAGATTCGGAGTGCAAAGAAGAACAGTATTTATATTAGGAAAGGATGATTGAATGATTAAGACAGATGCTAAGCCGGCAACACCAGAATTGATTGCAAATTTAATTGAACTTGGTGCAATTTATGTGAAAGACGGAGAGTTTTATGCAAATGAACCGGGAACATACAGAAAAGAAAAGGAATAGCACCCTTGACCGCAAATCAAACTGCTATTCCAGTAGTAAATAACTATGTGTTATTTGCGCTCATTTTATCAAATAAGGAGTGAAAAGTCAAGATGAATACAATTTTATTAAGAGGTACCGTGGCGAGTAAGATTAAATTCTCTCATTCGTCGCATGGTGAGAACTTTTATGAATTTCGCTTAAAAAGCGAAAGAAAAAGCAAGAAAGAGGATATTCTAATCTGCTTGGTTCCAGAGATTATTCTGGAAAAGTGTTCGATTATAGAACACGAAAAGATTGAAGTCCAAGGAGAAATTCGGACTATCAATAGAAAAAATCATAAGCACATTTATGTATTTGTGCAGGATGCCATGTGCGGCGGAGAGGTAAATTCATTGCCGGACGTAAATGAAGTAAAAATGGATGCGCATATTTGCATTCAACCTAATTTACGGCGCACATCTGCTTCCAATAGAAGAGTATGCGATGTCATTGCGGCAAGCAACCGACAATACGGCTCCGACTATATTCCATGTATAGCATGGGGGAGATATGCTACATACGTTTCAAAATGCGATGTAGGTACTCATCTGGAAATTATCGGAAGATTGCAGAGTCGTGAATATCACAAGCAGATGGACGATGGCACAGTAGCAGTAAAAACCGCTTTTGAAGTATCAGTTTCAAAAGTCAAAGAAATCAGAAAGGAGAATGAGGAATGATTTTGAAATCATTGCACTTGGAAAATTTCAAAGGGATTAAAAGCCTTGATGTAAATTTTTCCAAGAAAACAAAAATCAAAGGTCAAAATGCAAGTGGTAAAACAACGGTGTTTGACGCTTTTACATGGCTTCTGTTTAACAAGAACAGTGCCGGAGAGGAGAAATTCAATGTTCGTCCATTAGATAAGGATGGAAAACGCATTGATGATGTGGAAATTAAGGTTGTTGCTGTCTTAGATGTGGATGGCAAGGAAGTTGAACTTTCAAAGGTTCAGAAGCAGAACTGGGTTAAGAAAAGAGGTACAGATACAGTTTCTTTGCAGGGAAATGTCAATTCATTTGAGATTGACGGCTACCCAAAGAGTGAATCGGATTTCAAGGAATATGTTGCCGGACTTGCAAAGAGCGAGGATATGTTTAAAATGCTTACAAATCCGCAGTATTTCAACTCTATGAAATGGAAAGACCAGAGAAAAATCTTAATGAAACTTGTTGATGATTTTTCGGACGTAGAACTGGCAAAGACAGACGAAAGGTTTTTACCGTTGATTAGTGAATTGGAAAAAGCACCGTCAGTTGAAGATATTCGCTCAAAATTCCAAAAGATGCTTTCGGAGTGGAAGAAGAAACAGGCTGAAATTCCGGTCCGGATTGACGAAGCTGAAAAATCCAAAGTTGATGTAGATGCCGCAGAGCAGGAACTTAAAAAATCAGACTTGGAAAGACGCATTTCTGAAATTGACGAAAAAATTTCAGATACTAATGGTGTATTAAAGAAATTGCGAGACGAGGACATGAGATTGCAAATGGATATGTCAGGTATTTTGCAGAGCATGAACGATTCCTTGTCTGAAAAGAAAAGAAAAATAGAATCGTCCAATGCGGAAGTTACTTGTGAACTGGAGAATACAAGAAATAAGATTCAGATTGCTGAAAATGCAATTAAATTAAATGACAGAAGCATTTCTGATGCTGACGCCGAACGAAAGAAATTAGGCGAACAGTACAACGCCGAAAAAGCAAAGGTATTTGATGAAACACCGTTTTTGTTTGACGAATCGAAATGGGTGTTTGATGAAAGCAGTACCGTATGTTCTTTGTGCGGACAGCCATTGCCGGAAGACAAGGTTGAGCAGTTAAAGGCTGACTTTGAATCAAGAAAAGTGAAAGCCAGAGAAAGTGCTGCTAAGAGATTGTCGGATGCCAAAGAAGCGTTTATGTCAGAGAAAAAAGATAACTTGGAACGCATTAAATCGTTTGGTTTCGACAAGAAGCATACCATTGACGGCTTAACAGAAAAGAACAAGGAATTAAATGTACAGATTGAATCCTTGAAAAAACGTGAGCAGGAATTACTTGCAAAGAGCGAAGAGCTTTCCAAACAGTTAGATGAAATTCCTAAAGAAGCTGACTATACGCAGAATGAGGAATACATGAAACTGCATGAACAAAGGGAAAAGGTTCTTGCTGAAATTGAAAAAGAAAAATCTTCCGGGTACAACGAGCGTATCGCAGAGTTGCAGGACGAGAAGAAAGAAATGGAATCTGAACTTGATTCTGTAAAAGAAATTCTTGCCAAAGCATCTATGAATGTTGATATTGACGAGCGTATCGCAGAGTTGCAGGACGAGAAGAAAGAAATTGGACAGAAAGTTGCCGACCAAGAGCAGATTCTTTATCTTTTGGAAGAATTTGTTCGGTTCAAACTTAACAAGATTTCTGAATCCATCAATAGCCATTTTGATACTGCAAATTTCAAACTTTTTGAAATGCAGTTGAATGGTGGTATGAGAGATTGTTGTGAATGTACGGTTAATGGTGTACCGTATTCAACTTTGAATAGCGGTCACAGAATCGTAGCCGGACTTGATATTATCCGCTCTTTGAGCAAGATGTATTGTGTTGAATGTCCTATTTTTATTGACAATGCTGAATCACTGAATGAATATAACGTACCGGATATGGATGCACAGTTAATTCTTTTGAGCGTTTCAGATGATAAAAAATTAGAAGTGGAGGTTTTAGAATGAATTATATCAAAGCAAAATTTCCAAACAGTACCAGAAGCTATACATACCGCACAGAGGATTCAGTAAAAGCCGGTGATACGGTTGTAAATGCAAAAGGAACAAAATTGACGGTCACTAATGAATCAGTTGATATGAAGTGGGTTGAATCCTATGGTGCTGAAAAAGTAGCAGTTGTAAAGAAGTATGAAGAGCCGGAAAAGGAAGAAAGCGAGGAAAAATAATTATGGCAGAGAAAAAAACAGAAGTAGCAAATACTAAAGAAAAAGAACAGGCAGGACTTGTTGTGAACAATGCATTTGTTGATGGATTGGTATTGCAGTTAAAGCAGAAAGAAGAGTATGGTCTTACTTTCCCACCTGATTATAACTATCAGAATGAACTTATGGGAGCATATCTCATTTTGAAAGAAACAAAAGACAATTCAAAGAATCCAGTATTACAATCTTGCTCACAGACATCTATTGCAAATACTTTGATGGACATGGTTACCCTTGGAGTGTCCATGCAGAAAAAACAGTGCTATCCGGTAGCATACGGCGGTAAATTGCAGTGTCAGATTTCGGTGTACGGAAATACTTGCATCGCACGTAGATACGGATTAAAAAGCATTGACGCCATGTGCATCTATGATGGTGACGAATTTAAGTACCATATTGAAAATGCAAGAATCGTAATTGATTCACATTCGCAGGATTTTCTTAACATCGACAAAGATAAGATTGTTGGTGCTTATGCAATTGTTACTATGGATGATAGTAGCCAGTATGTAGAACTTATGAGTATTGCAATGATTAAGCAGTCTTGGAAACAGGGATTTGGTTATAAGGAGAATGGTTCAGGAACTCATCAGAAGTTTACAGACCAGATGGCTATGAAAACGGTCAAAAATCGTGCCTTGAAGTACATCATTCGTACATACGGTACACAAGCCGTAAACGATGCATATGACAACGCAGAATCAACAGAAACAGACGATAGAACCGCTATTGATGTTGAAAACGATATTGCTGAAAATGCCAACTCAAAGCCATTTATTGTCGATGTTGACGCAACAACAGTCATTGAAGATTGTGCCGCAACAGAACAGGATAAAGAAGTTGTTGATGCGGAAGATTCCAAAGATGATAGCGATGGAATTGACTTTTTGAATTAAAAGAAAACGAGGAATAATCATGAGAATTATAAGCCAAAACGGAACAATTGATATGCCATACGATATGTGTTGTGTTTGGAGACAGGAAGAGGTTATTTACTGCCGTGCTATTGGAAGTGATGATAATGTCATGATGGCTACTTATTCGAGTGAAGACAAGGCAGAAAAAGCAGTTGAAATGCTTAGAATTGCGTATATCGGTATGCCTATAGTAATGCAGAATGTTGATGTTTCGGAAGATTTCGCAAAGGAATTTGAAAGATTGAATAAATGCGGCGTGGTGGTGCAAGCAGAAAATCAGCCGTCAAAAGTAGAATACATTAACAATGCTATACTCCAGTTTCCGCAGGATGATGAAATCGAGGTGGTTTAAATGCTTATGCGATGTTGCGGTTCATCATCGGCAGGAAACAGTTACGCTTTAATCAGCAACAATGGTGAGATTCTTGCCATTGAAGCAGGATGCAAATTTCTTGATTTTAAGAAAATGATTGATTGGAAAATAGCAAATGTTTCCGGATGCATTGTAAGCCACGAACATGGAGACCATGCACGTTATATAAAAGACTTTATGCAATCTGGCATCAATGTTTACACGGCAATCGAAACTCAAAAGGCAATTGAAGATTCTACTGGAGAACTTACAGTAGCCATACAACCGCTTAGAGAGTACCAAATTGGTAGTTTTACAGTCACACCGTTTAATGTACCGCATGAATCGGAAATCGAGTGTTACGGCTATTTAATCAAGCATGAGGAAATGGGGAAGCTGCTGTTTTTAACAGACTTGGAATATTGCAAGTATAACTTCTCTGGATTGCAAGTAGAAAACGTCATGTGTGAATGTAACTACTCGATGGAATTTGTTGACCGTAACGAACCGAACTATGAACACCGCCTACGAGGTCATATGAGCCTTGATACGGCACTTAAATTCATATCTACTAACGATAATCCGGCATTGCGAAATGTCGTGATAATACACTTATCAGATAAAAGCGGAAATCCAACACTTTTCAAACAAAAGGTGGTAGAAACGCTTAAATATGACACAGAAGTTTATGTTGCAGAGAATGGTTTAGAGGTTGATTTTAACCTTTATCCTTTTTGAAAGGAGAAAATATGAAGTTATATTTTTACATTTTGAAGAATGACTTTATGGGTTGCGAAGAGAAACCCTATGTTAAATTTGAGGAATGCGAGGTCGTTGAGAAACCAAAAACGTACTATCCAAAAGACGAATTTCCGAGAGAAATTTATAACGCATATATTAGTAAATCAGATATAGGACGTTTGTTTGGATACCGTCACAATATTGTTGTGTTAGAAGAACCAAATGTGAAATATGCAAAAGAATTGCTTGCTGAAAAATATCAAGACAGTATTAAAGCAAACGAAGAGGCTATCGCAAAATATGAAGATATATTAAGTGCAATATTGGAAATGGAGGAATAATCAATGTCAAAAATGTTTGTGAACATAGCATTTACGGATGAAGAATTTGAAGAAAAAGTGAAGATTGCTATGGATAAGTATTGTAATGAAGTAATTTATGCAAACCTTGATGAACAGGTTATGAAAATTGTTGATAAGAGGATAACAAGCCTTTTATCTTCAAACAGTTGGAGTAGCAAAAGAAAAATACAGGGTGTTTCTTTTGAAGAATTTGTGAAACAGAGAACAGAAAAAGCAATCGGGGATTTTGTAGAGAAGAACATTAGAGAAATTATGGCTAAAAGGTTTGCAGAAATCCTTACAGACAAAAGCATGAATTAAGAAAGGTGGAATGACTTATTAACAAAGTAATTTTAATTGGCAGATTAACAAGAGACCCAGAAATCAGATACACGCAGGGAGAAAATTCAATGGCAGTGGCAAGATTTACCCTTGCAGTAGACCGTAGATTCAAAAGAGACAATCAACCTACGGCTGATTTTATAAGTTGTATTTGTTTTAGAAAAACGGCTGAATTTGTTGAAAAATATTGTAAAAAAGGAACAAAGTTGGCGGTTGATGGCAGTTGGCAGACTGGAAGTTACACCAATAAGGATGGAAACAAGGTATATACAAACGATTGCCTTGTTGATAATTGCGAATTTGCTGAAAGCAAGGCAACGGCAGAACAGAATCAAAAAAATGATGATAACACTGGAAATGATGATTTTATGAACATTCCGGATGGTATTGAGGATGGATTACCTTTTAACTAGAGCCTATGGCGGTTGCCAAGCGTGACCGCCAAATAATAAGCAGAAAGGAAGTGATTTAGATGGTTATTTTTGAAGATGAGGGGCAGCAGAGCGGAAAGCATTTGAAAAAACATCATTACTGGAGCAATTCCAACATTGAGGTTAAAAGAGTGCCGCTTCCGGTTGGTGATTACATAATTGCTAACGAGAAATCTATTGATGTTATTTCACGTAAGGAAGATAGAGGAATGAAAGTTAAAAAGATGGATTTCCTTGGGACTTATGATGTATCTGTAGATACTAAGAAAGATATGCAGGAAATTGTAGGAAACATCTGCGGACGTCAGCATGGAAGATTTCGTGATGAGTGTATTCTTGCGCAAAATAACGGAATCAAACTTTATGTATTGATAGAAAACGAAGATGGAATCAAATCCATTGAAGATGTTTCTAAGTGGGACAATCCACGACTTCACCGATATAACAAAATTGCTTATATGCATCGGATTGGTAAATGGGGAACAACAAAATTGCCAAAAGCAAAACCTACCGCCGGTTCCACGTTGGCAAAGGCAATGATTACTATGGAGAAGAAATACGGCGTTAAGTTTGTTTTTTGTTCGCCAAGAAATGCAGGAGAAAAAGTTGTTGAATTATTAAGCAAAGGAGTTGAAACAAATGGCTGACAAGCGAATGTTTTCAAGAAAATTGATTAGTTCGGATGTGTTTTTGGACATGCCATTAACTGCACAAGGATTGTTTTTTCATCTGTGCATGAGAGCCGATGATGATGGATTTGTAGATGCTCCAAACAGAATTGTAAGAGAATGTCAGGCAACGCCAAAAGACCTTGAAATCCTTGAAAGGAAGAGATACATACTCACGTTTGAAAACTCTAACGTGGTGCTTATCAAACATTGGTTTCTGCACAACTCGATTGCAAAGGACCGGTACACGCCAACACTGTATACAGATGAGAGGTCGAGAGTTACCTTAAAATGTGGCAAGATGTACCCAAATTGTAGCAAGAGTGACAACAAGAATTATACAGAAGTGAAATACACTGACAACTATTTGGAAACAGATTGTAACCAAGTTGATAACAAAGTGGAACATAGAGAAGATAAGGTAAGAGAAGAAAAGAAAAGTGATATTGTCGAGCAGAGCACGACGGACACTTCTTTGGTGAAAGAAATTATTGATTATTTGAACGAAAAAACTGGTGCAAGTTACAGATACAGTACCAAAAAGACACAAAGCCTTATCAACGCAAGGATTAAAGAAAAATTCACTTTGGAAGATTTCAAACGTGTAATAGACAGTAAATGCAACGATTGGAAATCAGACGAGAAGATGAAAGAGTATTTGCGGCCAGAAACTTTGTTTGGAACGAAGTTTGAGAGTTATCTTCAAAATGCTCCGAAGATTGCGCAGCCTAGAGCAGAGCCGGAAGAGGTTGTTCCGGAAGTTGAGGAAGAGGAAGTAGGTGAGGACTGGTAATGCGATATAAAGTTTACGAGTTTAACCCGGATGATGCTTACAACTTTGCTCGTCATGTTGGAATTGAGGTTAAGGAACACGGTGGCGAACTGTTTTTTAAGACTTGCCCTTATTGCAAGCCAAGAGCAACAAGGGGAAATGTTCGCACTTTTTCGATAAACCTTAAAACTGGACAGTTCAAGTGTTTAAGAGCAAGTTGTGGAATCTCCGGCAACATGGTAACGCTATCAAAGGATTTTGATTTTTCTCTTGGAAACGAGGTTGACGAGTATTACCGTCCAAAGAAAAGATACAAGCGGTTGAAGCAACCAAAAGAAGCAATTAAACCAAAGCCAGAAGCGATTCAGTATTTGGAAAGCCGTGGTATATCCGAAGAAGTTGCCAAAAAGTACGAAATTACCGTACAGACTAGCCATCCAAACATTCTTGTATTTCCGTTCTATGACGAAGAAGGTGTACTGCAATTTGTCAAGTACAGAAAAACGGATTTTGACAAGGCAAAGGACGCTAACAAGGAGTGGTGCGAAGCAAGCACAAAACCGATATTGTTTGGAATGAAACAATGTGATGATAGTTTTGATACGCTCGTACTCACAGAGGGTCAGATGGATTCATTATCAGTTGCTACGGCAGGAATACCAAACGCAGTGTCCGTTCCAACCGGTGCCAAAGGCTTTACATGGATTCCCTATTGTTGGGATTGGCTTTGCAAATGGAAGAAAATAATCGTTTTTGGAGATTTTGAGAAAGGCTCAATATCTTTGTTGGATGAACTTGCAAAACGTCTAAAAGACCGTGTAGAACACGTCAGAGAGGACAATTACAAAGACTGCAAGGACGCAAACGAGATACTTCTCAAATACGGAGCAGAGCAGGTTAGAAAATGCGTTGAAGAATCGGTTAAGCTGCCAATCGACAATGTAATTGATTTGGCAGACGTAAAGGAACTTGACCCATACAGTATTGAGAAGATACCGACCGGTATTGCGGATGTAGATAACTTGCTTTGCGGAGGAATCCCATTTGGTGTTGTTACTATCGTTACCGGTAAATCAGGCAAAGGAAAATCAACTTTCGTAGGGCAGATTATAACAAGGGCATTAAACAAAGGTGACAATATTTTTGTATATTCTGGAGAAATGCCAAACTATCTTTTTAAGGCTGCGATTGATTTTCAGATTGCTGGACCGGCAAATGTAGTGGAAGAAGATAGGAGAGATTACATAAAGCGTTATGTTCGGAAATCTGCAAAAGATAAGATTGTAGAGTGGTATCGTGGAAAATGTATGCTTTACGACCGCACTATGGTTAAAGATGAAGATACTGACTTGCTAAATACGATTGAACGTATGATAGTAAGCCAAAATGCGAGAGTTATTGTGATTGACAATTTAATGACAATGATAAACAAAACAAGAGTTAAGGGAAGTAAGTTAGAAGCACAGAGCGAAGTTTCAAACGCACTAGAGGATATGGCTAGATTTTACAATGTTTGTATTATCTTAGTTGCACACAAGAGGAAAGATAGCGGAATTGATGATGAAGATATGGACGATTCGATTCGTGGGGATTCAGATATTGTCAATTCGGCAGGAGTGATTATTCACTACAACCTAAATAAAGATGAGAATACGATGGAAAATTATCCGAGAATAATTTCGGTTACTAAAAATCGTGTATTTGGAAGAACTTCATACAGAGGTTGGAAAGTACACTACGATGAAAAGTCCAAACGAATCTACGGAGACCACGATGATTTGAATATTTGTCTTGGTTGGGATAATGAAAGCGGTGGATTTGTCGAGGACTACGATAATTCAATATTTAGTTAGGTGGTGTTTATATGGGAAGCGTAAATGCATCGCAGATTCCAGAAGAACAGCATATGTGGACTGATATTTGGAATTGGCGTAAGAAATATTACTACCCGGAAGATGATGATTCTTGGTGGAAAGAGTTTGTAGAAAATGGCATTGCAATCGGAGAAAAATATGCAACTAAATTATCACATGAGATTATTTTTGCAATTTTTAATGATGTGCAAAATCGCAGTAGAAAATCGAAATCAACGGAGGTATTGAAATGAAAGAAGCAATTAAATTAGTTGAAAAGGCTCTTGAAATTTTGAAGAGCGAAGAGAAAAAGGAAAAGGTTGTTTTGAGGTCATTGAAACTGGGCGAAACATTCATGATTGGAGAACATGAATTTATTGTTTTGGAGCAGAATTACGAAACGACAAACGTAATCTCCAAAAACCTTATGGCTAAAAATGTTCGGTTTGATGGAGATACTAGAGATTACAATAAATCTGCTTTGAAAAAGTATATTGACGAAAAAATCAAGCCTATTATTTTGGAAAATGTCGGTGCTGGAAATCTTGTTGAGCATTCCGTGCCATTGACGAGTGTTGATAATCAGAACGAGTTTAATGATTGTATTTGTGAGGTTCGCCCTATTACTTTTGACGAAGCCAGAGAATACAATGATTTGCTTGTGAATGAAGATTTGACAGATTACTATTGGACAATTACACCGTGGTCTACTGCTGAAAGAGGGTTGAAGTATGCTATTGTAATTGTTTCGCCGTCCGGCTGCATCAACTACTACAATTGCTTCACCATCTTCGGCGTGCGCCCTTTCTGTATCTTAAAATCTAATATCTTTGTATCGAAAGGAGAATAATATGGACTTAGAAAAAAGAGTTGAAATGCTTGAAAAGCGGATTGACAAATTGGAAAGCGAAAAGATGAAAGAAAAACTTACTGGATTAAAAGTTGGCGATTATTTTGAGGTTGCCGGAACAAAATGGAGAATCCTCGACATCAAACCTTGCGGATATGTTTGTCTTTCGGATGTATTAGAGGAAAGAAAAATTTTTGATTCAGAAACAAACAATTGGGAATCAAGTAGTTTACGTGAATATCTCAATAACAATTTTTATAAGAAAATTGTCGATGAGATTGGAGAAGAAAATATCCTTCCGTTTGGAAGAGATTTATTGTCTCTTGATGGACAGAATGAATATGGAGATTGCACGGATTATGTATCTCTTCTTTCCGTTGACGATTACAGACAATACAGAAAATTGATTCCTAATAATGAACAGTGGTGGTGGCTGCTCACCCCTTGGAGTACACCTTGCAACGGATATGAAGTGCAAGGTTCGGTTGTTTCGCCGTCCGGCTACGTCGACTACTACTTTTGCAACATCAACCGCGGCGTGCGCCCACTTTGTATCTTTTCACCTAATCTCTTTGAATCGGAGTGATGATTATGGCAAGTAAAGAACTTACTGTAATTCTAAAAGCAAAAGATTTAGCAAAGCACACTTTGCAAAAGACAGCGGATTGTAACCACTATCCAAAGAAATTTAGATTTTCTCTTGTGGACAAGATGCAGAACAAGTCGCTTGAAATCTACGAATGTTTGCTTGAAGCAAATAGGACGGATATAAAAGCATACAAGAGAGAACGATTAGAGTTGCAGACAAGAGCAATAACACATTGTGATGAACTCTTGTATTACATAGAGTTATCAAACAGTTTAGGACTAATCAACATAAAATGTGTCGGTCATTGGTCGAAAATGGTATGCGATGTAAAGCATATGGCAATCGCATGGAGAACAAAAGACAAAGAAAGATAAAATCATAGGTTATGCGCTGCTTAATCGGTTGTTTCGCCGTCCGGCAACATCAACAACAACAATTGCAACAACAACAACGGCGTGCGCCCATTCTGTGACAAACAGACAGTTAGAGTAGGCATTAAGCCGAAATCAGAGAAAGATACAGAAAAGCACATGACCTTTCCTAAAAGGATAAATACAAAGGAGTTTTTATTATGGATGATAAAAGTATTATATGCAATTTTGAGAACCTTTATAACGCTTATAAACGTGCTAAGGCAGGTAAAAGGCGCAATGAAAGTTGTGCTAGATTCCAAACAATGAGCCTGGATGGCGTTCATATCTTGCTAGAGCAGTTGAAAAACAAAACCTACAAGATGAATCCATATAACGAATTTAAGGTCTACGAGCCTAAAGAACGATTGATACGTTCTTGTTCGTTTAAGGATAAGGTTGTTCAACATTGCTTGTCTGATACGATTTTACATCCAAGACTGGAAAGCCAGTTTATCAAGACAAACTATGCCGGGCAGAAAAACAAAGGAACATTGTTCGGCATGGATTGTCTGAAAAAACAGATGTTAGAGTTTTACCAAAAACACAAGTTAGATGGATGGATTTTGAGATGTGACGTAACTAAATTCTTTTATAGTATCGACCACGAGATATTAAAAGATATAGTTGACTATTACTTTCCGGACAGTTACACAATGTGGCTTAACCATTTGCTTATTGATAGCACAGATGGTATCGGGGTGCCATTAGGAAATCAAGTGGCTCAAATATATGCTTTGCTTATGCTTGACGGATTAGACCATATGGTTACTGGCGAGTTTGGAATCAATCTTTATGGAAGATATATGGATGATTTCTATTTGATACACCAAGACAAGGAATATTTGAAATGGTGTCTTGATTGCATAAATCAGTTTGTAGAAAGCCTTGGTTTGACACTAAACGGTAAAACGCAAATTGTTCCGTTCAAGTGTGGAATACCATTTCTGGGGTTCCACCACTACATAACTAAGGATGGAAAGTATATACGCAGGCTAAAAGGTGAAAACAAGAGAAAAATCCGTAAAAAGATAAGAAAGTGGGTAAAACTCATTAAGTCCGAAAGAATGACTGAAATAAAATTTTATGAGAAATACAATGCATGGAAAAATCATGCGTCACACGGAAATTGCGTTAAGTTGTGCCATTCAATGGACTTATATGTGGAAGAGTTGTTTAAATCAAACATAGATAGCAGGTGACGATATGAATGAACAATTAAATATTTTTTCTGTATTTAGAAGAAATTTTGAAATAAATAACAAAATTCGTTTAATTGAATTATTTGCCGGAGTAGGTTCGCAAGCTATGGCACTTAAAAGATTAGCAGCAGACTTTGAACATTACAAAGTTGTTGAATTTGATAAATATGCAATCAAAAGTTACAACGCAATTCACGGAACAGATTTTGAGCCTACAGACATAACTCAAATAAGCGGTTCTGATTTGGAAATAGTTGACACTGAAACCTTTACTTACTTACTTACTTACTCGTTTCCTTGTCAAGATTTATCGGTTGCCGGTAAGCAAAAGGGAATGGTTAAAGGTATCGGTACAAGATCCGGACTATTGTGGGAAGTAGAACGGTTGCTGAATGAGGTTGATAATTTACCACAAGTTCTTCTTATGGAAAATGTACCGCAAGTACATAGTAAGAAAAATATGGACGATTTTCAAAAATGGATAGCATTTCTTGAAAGCAAGGGTTATTCAAATTATTGGCAGGACTTAAACGCAAAGAATTATGGTGTTGCTCAAAATAGAAATCGTTGTTTTATGGTTAGTATTTTAGGCGATTATAACTTTACATTTCCAAATCCTATTGAATTGCAAAAAGTGATGAAAGATTATCTGGAAGATGAAGTTGAAGATAAGTATTACATCAATAATGAAAAATCGCAAAAATTGATACAGAAATTGATTGACAACGGAACACTTCCAAATACAATTGCTAAGAGCAGAGCAGAGCAGAGCAGAGCAGAGCAGAGCAGAGCAGAGCAGAGCAGAGC
>ERZ894248.42-NODE-42-length-59907-cov-10.2722_pt1 | contig 59907 bp, 49 predicted proteins | sample MGYA00380300_ERZ894248 | MGnify/ENA primary metagenome ERZ894248 (study PRJEB32331, sample SAMN06328432) | human gut metagenome | biome: human gut microbiome; feature: stool | host: Homo sapiens | collected 2014-03-14 ... | reverse complement strand
GAACTACGCAACACCAAAGCAGATGCTGCTCAAGAGAACGGCAGATATAATAGGCGGTCTGGTGGGAAGCATATTCACGCTCATCCTCACAATATTTATAGGACCTATCATATACATCAAGTCCCCAGGACCGATCTTCTTCAAGCAGGAGAGAGTGGGACTGAACGGCAAGATATTCAAGATGTACAAGTTCCGAAGCATGTACATGGATGCTGAGGAGCGCAAGAAGGAACTCATGGAGCAGAACACCATGAGCGATTCGAAGATGTTCAAGATGGACTTTGACCCGAGAGTCATAGGCAACAAGATCCTGCCGGACGGCACCAAGAAGAAGGGAATCGGCCAGTATATCAGAGACTTCTCCATAGATGAGTTCCCACAGTTCTTCAATGTGCTAAAAGGGGATCTCTCACTGGTTGGTACAAGACCACCTCTCATCTCAGAGGTGGAGCAGTATGAGATGCACCACAAGAGCCGTCTTGCTACGAAACCTGGAATCACCGGAATGTGGCAGGTGAGCGGCCGAAGCGACATCACGGACTTCGAGGAGGTCGTGAGACTGGATACGGAGTATATAGAGAATTGGAGCTTTGGACTGGATCTGAAGATAGTGCTGAAGACTATCAAGGTTGTGCTTGGTAGGGAAGGGTCTAAGTAGTATACGGATGCTTTCTACAAGTGAATTAAAAATAGAGATACTTAGATGCAGGAGGATAAATGACAATGAAAACTGATTATAAAATTGCGGTTGCTGGTACTGGGTATGTTGGACTGTCAATTGCGACATTGCTCTCTCAACATCATCAGGTAACTGCTGTTGATATTATTCCTGAGAAAGTGGATCTTATTAACAGTCATAAGTCTCCAATTCAGGATGAATATATTGAAAAATACTTGGCTGAAAAAGAATTAAAGCTGACAGCAACGCTGGATGCAAAGGTTGCATATTCTGAAGCGGACTTTGTTGTAATTGCGGCCCCTACGAACTATGACAGCCACACGCAGCATTTCGACACAAGCGCAGTCGAGGCAGTGATCAAGCTGGTCATGGAATATAACCCGAACGCCATTATGGTTATCAAATCCACGATTCCTGTGGGGTACACCGCATCCGTGCGCGAGAAGTTCAACAGCAAGAACATCATCTTCAGCCCGGAGTTTTTAAGAGAGTCCAAGGCTTTGTACGACAATCTTTACCCTTCTCGTATAATCGTTGGTACTGACCTAAATGATGAGCGTCTAGTTGAAGCTGCTCACGAGTTTGCCGGTTTACTGCATGAAGGTGCAGTCAAGGAGAACATTGACACTCTGATCATGGGCTTCACCGAAGCAGAGGCTGTTAAGCTGTTCGCCAATACATATCTGGCTCTGCGCGTGGCTTACTTTAACGAACTGGATACTTACGCAGAGAGCAAGGGCTTGAACTCCCAGCAGATTATTGAAGGGGTCTGCCTTGATCCTCGTATTGGTAGCCACTACAACAATCCGAGCTTTGGTTATGGCGGATACTGCCTGCCCAAAGACACCAAGCAGCTTCTGGCCAACTATGCAGATGTGCCGGAGAATCTGATTGAAGCAATAGTGGAATCCAACCGTACCCGTAAAGACTTCATCGCCGACCGTGTCCTGAAGCTGGCTGGATATTATGGCTACGATGCGGAGAATGAGTTTGATGAGGACAAGGAGAAAGCTGTTACCATCGGTGTTTATCGTCTGACCATGAAGTCCAATTCCGATAACTTCCGCCAGAGCTCTATTCAGGGTGTTATGAAGCGCATTAAGGCGAAGGGTGCAACCGTGGTGATTTACGAGCCGACCCTGAAGGATGGTGAGACTTTCTTTGGTAGTGTCGTGGTCAATGATTTGGTTAGGTTCAAGGAAATGAGCAACGCCATTATCGCAAACCGTTACGATAAGTGCCTGGATGATGTGAAGGATAAGGTTTATTCGAGAGATTTGTTTGGTAGAGATTAATAAGTGTGGGTTAGTAGAGAGATGGATGAAAAGAAAAAAGTAAAGATATGTTTTGCGGCTTCATCCGGTGGACATTATGAGCAGCTTATGATGCTAAAGCCACTGATGGAAAAATATGATAGTTTTGTGATTACTGAAAAGACAGACTATAGTGCAGAAGAAAAAGGTGAAAGAACATATTATGTGAAGCAAGTCAACCGCCGAGAGAAGGACTTTATCTGGCGGATGATTCAAAATGCTTGGAAATCTATCGGCATTTACAGAAAAGAGAAGCCTGATGTAGTCATCTGCACGGGAGTTCTTGCTATGATACCGATTTGTTTGATTTCTAAACTTATGGGTAAAAAACTGATTTACATAGAGTCTTTTGCAAAGGTTACGTCTCCAACAGAAACAGGGAAATTGCTCTATAAATTTGCAGATCAGTTTTATGTTCAGTGGAAGCCAATGTTGAAAGTCTATCCTAAAGCCATATATTTAGGAGGAATCTATTAAATGGGAAATAAGATTTTTATAACACTCGGATCACAGAAATTTCAGTTTAATAGACTACTGAAGGCTGTGGATGAATTATGTGAAAAAGAAATTGTTGATGCAGCAGGTGTGTTTGCACAGATTGGTTACAGTGATTATTTACCTAGAAAATATAGCTACAAAAAGTTTTTGGACAGGGATGAGTTTAGCAATGAAATGGGAAAAGCGGACATTGTCATAACACATGGAGGCACTGGAGCTATTATCGGAGCCGTAAAAAAGGGTAAAAAGGTAATTGCAGTTCCTAGACTTGTAAAATATGGTGAGCATGTTGATGACCATCAGCTTCAGTTAATTAAGCAGTTTGATGAGTTGAATTTGATTTGCCCTTGTCGGGATACCAACAAATTGAGCGATGCGTTAGATACAGTGCAGAAAGCAAGTTATAATGGTTATGAATCAAATACGAGTAATATTATAAGTAGCATTGAAGAGTATATAAAAGGAATTTGAATATGAACAGAGATAAAATTATGACCCTATTAAAAAAAAGTTTAAGGTTTCTACCAGATAAAAGCTATGTTAAGCTTTATTATCGGTTAAGAGTTGGAAGAAAACTAGATGCAGATAATCCAACAACGTTAAATGAAAAACTCCAGTGGCTGAAATTTAACTATAGGTTCCCATTACAATCAATAGTGTCTGATAAGCTACTGGTAAGGGATTATGTGAAAGAAAAAATAGGGGAGAAATATCTGATTCCGTTGCTAGGCAGTTGGGAGAAATACGATGACATTAATTTCTCCTTGCTTCCAAAACAGTTTGTTTTGAAGTGCAATCATGATTCTGGTGGTCTGGTGGTTTGCACAAACAAAGACAAATTGGATAATAGCGAGGCAAGGAGCAAGATTGAGAAATCACTGAAAAGTAATTTTTTTTATATCGGTCGTGAGTACCAATATCGAAACATTAAGCCCATGATTCTTTGTGAAGAATTTATTTCTGATAACGGCAAAGTTCCGATGGACTATAAAATCTATTGCTTTAATGGGGTGCCAGATGTCATCTTAGTATGCAGAGATAGATTTAGCAAAAATACTCATAGAGCATCATATCTGTTTTTTGATCAGGATTGGAAATTTCAACCTCTAGATAAAGGGGATGAAAATCTACAAGATATAGACATACCAAAACCTAAAAATCTAGATATTATGCTTGAAATTGCCAAAAAGTTGTCAAAAGACTTCTTATTTGCAAGAATAGATTTGTACAACATAGAAGGAAAAATTTATTTTGGGGAGATTACTTTATCACCTAATTCAGGATTTGATCCAGATATAAAGTATGAAACCGACTTGATGTTTGGCGAAAAACTAAAAATTCCATATTGGGATTTTATAAATAGAAATATTTAACTATGAAAAAGATTAATAATCCTTTGGTGTTAGAAATCGTATTGGATCTTGGCCAAAAATTATTTTCACCTTTTAAGAGAGAAAAATATGTCAAAATTATTTATATTGTCAAAAAATAAAATAAAATTGTGCATTAGTAAATATATGGATATTGTTTATTTTCAGAGATGGAAAAAAGCAACACAGTATCCCTGTACTTTATTGAATACGCAAAAAAGAAATGAAAAAATAATTGTGAGTTTAACATCGTTTCCAGGAAGAATTCATTTAGTACATAAAACGATACAAACAATTTTGCTACAATCGGTAAAACCGGATTTGATTGAATTATGGTTAGCCAAAGAACAATTTCCAAATTTAGAAAAGGATTTACCAAGTGAGCTAATAGAGTTGACTCAATTTGGATTAAATATTTGCTGGTGTAATGATTATCGGTCATTTAAAAAACTTGTTCCTTCATTGCTGAAACATCCAGATGCTATAATTGTTACAGCAGATGACGATGTTTATTATGCTCCAAATTGGTTAGAACGATTATATAGTTCCTATTCAGACGATAAAAATTGTATTTACTGTCATAAAGCGACAAAATTTAGTTATGAAAATGGAAAATTCAATGCGATAGGTGGAGGAAAAAAATATCATCATGGAGCGTCTTTTTTGAATAAATTAGTTGGTGTAGGTGGTGTGCTGTATCCTATCAATTCATTGGATAATGAAGTTGGAAACTCAGAATTATTTAGTAGACTGGCACCTACTAATGATGATATTTGGTTCTGGTTTATGGCAATTAAAGCAGGCACAAGAATAAAAATTGTAAAAGGAAATCATCCAAAACCAGTGGATGTTTATGGAAGTCAGTCTACTATTAAATTAACAGATATTAATGACAATGGTAATATGTTATTCTGGTCTCAGTTCAATAATCTTATAGATTATTATCCTGAAATACGAAACACATTAATTTCGGAAATGAAACAGAAACATATAAGAGGTTAATTATAATGAAAAAAATTGGATTATGTGTATGCCAAGAAACAAGAAATTATGGAAGTCAACTTCAAGTATTGGCAACTGAAGTTGCGGTAGAAAAACTAGGATACGAATATGAAATAATACGATATAAGAAAAAATATGATTTGAGATTTATAATAAAAAGTTTGCCAAGACTATTTGATCCGTTATTAATGAAAGGGAAAATCTCTGCTTACATCTTAAATAAAAAAATAAAAAAATATCCGGAATTATATGAAAAATGTAAGGAAAGAAATAAAATATTCGATAGATTTGCAGAGAGATACTTTACAAAACTTTCACCAATATTTTATGGATATGATGCGCTAAAAGACGCTGCAAAAGATTATGAGACTTTCCTTGTAGGAAGTGATCAATTATGGTTACCAAGTGGTCTGGCAACAGGATTTTATAATTTACAATTTGTTCCAGAAGATAAACGTAAAATTGCTTATGCAACTAGTTTTGGAGTTAGTAAAATTCCAATGTATCAGAGAAAAAAAACTGCAAAATTTTTAAAAAGATTTCATTATTTAAGCTCGCGTGAAAAGAGTGGAACTAATATTATCAAACAGTTAACAGAAAGAGATGTACCTGTAGTAGTAGACCCTACATTATTATTGACACCTGAAGATTGGAGAGAAATAATTCCGTTCCGTAGAATTGTTGAGGAAAAGTATATTTTTTGCTATTTTTTGGGAAATAATTATGAACATCGCAAAGCGGCAAAAGAACTTCAACGAATGACTAATTTGAAAATTGTAACATTACCACTTTTAGATAATTTTGTTCAAGAAGATTTGAAATTTGCCGATATTTGTTTGTTTGATGCTGCTTCGGATGATTTTGTAAACTTAATACGCGGTGCAGAATATGTGCTAACGGATTCTTTCCATGGCTCGGTGTTCTCAATTCTCAATGAAAAATTATTTTGTACATTTGATAGATTTAATGATGGTACAGGATCACGTAATTCAAGAATAGATAGTTTGTGTCAACAACTAAATCTAGAATCACGTAGATATGATGGCGATATATTTAGAGTTAAAACTCAAATTGATTATGATAAGGTTAATCAATTGAGAGAGGAACGAAGACAAGAATCTTTACAATATTTAAAAACTGCATTACAAGGAGAAATCACAATTGAGTAAATATTCTGATAAATCTTTAAAAGTGAGTAAAAAATATTTGTTACATGCAAAGTTTGAGGTAGCAGAAAGAATTTGGTTCTATTTAATACCAACAGCACAGGGGAGAGTGAAGTGGTTACGAAAACACAAAAAGTTAGCAATGCTTGGAGATCATGTTCATTGGCAACCACGAAAGTATCCTACGGATGGAAATATGTTAAAAATTCATGATAATGTGGCTATTGCATCTAATGTTGAATTTACGATGCATGATATTATCCATTGGATTTTTGACGGTATTGAAGGGCATAGGTGCTTTCAAGAATTTGCTGACTGTATTGAAATATATGAAAATGTATTTATTGGTGCTGGAACGCGAATATTACCGGGAGTAAGTATTGGACCTAACGCTATTGTTGCAGCGGGGGCTATCGTAAATAAAGATGTTCTACCAGGAACTGTAGTTGGGGGGGTTCCGGCAGAAGTTATTGGTTCATTTGAGGAATTAAAGAAAAATAGAAAAATATATAGCGATAAGATTCAGTCTGTTAAGGCAGATAATATAAACGTGGATGATTATTTATGGAATGAATTTTCTAAGAACCACAAAATTGAGGCAGGAAAAAACTATGAGGGACATTAAATCATCTTTTGTAATACCACGACTATCATTTGCAGAGAATATTACGCTCGTACTTTCGATACTGCTATTGTTTATGCAACCACTAAAAAATGCTATTCCTGTTTTTTCATATATTGATGAATTTACAGTTTTATTTTCATTTGCTGTATTTGTTCTTAACAGAGTTAAGAGGCATTCTATAAGTATTATTGAAGGAAAAATAATCGTTGCTTTTTTTCTGTTTATTATAGTCGGGACTTTTGGTAATGCTGTATCAAAGTTAGATAGAAGTTCAGCGGCAATTCTTACAGATATTTTAAGTTACGGAAAATTCTTTATGATGATTCTTGGGGGCTTAGCATTATTCGATTCCTTAAAGAATGTTAAGTGGATATTTTCAATTGTTGTCAAATTAGTCAGAAGCTTAGTTGTGTTGGGTTTAGTACTTGCAATTTTGAATCAAATTATGGATCTCGGTATGAGAGATGATATAAGGTATGGTATGTATTGCTTTTCATACATCTATGATACTGCTGCTATTTTTAGTTGGTATTGCTACATGTTTATCCTTATCCTTTCTATTGATCTTTTAAATGGAATAAATAGAGAAAAAATCACATATGTGATATTAAACATGTGCCTCTGGTTATTTACCGGACGTAGTAGAGGATTCGCTTTTTGTGCTATTTATATTATGCTTGTCTTATTATTACGTATGTATGAAATAAAGAAAAAACAGTTAAAAATTAAAATTGGTTATTTTGTTATGTTGGGCTTGCTTGGTATTATAGTCGCATGGAATCAGTTGATTTTTTATTTTACCACAACAACAGAAGCGAGAAGTATATTATTGTATGTCGGTATAAATTTATTTAAAAAGTATTTTCCACTGGGTGCGGGACTTGCAACTTTCGGTACAGCAGCTGCACAAAAATATTATTCACCAATATATGGAATATATGGATTAAGTAATAGATATGGTTTCACATTTGATAATCCGCTGTATTTAACTGATAATTTTTGGCCTGCTGTTATTGGGGAAACAGGTTTAATTGGTTTAATGATTTTTTTTGTTGCTTTGTATTTTGCTTTTAAGTATCTATATGATAAGTGTAATCAAAATAATATGGCTAGGGTGATTATTATTTTTTTTATTGCAACAATTCTTTCGTCAAGTATTGCGACATCTATATTTGCACAAAATGCAACAGTTGCAGATGTATTTTATATATGTATGATACCAGCTATTTTGCGAGAGGGAAAAAATATTTATGGATAACAAACCGAGTATTAGAAAAAATTACATGTACAGTATGGCATATCAAGTACTTATTATGATATTGCCATTAATTACGGCACCATATCTTTCGCGTGTAGTTGGCGCTGAGGGAACGGGTATATATTCTTACACATATTCTATAGCACAATATTTTGTCTATTTTGCTATGTTAGGTATTTCTAATTATGGAAATAGGAGTATTGCGAAAGTAAGAGATAACATAGCGCAAAGAAATTATACCTTTTCTAGTATCTATCAGCTCCAGATTTTAACTTCATTAATAGCGTTTGTAGCTTATTTGTTATATTGTTTTATTTTGGTTCATGAAAATAGAAATATTTCGTTGTTACAAGGCTTTTTTGTATTGTCTGCAGTTTTTGATATAAGTTGGTTGTTTTGGGGAATGGAAAATTTTAAAGTAACTGTTACAAGACAGATGCTTGTAAAAATATGTTCCGCGATTTGTATTTTTCTGTTTATTAAGAGTCCATTAGATTTGTGGAAGTACACGACTATATTAAGCTTTGGAGTGCTAATTAGCCAAATATATTTATTTGCAAATATTAAATCGTATGTTACTTTCTCGCCTGTATCAATAAAAGAATCTTTATCTAATTTTAAAGCAGTTTTGATTTTATTTATTCCAATTATTGCAACAAGTATTTATCGTGTGATGGATAAGGTGATGATTGGTGCTTTAAGTAATATGACTGAGGTAGGGTATTATGAAAATGCTGATAAGTTAATTACGACATGTTTAGGCGTGGTAGGATCATTGGGTGCAGTTATGTTGCCTAAAATGTCAAATTTAGTTGCAAATGGTGAAATAAAAAAGCAGAAAGAGTATTTGCTGAAATCAATTGAAATTACTATGTTTGTTGCTTTTGCTATATCTTTCGGTATTTACTCCATAGCAGATATATTTATTCCCTTTTTTTATGGTAATGAGTTTTCTTCTAGTATTACTATTACGAAACTCTTGGCTATTAGTGTACCATTTATTTCTTGGGCAAATGTTGTTCGTATGCAATATTTGATTCCAAATGAAAAAGATAAAATTTATGTCAGCTCTATTGTGATTGGAGCAGTTTCAAATGTCATAATTAATTTTTTATTAATTCCTAGATATCATGCGAACGGAGCGGCTATTGGCACATTATGTGCAGAAGCAATAGTGATGTTGATACAAACAATTGCTTCGTATAAGCAACTTGAAATAACAAAGTTTATTAGTAAAAGTGTCCCTTTTTTAATTAATGGAATGTTTATGCTTTTGCTTATAAGGTTTGTGTCGAGCGTAATTGATGATAATACTGTTTATGCAATGTTATTAGAAATAGCAATAGGTGCCGTTTGGTATTTAGGTTTTAGCATTTTCTATTTTTACCGTACCAAAAACGAAATATTTTTATCGTTTATTTCAAGATTAAAAAAATAAATAGTAAAAAGGATAAATAAAGAATGAATGTTATTTCATACGCTGTTCAAAGTAAGCAAAAAAAAATCAGATTGCGCAGTACATCTGGGGGGACGTTCTCAGAAATTGCTAGGTCTTTTATTATGACAGGTGGAGTTGTATGCGCAGCCGGGTATGATGAACAAGGGAAGGTTGTTCATAAATTAGTAACTTCTGTGGCGGAGATTGATGAATTGTGTGAGTCAAAATATGTACAAAGTAGACTGAATAATTGTTTTGCAGAAGTTGAAAGTTATTTATCTTCATCAAAGAAAGTTTTATTTGTTGGGACACCATGTCAGGTTGCAGGTATTAAGGCGTATTTACACAACAAAGATGAAAAATTATATACGATAGATCTTGTTTGCTATGGAGTCCCTTCTCCTGCAATTTATACGGCATGGCGTTTAGAAATAGAGCGTGTATACAGAAAGAAAATTGCTTACATACATTTCAGAGATAAGTCATTTGGATATGCGGCTCCCAATGTGAAAATTATATTTAAAGATGGTTCATCAGATGAGCAAACATTTTTAATTAAATCATATATGAAAACATTTATGTCGGAATTAAATGTGAGATCGTCATGTTCTGAGTGCGCATTTAAAGGAATAGATAGATGTTCAGATCTTACATTTGGAGATTGTTGGCATATTGGTGTGTTTCAAAAAGCAATGGATGACAATTTGGGTACAACGGGTGTTTATGTTCATTCACCTAAAGGTAATATGTTACTTGATATGATAAAAGATCGAGTTAACATACTCCAGATTGATACACAACAAGAAATAAAATTGGATGGCAGAAAAATTAACGAATCTGTGCAGAAAAATCCAAATAGAGATGCTTTCTTTAAAGATGCTAGTATATTATCATATGATGTTTTAGTGAAAAAATGGGTTCCAGACAGTAATAAAGAAATGCTGGTTACTATAATAAAAAGATACGCAAAAAATCTTCCTTTCTTCAAAAAATTGATAAAAAAAGTTAGAAGTTAGGTCTATTGCGTACTTGTGTTGATTGAGTATGTTGCTAAGAAATACGTCGACATTGGGTTGTAGAATGATGAGAAATCATTTTTGAGAAAGATTAGGAGAAAATAAAAATAGTTGGTGGTAAAAGGTGGAAAGAGAAATACCAGTATTATATAAAAGAAAAGAAGAATGCTGTGGATGTACAGCGTGTTATGCTATCTGTTCGAAAGAGGCCATTTCTATGGTAGAGGACGAGGAAGGATTTGATTATCCGCAGATTGATGAATGTAAATGTGTTCGATGCTACCAGTGCATCAAGGTGTGTCCAATCAAAGTAGCACGTATGTGCTAGTTGCAATGCCAATAGGCTAAGTTTGCTTTAAGAGTAACTAGGTGCAAGTGACAGGACATCATGAATTCTAAGATGAATGTGTTACCCAAGGTGTCAGGTGCACATGAACTGACGGGAGAAAAGACTAGGCTCTGGGATGTCATTGGAATGAAAGAAAAAGCAAGATATATCAAATATTTAGTATGTGAACTTCCATAATCACTAGAGGTGTCAGGTGCAGATGAACGGGAAATGAACAGAAATGAATATTTTGCGAATATTTCCAGAGCGTTAAGGTGATATTGCGAAAAGTAGGTATGAGGTTATTGCTAGAGGAGCTGGGTATAGATGCAAAAGAAAAGAATGAAGAAATCAAGAGGGAAAAATTCAAAGGCAAAAATAATAATCATAGTGGCATTAGTGGGAATAATAATGGTAATAATGTTACCATTTATAATCAATTATATTTATGTCCAAAATGTTAAATCGGATTTTTGGAATGTGGATTATAATATAGGTGATATCCTATTATATTATGGAGGGCTTTTTACATTTGCAGGAACCTCGATATTAGGAATAATGACTTATTTTCAAAATGAAAAGTTGCAAGATAAGTCAGAAGAGGTAAATAGATTACAAATGGAGTTACAAAAAAGAAGTATGGTGCTTGCTGAAAAGCAATATAACCAAAATATCCAAAATTCTAATGTGTTTCCGAAATTTGAAATTAAATTGTCTTCATATTCAGGAAATTATGGTGATATAAGTATTTCAGTAAGAAATGTTACAACTATGATAGTATCTGGACTTAGAGCTATTGAATTTAGAGCGGATTGCAACGAGGCAATAATATTATCTACGAAAGAAATTTTGTTTGAGAAAAACTCGTTAGAACCAGGAAAAGATACTATAGTAAAAATGAAAAATAAAGAAATTATAAAGGAAGTCAGCAATCAGGGATGGATTAGAAACGTGGAATATTATGATGATGTAAAATTGATATTTGAGTTCTCTTGTGAAGATGAGAAATGTGTTACACATTATTATAGAGCGTCGGTAGTTGTATCCTCTACGAAAAAATTCGTGAAAGATACTTGGGTTGTAAAGAAGATAGGATAAACGCAAATCTGAGGTGTTAGGTGCAGATGAATATTTGTGAATGTTTTCCGTAGTGACTTCCACTATGGAGTGTTTACCAATATAGGAGGGATAGACTTTGAAGACGTTATATATAATTGGTAATGGATTTGATATTGCGCATAATCTTCCAACATCATATTGGCATTTTCGAGAGTATTTGGAAGATATGCATCAAGACTTTCTTGCTGAATTTGAATACTTATACAATATAGGACGTATAGATTTGTCTGATCCTAGAGTGTCAGAGCGAACAGTTAGTAAGTGGAAAAAAGCTATATGCGACACGTTGTGGAGTGATTTTGAAGACAAAATGGGCAGACCTAGTTGATTACTTATCAAGGATTTACAAGGATACAGATGCTATAGTCTCTTTTAATAATTATTTTTGGAATAAGTTACATAATGTCAATCGTGTAGAGATAATCGGATGGTCTGCGGGAGAAGTTGATTTGCCATATCTGAGGAAAATCAGGAATAACGTAGATAGCTCAACTATATGGAATGTCTATTTTTATGACGATAGAGCATTAACGATGTTAAGCAAGGCAATGGATTCAGAAAAAATAAGTGATTTATATGAGGTTCACTATATTCCGGTTAACGAGTTTTGGAACTAGTGAATTTTTTGATATAGTCATGTTTTTTTATTTATGAGGGGGATAAGATGAAGCACATTTTACGAGACAATGCACTTGAATCATGGGCAATGGCCATTAAATATAGCAATTTTATTCTAGACGGAAAGGCTACACTGCAATATAGAAAACAATTTGTATCATCCTTACACAATGCAGTTGAGCTATTTATCAAGCAGTTGATGCTCGATAATAATGATCACAGGGTATGCAGCGTAAGAAAGGGGTGTGATGCAGGTGGGCATCCAGCGGTAGAATTTTATAATGCCGCCAACCTTAATAGTTACTTTGAGAACCTAGCAGATGAAGACATGAAAAAGTTCTATTCGATTGAATTTAATGAGATACATAGGTTGGTCAAAGAACTATTTAGTGGATATTATGGTGAGCATTCTGCCGACAAGATAGTTGTGGATGATTCGATTTCATTATTAGGACGGTTGAGAAACGGAGAAACACATTTCTTCGTTGAAAAGAATAGTTTTCTTACTGATAAGGAATTTCAAAAACTATATAATTTTATGATTGTGTTTAATACAATACTACATTATTATAACTTGCTTCCGTATTGGGGAAAGCCATGGGGAGAATTTGAAAGATTTAAAGTCGGTGAGACAAGCTTACAGAATTTTTCGTATAAGAAAGCCGTTCAACAATCAAAATTCTATCAAGATTTGAAAGAATGTATTTCTGAAGAAGTGTATCCTGCAAATGGAAATACTGCATATGACTATGCTGAAGACATGTACTTTTATTTGCGGAATAAAGATAAAGACATGGATTTTGATGAATTGTGGACTTGTATTGAGATGGCAGTTCGTTACGATCTATTATCGTATGAAGATATTGTTGAAGAGTATGATGAACCGGAGATAGGAACCGGGGCGAATGTTTATAGGATGTTTAAACTTAAGTAGCGTAGATTAGAACTTAAGATGGGGAGGGGCTGTAGATTAAAATAAATATGTGGAATTATATTGGTGATATCTCAGCTGTAGTCACACTTATACTATTTGTTTTATATGTTATAGGACATGCGTGGAAAATAATTATAATAAAGTATACATTGCAAGAAAAATTTGAGTTTGTGGAGTTGACTGAGCGTATAAGAAATTCAAAGTTCTTTGCTCGAGAATCGGGAGAGTCGGGTCAGGGATTTGCAGTTTCGTCTCCAAATGGTATACGAAGAATTGAATTTTATAAAATTATAAGAGATATCGAATTGCGAGAAAAATCCAGAAAAACAATTGCAACATATGAGAAGATTGAGCCTAATCAAAAAGTGTATGCATGTGTTAATATTCCAGATGTGTGTGCCAATATTGGTGTTGAAATTGAAAAAACCGACTATATTAAGATTTCATTTGGGGTTGCGGATAGTGGGAGAAATGGTGAATTGGTGAAAGAAAATTATAAATGTAAACTAACACTAAGAAGTATTATTTACTATTTGTGTTCATAGTAGTTAGGGAAAGCGAATTGTTAATCAGATGTATGTGTAGTATATGCGTTTGTAGAAATATTTACCAGTATATTGTTAATGTAAACTTCGATATAATAAAAAAGTCATAATAATAATTTTGAAGTTCGTCCAATGAGTTATATGTTATGCAAAAATATTATATGAGGTTAAAACGATGAGACAACTGACATTCAGATTATATTTCAAACGATCCATAAACTTTGATGAACATGATTTTATAGAATTTGTAAAGAATGGGTTAAATGGTCTTTATGTAAAAAAAATAGTTTATTGTGATAATGGGGAATATTTCACATTTCAGATCACATATGAAAATGTTATTCCGTTATTTATGGACTATAGACCGATACTGGGATTTTTTTCTTGTTTGGAACAGGAATATGCTGCTGTAAGTAATATTTCAATTCCAAATAAGTATATGGATTTGAAAAATGTATAGAGCATAAGGTGAGGTGACCTAAGATTTGTAAGGAGTAGTGTGTGCCAAATTATAATAGTATAGAAAGTAATGTTTTGTTTCCGTCAATGGAAAAGTATGATATGGATACCCCTGGGGGAATGGCTTTGTATCTTGCATGTTGTGATTTTTATCCATTTAGAAGCGTTATAGAAAATAATAAGATTGCTATAGATCTTGTTTCCAATGCATACAGAGATATGGCTAATGAAGCAAGGAAAAGAGATGATTTCATAACTGAGAGCTGGGCAATGACGAGTGGAATGTTACAGTCTTGTCGAGTTGATATTTTGACACAATATTCATTGCTTTTAACCATGGTATCATTGTTGGAAGAAGCAGTAAATACTTTATGTAGATTACATAAGGAGATAGATCAGCTCGGTAAGAATCTTGAAGATACAAAAGGTTCGGGGCTTGAGCGAGCAGCTGAGTATTTAAAAACTGAGGCGAAGATAAATGGATTTAAATCTGACCCAGAGTGGGAATATATCACAACTATTCGTGATTGTCGAAATATGGTTGTTCATAATGGAGGAAGAATTAAGGATAAGTTTAAACCCAAATGTGATAAGTTCAATATAGGATATCGCGAGGAGAATTCACAGCTATATATTGAGTATTCTGATATTATGAAATTTTATGATGCAATATTAGAGTTTATGGAACGTTCATTTGTAATCGAAAGAGACGTGTCATAATTATGGAGTATATGATATGCAGTAAAGTAAATTGATGTGTGGATTACATATGTATAAGTATAAAGTGGGGGATATTAATGCAAAAGATAATATGCATATTAAGTTCTAGTACAGCAGGAAATATCGTTGGGATTATTTCTCTGTTAATAGGTATAGTTGGATTGATTATAACTATATGTACTATGAAATCAGCTAAACGAATAGAGCGTGATATAAAAGATGCTGAGGCAAAAGCTATAGATAAGTTGAGATTTAATAATAATAAAGAAAAGATTATAGCATACTTGGATAATAAAAGAAAAGTCATTGTGGCAGAGCCGATTGTAACATATGCAACTTGTGTTGATTTATTATCTATTTTAGATGATTTAAAAAGCTTTAACAAAATTATATCGGAAGAAGATATGAATCTTGTTGAAAAAAAAACATGGCGAATTGGCGACAATATCAAAGGAATTCGGAGGACAGAAAAAACAGAATTCGGATAATGTTGAAGAAATTATTGATATAATATCAGAGGTTTTGAATATATTGAAGAAAGGAGAATATGCATTATGATGGGGGAACATGTGGAAGGTTTTGTGAAAGGGTTAATAGATAAGACCAGGGAAGGAAAAATGGATTGGAAACCGTTTTCGTCATTGAAAAATAGAAAAGATATATTGGAGGAATTGGAAAATGGACAAGGTGGTTTTGATTATGAAACAGAGTTTATAAAAGAGTCAAGATCATATTTTTTGCAATCTGGAGATGGATATGTTTTTTTATTTCAGATTTGTAAAAGAGATTCACAAATAAAATATCCATTGGATAATAAGATAGGCTTGATGGTTAAAATAAATAGTGTAACACCATTGATTAATTTATTGGGACAGACAGGAGCTATGCAAGAAAAAATGGAAAGATTAAAGTTACTGATAGAAAATTATATTGAAGATAGAAATGGTTTTCCTGATGCATTATATAACTTTATGGATAAGGTATTGGAAGATAAATGACAGCTAGAAGAAAATATTAGGTTTCAGGTGCAAGAGGATAGAGTCTATAAACGTACATAAAGAACTTATGTTTAATGAAGACGGTCGCCCAAGTGTTTTAATTGTAAAACTGAAATACAAGGAGCAATATCATAAGTTTGTTGTACCTCTTCGTTCAAATATATCACCTAAAACACCCAAAGGCCAATACTTTTCTTTGCCGCCGAATTCCAAGACAAAACCTTATCATTCACATGGAATACATTATATCAAATTGTTTCCAATTGACGATAGGTATGTGCAATCTTATTTGATAAGTGAACAATTTGATATATTGGTAAAGAAAATAATCGATGATAGCGAATCAGAAATAATACAATCATGTCAGAAATATTTGAAGCAATGTGAGTCTGGAAATAAACATTTTATGACACCTGACATAGATGGAATAATTGATATGTTTAATACAAATAAAAACACCAACTAGGGTGATTACAGTCTGAGTCCTATATCTTATGATATAGGACTCAGTTTTTGTTGTATGAAAATCCTTAATATCGCCTGTTATGCAAGGGGTAATATTTGCTTTGCAAACGTAAACGCTATTATAATAGTTGACCATTGGTAAACTTTTTCATTGACATTTACAGACCTCCTTCATAATAGATTTACACAGTAGATGTGCATAAATCTATTATAAAACAAGTGGCTCATTGTGACCGGAATGATGGCTCATAGCAAAACGGAATAGTGGCTCACGCCCGCCGGACAGATGGCTCATTTGGACGCAGATTATTCACTTTGTTTTCATACCGCTGTTTCTACATTCCTGAATAATGGCGGTCCATGTCGCTAGCTGCTGTTCCCGAATAGCAAGGCGTGTTGCCATAATCTACCTCCCGAATATTTGGATTTTTCGCTCTTATTTTCCAACTAGTTGAGGTAATTATCGCAAAATTCGGATAAGATGGGTAGGTACTGGCTATGGAGCGTTTACATGGAGCGTTTACAGAATAACTATTGTGTAAAGTTTTCATCGCAAGTTAATTTTACCACACAAATAGGACCATTCGCTTACGCAAATGGTCCTATTTTTTTAGGAACTTATTTCACAACCCCTCCACATAAATAATATATAACCAAGTTAAAATTTTCCTGATTTAGTCCATGTCTTTGTATATTTTTTTGAATAATCTCCTGAGACAAACTTAAGATTATAAGTATAGCCCAATGCGTCGGCAAGAGAATAAACAATAACCTTATTGTCTTTATTCTTAAGTTTCGTTCCTTTTTTTAATCTGAGCTCATTATTGTATTTTACTTTTGTTTTATCACTCTTAACTTTTACACAATACATATTCGCCAATTTATTTCCAGCAGCAAGAATACCCTTACCTACCACTCCGGCACCTATTTTTTTGAAAAATGCACCTATTCCCATTTTAAGTCCAGCACTTGTTGTATTAATTATAAATGCTTGAGCATCTTTCTTCTTATTAATTGTATTTGAATCATGCTTTGTCATTTGCTCTGAAATCTTGATGATTGCTGTAGATGGGTTTGTTTCAATCGACATGCCATTAACATCCTCAACTTCCACCCCAACCGTTTTATAGGAAGTTGAACTTGGATCAAGCATAGTTGCAGTTCTAACTGTCATATAATTAATTCTTACATTAACATCATCTACAATATATGTACATGCAGCAAACAGCAGGTTCTTATATGATTTTGTAGCACCATAACATGTAACTACCTTATTTGAAATTACGTCACCATTCAGGACTTGCTTCATATAACTTGCTGCAACATCGCCCCTCACTGGATTTCTATCTTTACTTGAAACACAAAGTTCTTCTACTATTGGATTAATAACCTTTATATAGTCTGTCTTATTGTAACCATTAAATGTATAGTCATTTCTCTGTTTAACATTAAGAGTCTTTAAAACACGTCCAAACTCGTCCTTGATAGTAATTGTGCATTTACGATTAGGCGCCTTTGAATTCAAAGGTACTTTCCCACAATAAACCATCAAGCCCAAGGAATTTGTCCCTAAAGTAATCTTCTTTGTTGCCTTGTAGATTTTTCCATCTTTTGTCTGGTTAACCAAGTATACATAATTACCAGTACACTCAACAACTAATTTATAATTACAACTCATTGGATATGCTGCAACAAATTTGTCTTTCATTCCTGAAATACTGTTACAAGTTGTGCCCCAGAGATTCTGATTTGTCACAAGAATACCTGCTGCATTAAACTCAAAACCATCACACTTATATTTCCCCTTATATTTGAACTCTAACTTAGGATAAGTCTTGTCAATTAATTTTTTCTTGCATCTTTTACAATATTTCTTATGGCAGCCCTCTTTAGTTTTTGTAGGATTTTTCTTAGTTTCTGTCCAATAGTGTCCCAGCTTTTTCACTGCTGTTCGTGACAAGATTTTACCACATTTTGTGCATTTCTGAATTTTATATCCACTGCTAGTACATGTTGGTTTTGGATTATATGTGAACTGTCCATTATTAACATGTCTACATATTTTGGGATATATGATGTTTGTATCAATCTTATTACATCTTGTACAAGACTTTGTGTAATATCCTCTTTCATTTTCTGTAGCCGATTTCTGTTCTACTTTCCACTTGTGCCCTAACGCATTACCAGTAGTTTGAGTACTTAATACCTTTCCACACCTAGAACATTTTACAACTTTTTTCCCCTTTTTCGTACAAGTCGCTTTTATTGTACTAATACTTACACTACCTGCATGTGGGCAAGTTGATGCATACGCTTTTACCGGCACTATGCATGACATGATTAAAAATAACGCTGGAAAAATTAGCATTATCTTCTTTAAATAGTTGTTTTTCATATTTACTCCCTCTTTCCTTTTTATTTGCAAACAACGTACCCACTATAGCAAACTTTTTATAACAATTCAATAATTTTATTGTAGGTTTTTGTTCAGTATTAACAAGTTATGATGTAAACGCTCCATAGCCGGTACCTATCCATCTTACCTGAATTTTTTTATAATTACCTCAACTAGTTGGAAAATAAGAGCGAAAAATCCAAATATTCGGGAGGCAGATTATGGCAACACGACTTGCTATTCGGGAAAAGCAGCTGAGACTGGCGGCGTGCATGCAGGCATCAGGTTCTCAACCAGAATTGCCAGTTGAATCGGAGAAGCCACAGATAGTCAAGTTGGAATGCGCTGATTATCAGAATGACCTTGATTCGTGCAGCAGTTCAAAGATAAGGATAGACCGTGGTAGCATACACATAGAGATCGCTGGCGGTGCTTCTCCCACAGTGATCCGCTCCATCGTGGAGGTCCTTGTAGATGCTGAATGACACAGTTGGGTTTTCTGAAATATACATAGTATGTGGCAGAACAGATCTGAGGTATGGTATAGACAGTCTTGCCGGAGTACTCAGATCCCTTGGCATAGAGAACCCTGCAACAGCGGGTACGCTTTACTTGTTCTGCGGAAGAAAATCTGACAGGATCAAAGGACTTGTATGGGAAGATGATGGATTTCTCCTCCTGTACAAGAAACTTGTAAACGGTTCATTTCAGTGGCCGCGTAATGCAAGCGAAGTTAAAAGCCTAACACCAGGATATCCTAGTAGTTGAATAGTCTTTCTCATACTATTCACTTGTAAGTATACATCAATTGCTTCTTGTTTTTGTTCAAGAGTGTACATAGTGGTACAGGATTTTGTCCGCACCCTCACTGGTAAACTTTTTCATTGACATTTACAACATGAAAAGCACATTTGAAAAATGGGTGGGCCTACACGCTTTGCGCAGACGGAATTTACTATCCAAATCTTGTCAGTACAGATGAAGAACCGCACTATGGGAAATATGGAATGATGCGGAAAACATATCTGAAAGAGCATTGCCCGGCAATGTATTCACTGTATATGTTGGAATACTGACATAACATCTGAATGCTGCGGAAGAGATGGTGTTGGAAGAATTGATTTACAGATAACAACAAGAGCTGGACAGGTGCAGAGACTAATCTGAAATGTTCAGCTTTTATAATATATGATATTATAAGTGAAAGTGATATAATATATATATGTTCATAATTTTTCTTTTAAGGAGCGTAACGATGAGTACATTTAGAGATTGGAAAGTATATAAGAGATTAAAGGATCGGGCGGATACAAATTCTGTAGTGGATGTATTGAAAAATAATAGCACAGGGGATTTAATTGTTAGGAAAATAATATATGGAATCGAACAGCCTTTGTATCAAGCTGTATTTACAAGGGAAATGCGTGCTTTGTATAAACTGAATAAATGTTCGAATATTGTTAATATATTGGGAGATGATTATTTAGCTGTATCAACAACCAAGGAAAAGGTTGGAGTAATATATTTAGAATATATAAACGGAATAGAATTAGGAAAATCATCTATTGAAAATTTTTCTGCAAAAGAGCGATTTTCAATAATAAAACAATTATTAGATGCCATTGAAATATCACATTCAAATGGGATTATCCATCGAGATATTAATCCTAATAATATCATGCTTACCGACGATAAACAGGTCAAGTTAATTGATTTTGGCATATGTAAAATCAATGATATGATCAATTCAGCAACAGTATATAAACTGGGGACTAATGCATACTCAGCTCCTGAAGTTCATCAACATAGTGAAAATGCAACTGAAAAAAGTGATTTATATTCGCTTGGTGCGGTAATTTATTTCCTTTTTACCGGTCAGCAACCTCCATTAGCAGTACAGTTTCAGGATGTATTGAATAGAACTAGTGGAATGGATGTTTCATTAAAGCCGATATTAAAAAAATTAATTGCAGAAAATCCTGATGACAGATATGAAAATATTTTTGAACTGAGAGCTGATTTTTCAAAGCTATTTACACGCTTTTTGAATTTAGATAAAACAATTATTTTGACAGCGGCATACGAACGAATAAAGGAATTGAGAAACCTTAAATTATTACCACAGTCAATAAACATTAAAATGGCAACCGAAACGTATATGCCAGAGAACTTTTTAGATTTGTATGCATTTTGTAGAAAAGAAGAATCAAATGAGAATGAAGAAACGATGATTTACATCTTTTTAGGATTTAATTTCCAGGCAGAATGTGTGTTTGATGATGAGCAAAGCGTGTTTGACGTTGTAAAATTTAGAAAGATTCCTCCAATTGATCGTGATAGACTTAAGAAAAGATTTGCTAAAATTGAGGGTGAAATAAGATTTGTAGATAAAAGAATTGCACATAGAGAATTGAAAAACGATAGTTTCGAAATGAAAAACATTATCTATGATTATTACGAAAATTATATGTCGAACAATAATGTTGATTGTGAATATAAGGAAAAGTATGGAGTGTGGAGAGATTTATTAGAATTAATAAGAGAAGATATCGAGAAAAATGTTATAAGATTACCATATGATTCTTATGAAGTAAAGAATAATCTTTTAAGATTTAAGCTAAAAAAAGGCACTTTTATAGATGAAGAACGTTTGAATAAAGAACAAGTATTTGTTTATGAAAAAAAAGTCGGAAAGAAGAAAGATAAAATAAAGCCTGTGACAGTAGGTACTTATGAAAATGATATTTATGAGAAAAATCATGTAGTTTTAGAAATAAATAAGCAGGGAACAATAGGATTGCCAGCGAGCGGTTTTATTTGTTTAGATTATAGGAAAGATAAAATTAATGTTGAAAGACAGATAGATGCTTTAAATATTCTGGAAAAAGAAGATTATCAGTGCTCTTTTAATTTGAAGAGAATAATTTCAGGTGTGGAGCCCCCGTCTGTAAATGTTATTTCGAAACCGATACATATGTTTAATGAGAAATTAGATTTTCCACAAAGGACTGCGATAAAAAAAGCATTAGATGCAGATTCTATAGCAATTATTCAAGGCCCTCCAGGAACAGGAAAAACGAATGTTATTATAGAAATTATTTTACAAATACTGAAAGCAAATAAAAGGAATCCAGATGTTGAACCTAAGAAAGTGTTACTAGTTTCTCAATCGCATCCGGCAGTAGATAAAATGTTAGAAGATTTAATTAGGGAAAGTGCTGAAAGACCTGATTTGCTTCGTATTGGAAGAGATGAAAAATTAAATGAGGAAATAAGAGAAGAGTATTCTATTAATGATGTGAAAGAAAAATGGTATCAAAATGTTAGAAGAATATGTAATAATTATACTAAAAATGCACTTGAGGAAATTGGAATTCCAGAAGAGGAGTTTGACAAATATTTTTTGAAATTGGAAAATTCAAAGGTGGAAAACACGGATTTTTCTGTAGAAGACAAATTGTTTGTTGAAAATTTTATAAAAAAAACAAAAGGGGTAAAGTCAGAAAGGACAAGAAAAATACTGGAGATTCAGAGAGAATGGACAGAACAATTAAAAAAATGTGATGAAGTAGAACTTTATATCATTAAAAGTACGGTAATTATTGCTGGTACATGTACAGGATTTGTGTCAAACAGGATCATACGTGATGTTGAATTTGACTATGTTATTGTAGATGAAGCAGCTAAGGCAACGTTTCCTGAATTAGCAGTTTCGTTAAATAAGGCATATAAAATTATATTGGTAGGTGATCATCAACAACTACCACCTGTTTTAGATACTGAAATAATTAGAAATAATAAGGAAAAACTTGATGAAGAGGGTTTGGCGCAAGGTATTTTTGAAAGAATGTATAATATGTTTCCAGAGGATAATAAGCATCGTCTTACTATACAATATAGAATGCACCCAACTATTGGTACGTTGATTAGTCATGTGTTTTATAATGATGAGATCCAAAATGGGGTAGAAGCGCAGGATAGAGAGTTGTGTATAGAAGGATATGAGGGAATTGCAATCGAGTGGATTAGTACATCGAAGTATTCGACAAAAGAGCGGTATGAAAAGGAATTTGATAATAATGGAAAAAAATCATATCAAAATTATCTTGAGCGAAATATTATTGAACGAAAACTATTGGAATTAGATTCTAAACTTGTCAAAAAGACTAAGGTTGCAGTAATTACAGGATATGGATCGCAAAAGTACATTTTGCAAACAATGGTAAAACAACATTCCTTTAAGCATATTGAGGTTGACGTAGATACAGTAGATGCATTTCAAGGTAGCCAAAAAGATATTATTCTGTATTCTACTGTTAGAAGTAGTGGAAACAAATATGGTATTGGCTTTTTGAAATCAGAAGCTAGAATTAATGTTGCATTTTCTAGAGCGAGATGCTTGTTGATTATTGTTGGAGATATGAAATTCCTTGATAATTATAAAATCAGAGGAAACAAATTCCCTGAAATCATCAAATATATTACAGAATCTGAAGGGTGTCGCATTATAGAAAAGTAGGAGAAAAGAAATGAAACAATTAGTAGCAGCAGTATCGAGAAAACTCCCCCGGGAGTTAAAAAATTTTCATTTAATTAAAAGACAGAGTATATTTATTCCTTATTGTGAAATAGGTATTACCTGTTTAACAAAGGAAGTAACAGAAATAAATTTGTTTTTTGAAACAATATTAAAATTAATTGATATTGAAGTGGTTGATGTATATGAGATATCTGCAATTATGGGGGTGGAGTTTAAATTATTAAAAGAAACCATAGTAGATATGATTGAACAGAAGTATATTATTACTTCACAGAATAAATTGATTATGACACCTAGGGGGCGAAAAGCTTTAGCGGATAGAAAACAGGTTACTATTCGTAAAAGAAATATAAATGAACTTTCTGTAAATATGATTACGGGTAATATTGAAGAAAGTGGAAAAAATGCATTTGTAAAGCCTTCTAAGAGGGATCTTTGTTTAAGTGAAGAACAAACAATTACAAAAGATTATTTAGAAAGCAATTATGCAATTATAAATGAGATATATCAGCGAAATCAGATTGAATCAAATATTTTTAACACGAAAATTTTACAGAGAGAGTTGTATAAGATATTAGATATTGCTTATGAGAAACTGTATTATGTGAAAGATGAACTTTTTATTTATAAAAATGATAATTCAGAAGATTATGAGTTTATTATTAAAGGTGACATTGGGGAAAGATACCAGAATAGCTTTTATCGTCAAGTACGTGACGTGGTATATTCAGGGATGGAAAACTTTTTTGAAAGAGATTGGGATTTTTCGAAGAATCACTGTGATAAAGGATTTGTCACTCAGGAAGATAGGCAATATACAAAGAGTTTAATTGAAAAATTAAATGTAAGTGAAATTATTTCAGATGAATTAGTAGACCAATACATACACACCCGAGCATTAATTGATGAGACAGAATTAGAAACTATATTTTCATGTAATCAAGAATTTGATTATCAAGGAATAGTTATTTCTTGTGAAAGATTGAAAAAATTGCTAAATCCAGAGATTGTTTCTGCATTAAATGCAATATCTAAGAAAAGAATTTGGTTGTTATATGATCCAAAAGAATATAATGTAAATAAAATTCTTGAACAAAATTTTGGAGATAAAATAAAGAAAAGAGAAGTGTCTGTATCGGAAAAAGAGAGAATAAGTGAGCAATTTATATGCTTCTATCCTAATATTCTGGTTGAGTTTGTAGAGAAGACGGAAAAAGTTTTTGATAGACCAATTACAACTTTTGAAGGTCGAATAGAATTTGATTCAGATGTTATTAAGAACAAGATAGATAAAATAATAGATGAGTATGAAATATCGTTTTCGTTATCTGAACCAGAACCGGAGAAAACTGGAAAGAACAAATATAATAGACATACAAAGAAAGGTATAGCTCGTACTTATAAAAAGTATAAATATAAAGAGAAAAATAAATAATATACAGTACATAAAAATGCGTATACCTGATCATCCATAGAAGGAAGGTTTAGTTAGAAACAGTCGCGTGTGAACGTTTGATGAATATGTGCGTCTGCTGTTCCAAAATATAATTATTGATGCGTGTTATAAATCTATTTGGAAATTAACATAATTTACTTGAAAAAGTACCCTTTATCCATCTTTATGTTATACTTATACCAAACACAACTTGTTTTGCATAAAGAGGTATAACATATGAAGATTCTTATCACCGGCGGAGCTGGTTTTATTGGTAGTAATTTTATTTTTTATATGATGGACAGATATCCTGAGTATGAGTTTGTGTGCGTGGACAAACTTACATATGCGGGAAGTCTGGATACGATTAGACCTGTCTTGGACAGGTCTAATTTTGTTTTTTATAAGGCGGATATATGCGATAGAGGTGAGGTGTATCGTATATTTGAGGCGGAGAGGCCGGATGTGGTCGTGAATTTTGCGGCAGAGTCGCATGTGGACAGATCTATAGATAACCCGGAGGTGTTCCTTGATTCGAATATCAAGGGTGTGTCCGTGTTGATGGATGCATGCATGCGATATGATGTCGGCAGATTTCATCAGATCAGTACGGATGAGGTGTATGGAGATCTGCCCCTTGACAGGCCAGATCTGTTATTCACTGAAGAATCGCCGATTTGTCCGAGCTCGCCGTATAGCAGCTCGAAGGCGGCAGCAGATCTTTTGGTTATGGCTTATCATAGAACGTATGGCTTACCGGTTACCATCAGCAGGTGTTCAAATAATTATGGACCATACCAGTACCCTGAGAAACTTATCCCTTTGATGGTGACAAATGCATTGGCAGACAGACCGCTGCCTGTTTATGGACAGGGGATAAATGTTAGGGATTGGATACATGTGGATGACCATTGCCGTGCCATAGATGCGATATTGACTCAAGGAAAAGTTGGTGAGATATACAATGTGGGCGGTCATTGTGAACGGACAAATATTGAAATTGTAAGGATGATTTGCAGGGAATTGTGTAAGCCCGAGTCACTCATAACATTTGTCGCCGATAGGAAAGGCCATGATATGCGGTACGCTATTGATTCAACTAAGATTGAACAGACTCTTGGCTGGCGGCCGGAAGTGAATTTTGATGATGGAATACGGCAAACTATCAGGTGGTACGCAGATAGGTTGAGGGGGATGCTGGATACGGGAGTGTGAGGAAATGAGTAAATATGTATATTTGTTTGAATTGGATTCTGTGCGCAAAACAGATGAGGAGATAATTGTGGGACAGGCTGCCTTGTACGATGAGATTGTGACAAATGGTAATATAGTTGTCTTGACTTATAATCAGATGGTGGATTCGAGGGGCTTTTTCAGCCTGCTAAAAAACGGAGAATACAAAGAGGCTTTGCTAAAATTGTTTGATAGTGGGGTTATCAAGATATCCCAGTATGGCGATATACGTACTGTGTCCCAGTATTTGATGGATTCGATAGAGGATGACAAGCAATTTATATATTCCGCACTTCCATTGAAATATAGCCAGAAACGACTTACCGCAATTATGAAGAGGTGCCTTCTGTATTCTGATTTGTCTGAAATATATGAGTACGGTCAGCTGGCTTTGGCACTAAAGAAGAATGAGAATGGTGAGCAGTATAATGATGATTATAAGAACAGGCGAGATGAGCTCATAGATATATTTGTTGAAGTGGACAAGGATGGTGAGCACCAGACTAATCTATCCTGGGATGCTATGGCTGAGATATTGGAGAACTTGTATAGCTTTATGGAAACCGTGATCAAATTGAGCATGATGCATGATATATACATAAGTCCAAGGGCTGATGGTGAGTTGGGCTGTTGGAAATTCAGTTCGATATTGGATAAGGTTATACGTTTATATGTTCCGAAAGATAATGTGGAGCTGTGGGGAAGTGCTCAAACGATACTTGATAACATATATAAGCAAAATAAGAATGAAAATAATCGTTCAGTGTATATCAGAAAGCTTAAAAAATTGGTAGAAACAGGCACAAATGTCAAGGGGTGTCAATATGCACAGGCAATTGTTGATTTGTGTTATAACTATGCTTGCGAGAGCAGTATATCAAACGTGTCAAGGCATTATGATGTGAGGGATTTAGAAGATTGGGGTAGTGCCTGCCATGGTGAGAATACATTTGAATGTGACTTTTCTAAGCGATTGAAGCGCACGTGGGATGGTGGAAGGAAACGTGATGAAAGATATCTTGTTGATGAGAAAAATGATTTTAAGACATTCAAACTGGGAAAATATAGCCCCCCAAAGATCGTTAATGCTGCAAGAATTGTAGGTTATGTCAAGGATAAACCAGAAATAGATAGGAATTATGTATTCTATTATGAGAATAACGCTAAGAAGGACAAGCATAGAAGAAAACTGAAACTTTTATGTGGAATATTGAAGAAAATAGTATTTGCTATTTTGTGTTTTCTAATAGTGATAAGTCCCGAACTGACAGGTGATTATTGGACCGCAAAAGCTATGCAAAATAGTTGGATAAAACCTGCTGTAGCATTTTGGAATTCGGTTCCTTCGGGTATTCAGACAATGGTTATGCTGATCATTACAGAGATCGTGACTTCGCTCATAGCTAAGATTCCTGGACTTGATGCTTTGTCATTATCAGAATCCTTAGCGGAAATCTGGCAACTGCTTAGGGATATGGTTCGGATTACCTTTAGAAAAAGTAAGGCATATGTGAATTCGGTCATGAAAGGATTAGATAACTCTGAACATTTTTGTGAAGGCGAAAAAATAAGATACACATTGACAAAAGAACTGAAGAGATATTTAAAGCTTTGTGAAGATAGGAATATAACAAAAGAGGATTCGAAATATAAATCGTATCCGATAGTGTCCCTGGATACTTTAGAGGCCAGAAAACAGATCCTCCGTGACGAGGAGCTGCATAGCCGTAAATATGGAGTTGTTTACAGCAGCGTATATAACATGATGGTGGTAGACCCGATACGCAAGGATGATAATGAACTTATGGCTTATGAGAGAGTCCTGCCAAATGGAAACGATGGTGTGGTTATTCTGGCGAAGCACAAAGGAAAATATGTTTTGCTGGAACAGTTCAGACATGCAATCAGAAGAAGACAGTATGCATGCCCTCGTGGTTTTTCTGATCCAAATTGTACACCGATTGAAGATGTACGCCGTGAGATTAGAGAGGAACTGGGCGCCGATATAATAGGAGAGCCGATTGAACTCGGCCGTATAGCCGCCGACAGTGGCCTCACGGGGGGATGCGTCCATGTATTTTTGACCAATATAGGCGCCTACAAACAACGTTGCGGCCATGAAGGGATTATATCTACCATTGAGTTAACAAGGAAACAGATGGAGATATGGGTTAGTAAGAAGAAGATAGATGATGGATTTACGCTAGGGGCGTTGGAACTGGAGAGGTGTTGGCGCTTGAAGCGGAGAAGAGCCAGGGCGGAATTGTAATGTGTTATATGTAATATGGGAGAATGGTTACAAATATGATAAGATTTGCTATATAATATAAATTGAAAAAGGCAGAGAGATGTAAGTCTCTCTGTTTTTTTTGAGTTTTTCTATATTGTATAGACTTTGATATAGCTATATATTATAATATACATATTGTTGCAACTTAAGATTCAGAATAATAATATATTATAACTCACATATAAATACATTGGGAGGATAATACATTTTCAGATAATAGAATTATATGCGGAGAAGGTAGCAAAGAATGTCAAGAATTAGATGGATTCATTTTTCAGATTTACATCTTAATTTAACTGGAACAGAAATCAAAAGATTACGCAAAAATCTTTTGTGGTATTTGGACACTGTAGTTGGAAAAATTGATTATGCTTTTTTTACGGGGGACATTCGACATGCGCCAAGTGGAGATTTCCCTTCAAATGCTGGAAAAGAAATAGAAAATATATGTAATGCGATTGGCTTGCCAGAGAAACGTTTATTTATAGTGCCAGGAAATCATGATGTAGATAGAAATTGTCCTGAAAAAAATAAAGTTATTAATTTTGTAAAAAAAGAGGGAGCAATAAGGTTTAATATATGTAGAAAAGGTGAATAAAATAGGCAAAAATTGGGGCATATTATCTATAGCATATTCAAAATTAGATAAATATGCAATGTTTATAGATGGAATTGATTGCAAGAACAGTTAATAACTGTAGTTGGGAAGAGTGATAGATTCTCAGTTCCCATATTAAATCAAGAACTATTATCAGAATATTTATGGTTGTTAAAGCAGGAAAGTCGGGATTGGTATGTGAAAGAGAACACTTAATAGCAGACATTTCCCATTAAAATTCCAATCATCATTTAATGTTTTCGAGTTGATGAAAAGTAGAGCGAGGTAATGCACATACTTGAAAAAAACGTTGTTTTTTTTATGAAAATCGCATATACTAATATCAACAGAACCCAACACGCCTCTCAACGATGCGGACCACGTTGGGTCTTTTAATTTTAAGGAGAAAATATATGGGGGAACTGAAACGGCATCAACCATCACTGTCGATTGATGAACAGGTGGAGAATTTAAAGACACTGGGATTAGTTATCAGCGATGAAGATTATGCAAGGCACATATTGAATGATATATCATACTTCAGGCTGATTAAGGCATATAGTTTGGGTTTTAAAGCAAAAAATGGGGACTATGATGAAGGAGTAACGTTTGAGCAGATTGTAGAGTTATACCTGTTTAATGCTAATTTCAGACAGATAACATTTGCTGAGATAGAGAAGATAGAAGTAAATGTTAGATGTAGAATTGCCAATTACTTTGCGGAAACATATGGAGTCCTTGGTTATATGAATTCTGAAAATTTTGTTGATGAAGAATATCACAGATCTTTTTTAGAGGATATAAAAGAGGAAGTTGGCCGTAATTCTAAAGCCCCTTTTGTGAAAAACTTCAGAACTAATTACGAGGGTGGAGATTTACCGATATACGCTCTGGTAGAGGTATTCAGTTTTGGGACTCTTTCAAAATTTTATAAAAATATGAAAAATACAGATAAAAAAGCGGTAGCTAAAAGCTTTGGAATTGGATATACATATTTAGAGAGCTGGCTGGAGAGTATTTCTTATGTACGTAATATCTGTGCACATTATGGGCGGTTGTATAATGCAAAACTATCAAAGACACCTATCTTGTATAAGGAATATTCCCAACAGGGAATAGGAAATAATAGAATGTTTGGTGTATTATTATGTATGAGACACATTCTGTTGCATGATAAACACTGGAATTTATATGTAGACCAAATAGAAGCATTAATAGAGAAGTATGAAAAAGTAGATGTAAGGACAATGGGATTTACTGATAATTGGAAGGAATTATTGGAGATAGGTTAAGCTTGAACCGGTAGAGACAGATGAATAATATTGAGGGGCAAAAAAGGCGGGACACCCGCCTTTTTGTATGGAGAAAACATGAATTGATTAAGTACTTTTGTTGACGAGTCTAGTACATTGGGGACGACGAAAAATCTGAATATGTTGGAGGTAGGACTTGGGGTGTTGTTGAGATTTCTGTATAAAACAGGTTGGATATTTATATAGAACTAAAATCAAAAATTTATTAATATAGAAAATTAGAAGGATTTACTATATTTTTGAATAATAAAAATAATTGTATAATATAGTTTGTGATGCCTAAAATATTTATGGTAGTATTGAGTAACATATAGAAATTTTATCAACGATTAAGGATCATAGAAATTAGAAAACATGTAACATTATGATAATTTAGTAGGTAATTATATTATTGTTCTAAGTTAATATTTACAATTTGAAGCGGTGATTGCATAATTTAAGATTATGTATGAAGTTGTAAAAGATACCTAGTGTTGAGAAAGAGGAAGTTAGGATTAAAAAGTCATTATTAAGAGTTGGGGTGAAATGTAGAATACAATGAAATCGGTTGAATTTAATAAAGAAGAAATAGATAGTTTTATAAAAAACAATAGGATGAAATGTATAACGATTAGTTTAACTATACCATGCGGATTGATATTATCATTTATATTAGCTTGCATAAGTATTGATTTTAAGAAGCTTAAAGGAATACTTATTGAAAATATTTTAAAACCAGAAGCGATTGATAGTCTAATGCAGGGTATGAGCAAGTGGCGCATCATTTCTGTTATTCTTCTTGTTATAGCACTTTTATTAATTTTTACTCGGGTAAATAATGACGATGAAGCCTCTTTGTCGTGGAAAAAGACGATATATATTTTCATTGAGCTGGTATTAATATTTCAAATATGTTTACCATTATTTACAGTGGTAATAGTAATATTACTTTTACTATTGTATCTAATTTTTTTCTCTTCTGTGATATTAAAAAATATAATTGGATTCGTTACATATTGTTTTGTAGAAATTGTTGAAAAAATCTGTACTTCGTCAGGAATAACTTTAACATATGGGGAGTTTATAGGGCAAGATAGGTATTCCTACTTTTTGTCAATTATAACGTTCTTAATATTGACGCCATATCTTTTATCTCTTATGTTAAAAATAATTATTTTATTCTTTGAAAAAATAACGGGAAATAAAATTGTGTCATTGATTTTTAAACCGGCGCAATTCTTAGTTAGTGTTAATTGTTTGCGTTATATTATCTATATATTGCTGTTTTTTACTAGTGTTTTAACATATAGTGTAAATGTATCACAGACAGATTTTGTATTTTCTATCGCCAAAGAAGCGTTGTTAGAATTTGTTATATTAGATACAGTGGTATATTCAATCGTATCAAACATAAGAGAAAAGAAGAGAAAGCGTAATCGGCAAATTATAAGAATGAATTTTATTTCGTTTAAGTATGATTTAGAGTTTGTTTTGTCTGCAATTGTTATGTATAACTTAAAGGATAAAGAAATAAAAGCATGCATTAAGTTTTCTGAAGATTTAGATGGGATTATGGTGCAAAGAAATGCAAATGAGATACATGAACTGTTAAAAGAAATTTCTTCTGAATACTATAGTATTGAGATTTTGGAACAGAAAACAAAAGTTGCGTTGAATAGAATACTTGATTTGATTGAATGATTACATATTAAATATAATATGTTTTATATCTAGGTATCGTATCGGTATTTATGTACTATACAGCAGTGATTGATTCTTATTGGACAGTTATGCATATAAATATGGAGCTGAGGAAAATGTTGTTATATGCAAAAAGACAAAGGAAAAAGATACAATAGAGTTTTATTGGAGATAAAAGATGTTTAATTACAAAAACCTGTGTGATTATGAATTTGAAATATTGTGCAAAGATATAATGCATAAGAAGCTGGGTGTCCCCCTTCAGATATTTGCGAGGGGACGAGATGGCGGCATAGATATAACTGATGATACTGTGAGCAAAAATGTTGTTATACAGGTCAAGCATTATATCAACAGCAAATACAGTGATCTTATATCAAGCCTGAAGAAGGAGGGTTTCTAAGGTTGCCGAGCTGAAACCGGAGAAATATTATGTGTGCTGTGCATTGGAACTTACCCCTGCAAATAAGACGGAGATTTTCAATTTGTTTGCAGAATACATGGAGGGTTCATGTAATATATTGTCGTTGAATGATATAGACGAGTATCTGCAGGATTCGGCAAATATGGATATAGTGCGCAAGCATTACAAATTGTGGCTTGAATCCGCAAATATATTGGAAGAGATTGATAGCAGAGATATTTTTATAGATTGCGAAACGCTTCTCTACAACATAAAAGAGGAACAGAGAGAATTTGTTGAAACCTTGAGCTATAGACAATGCATAGATGTCCTTGAGCGTAATCGTTTGTTGATGATCCTTGGAATGCCGGGAACTGGAAAGACCATGACGACCAAGATGCTTGCTTTGTATTACGCAGCACTGGGTTACCGGATTATTTATACGACAAATGGGGATCTGCAGAGCATAAAGAAAGCTTTGTCAGTTGATAAGAAATCTAAAGAGATTATTCTGTTGGATGACTGCCTTGGGCAGTATTATTTCAGAATGAAGGACACCCAGGAAAATGAACTCATGTCTTTGATCAAATATGTGCTGATGCATAAGAACAAGAAACTTATCATGAACTCCAGGGTGACGATATTTCAGCATGCGAAGGAAGCTTACATAGAGCTGAACAGTTTTATAGACACGGAGAAAGTGCGACTCCAGTATATTGATATGGATTCTATGACCATTGAAGACAAGGGCAGGATATTCAAGAATCATTTGTATTTCAGAAATATACCATCGGATCATTATGCTCAGATTCTAAAAAATAATAATTATCGCTGGATAGTCAAACACAGGAATTATACACCGCGTATCATAGAGTATGTTACGCGGCAAAATGTATCCAACAAGATTGCTGCAGGCGAATATTGTGAATTTATAAGGAGATGCCTGGATAATCCTACTGAAATCTGGAGAGATGAGTTTAACAACAGGCTCAAGGCAGAAGACAGGATTTTCCTTACCTCACTGTTTTCGTTGACGGAAGTTGGTGTGGAGGACAAGGTACTGCGCAGAGTATTCAATGCTCGTATTACGAAAAGAACTGATATAGACACAACCAGAAATGTGTGGGAAACAGTATTGAAGCGGATGGAGGGAACATTTGTCAAGATCATAGAGAACAAAGGCGTGCGGCAAATTGGAGCTATCAACCCATCTGTAAATGATTTTTTGAAGAATTATCTGGACGAGAATGAACCTGAGGTTGAAGAAATCGGGAGAAACGCCACGGAATATATTCAGATTGTCAGAGGATTCGGCCCGGACATAGTGGATATTGTTAGATCTGGAGATGCAAGTAAATACAATTTCAAAAGCGATGTTGAAAGGCAGCTTGTCATATTGTCGAATATATGTGAGCTGGGTATATGCATGGAGCAATACAGAGATATTGTCAGGACGTTTGTGGAGTCTTTGCCATATGCGTTTTATAACAAAGCAAGTATATTTACTGTAGTGCCTTCTTTGCTTTCAGAGCCGCTGGCATCATATTATGGTACACGTGAACATTTGTCGTCAGAGGCGTTGGATGACTTGCTGGATTCGATGGATTTTGACGATTTTTGTGTATTTGAAGAAAATCTGAAGAATAATGGACTGGAACTGTGCGGATTAGTGTCAAGGGATGTTATCGTGGAAAAGTTGGACAAGTCTGTGCAGGATTACATAGATGGATATGACAGATCGGAAAGTTATACAAATCAGGATATGTATGAACTTTTCAATGAGAACATGGTATACAACGGCATGTATCATGAAGTTGATGTAGATAAGGTTGGCAATATTTTGGCGGATTGTGTGCGGAATGATATATATGACGATGTGACAGATAAATTGGCGGTATTCCCTTGTGCGATAACAGATGACATTGACTTATCCAGATATGATATCTGGGCGGATGCTGGTGAGATTGAGAGTTATGTGTGCGATGTGCTGGCTGATCCTGGTGACAGAGATTATGGCGATTTTTATGATGAGGATAGATCTTATTCGGGGCATTTGGATGGGATGGATGAGTTGGATTTTATATTTGCGGAGTGATGACTTTAGGCATACTAAGCAATGAGTTAATATCATTGCTAACATGGACAGAAAAAATATATACATGTTTACTAATTAAGATAAGGGAAAAGATTATGAATAAGGGTAAAGAAAGAAAAAAATGTTATGTTGATTTAAAAAAAGAATTTACTATTTACAAATATGTATGTCGTAGACGTATAAAATTTAATGAGAGAAAAAGTTTGAACGATCTAGTTAAATTCGATACCCATAATGAATGGATACACTATGTAGTATGTTCAAATAAAGTCTATTCAAAAGATGAACTAGAGGAATTTAGAGCATATCTCATACAAAGACAAAGAAATATTAATCCGAGTAAGGAGTATTGGTCACTATCGGTGCCGGTTTGTATGACTATAATCCTCGATAGAGCGATGAATATGTTGGATGTTTTGGGAAAAATTCAAAAGAAATCAGTGGGAATAATAATGGTTATAATTATAGGAGTGTTTGTTATTGAAGTATTTATAGTAGGAGTACTGGTGTTTCTTATAAAAAATATAGGAGATTATGAAGATAGAATAAATTTTTATAAAGATTATATATCTATAATTGAGAACATGATAAAAAAATTATAGTAAAATTCTATGTTGTACAATACTAAGAGTTAAATCAAATTTTTATTTGTTCACAATAATTTCGGGGGGATATAACCAGCAAAACTAAGTCAAAAATGCTCCTTGAAATACCCCACCCGCTTCTATATAATTAAGATATATTTGTTACGGAAAATGGACGATTCAGCCCGGTTTTACAGGGCTGAAGTTCAATACCAGGGAGGAATTACTATGAGGTTGGTTACAAGATCGGATTTTGATGGACTTGTGTGTGGCGCACTGCTGAAGGAAGCGGGAATTATTGATCATTGGAAGTTTGCGCATCCGAAGGATCTTCAGGACGGATTGATTGAGGTTACGGAGGATGACTGCCTTGCAAATGTGCCATTTGTTGAGGGCTGCGGACTTTGGTTCGATCATCATTCAAGTGAGCATGAGAGATTGGCGCTTGAGGGTAAATACAAGGGGGAGAGTCGTATAACTCCATCGTGCGCTAGAATAATCTATGAGTATTATGGAGGCAGAGAGAGATTTCCGCAGTTTGACGATATGATGGAGGCTGTTGATAAGGTTGATTCAGGTAATCTTACCATCGATGAGGTACAGAATCCAAAGGGATGGATACTTATTGGATTCCTGATGGATCCTAGAACCGGACTTGGAAGATTCAGAAATTTCACCATATCAAACTATCAGCTCATGGAGAAGCTTATAGATGCATGTCGTACCATGACCACTGATGAGATACTTGCCATGCCGGACATACAGGAGAGAATAGTTCTGTATAATGAGCAGACAGAGAAGTTCAAGGAGATGGTCAAGGCACATACCATAGTGGACGGTAATCTTATCATAAGCGATCTTCGCGGAGTGGATCCGATATACACCGGCAATCGTTTCATGATATACAGTATGTATCCTGAACAGAATGTGTCAGCGTGGATAGTAAGCGGACGTGGTGGACAGGGATGTTCGGCAGCAGTTGGATACAGTATCCTGAACCGCACAGCGACCATGGATGTTGGAAGCCTTATGCTCAAGTATGGTGGCGGTGGACACAGGAAGGTTGGTACATGTCAGTTCAAGGATGACGAGATGGATACAAGACTTCCTCAGATGCTTGAGGAGCTCAAGGCTCAGGCTAATTCATAAGAAATATTGACAAAAAATAACCGAATGATACAAGTTTTAATTCGTATCATTCGGTTATTTTTTATGTTATAAAAATGTTCTTAAAGGTCTTCTTGAAGATTAGTCTCTCTGGAACAGATCTCTTGTGTATACCTTGTCTTTGATGTCGTCGAGGCATGAATTGTACCTGTTGGCGATGACAGCGTCGGACATGGATTTGAATTTGTCCAGGTCATTTACAACTTTGCTTCCGAAGAATGTGGTTCCGTCTTCAAGGGTTGGCTCGTATACAACGACGGTTGCGCCCTTGGCTTTGATACGCTTCATGACACCCTGTATACTGCTCTGGCGGAAGTTGTCGGAGTTGCTCTTCATCGTCAGTCTGTATACACCTATGACACATTCCTTCTCCTGGGCTGCTGAGTAATCACCGTTATTGTTGTAGTCGTAGTAGCCTGCGATGGAGAGAACGCGGTCTGCGATGAAGTCCTTTCTCGTTCTGTTGCTCTCAACGATGGCGCTCATCATATTCTGAGGCACGTCGTTGTAGTTGGCAAGGAGCTGCTTTGTATCCTTTGGCAGACAGTATCCGCCGTATCCAAATGATGGGTTGTTGTAGTGTGTTCCGATTCTTGGGTCGAGACATACGCCGTTTATGATGTCCTGTGTGTTAAGTCCCTTCATCTCTGCGTATGTGTCAAGCTCGTTGAAGTAGGACACGCGGAGTGCGAGATAGGTATTTGCAAATAACTTTACAGCCTCAGCTTCGGTGAAGCCCATGAACAGAGTGTCTATATCTTCCTTGAGGGCACCCTCCTGAAGCAGTGCGGCAAATGTATGGGATGCCTTAACTATCTTCTCGTCATTCTTGTCTGTGCTGACAATTATCCTTGATGGATAGAGGTTGTCGTACAGTGCCTTTGATTCACGAAGAAACTCTGGGCTGAAAATGATATTTGACGTGTTGTATTTCTTCCTTACGGACTCGGTATATCCAACTGGTATAGTTGATTTGATGACCATGATGGCATCCGGGTTGACCTTGAGGACGAGCTCGATAACGGCCTCAACGGCTGATGTGTCGAAATAGTTCTTGTTGCTGTCGTAGTTTGTCGGAGCAGCTATGATTACGAAATCTGCATCCTTGTATGCTGATTTGCCATCGAGAGTTGCTGTGAGATCAAGCTCCTTCTCGGCGAGATATTTCTCAATATAGTCGTCCTGTATAGGGGATTTCTTGTTGTTGATGAGATCAACCTTTTCAGGGATGATGTCAACTGCCGTTACATGGTTGTGCTGTGCCAGCAGGGTCGCAATGGACAGACCAACGTAACCGGTTCCTGCCACTGCAATGTTCAGTGGGGATGGAGACTCGAGCTTGTGTGCGCCAGCATTGATGAACATTTCTGTGAGGTCGAAGTTCAAAACCTCTGACAAACTTTCGAGCTGTTCTATAGAAGGAACAAAATCCTTCTGCTCTATTCTGGAAATGAGTGCTCTGTTGATACCGGTTGCATCGGCGAGCTGAGCCTGGGTCATACCCTTTTCTTTTCTTCCGTTCATGACAGTGTCGGCGAGACGTGACTGTGATAATTTCTTCATGATCAAAATTCCTTTCTCTGATGAGTATTCTCTATTATTCTTAGAAGTATTATTCAAAACTAGCAACAAATGTTAATATTTATAACATTTACAATGCCATAATACATGTAAAAACGGCATAAATCAAGAGAAAAATGTATTTTAAACATAAAATTATACATAATTAATGTTAATTAAAATAACATGCATAAAACAACTGAAAATATAGTTTATTTCAACGCAACATCGAGTCTTATCGGATTGTGATCGCTGTTTTTAAAATCCAGATCTATGGTCTCTGTGGAGTTGATCTGCAAATTGCTCGATACTATGAATCCATCGATGACATAATATTGGAAACTCTCGTGGTCGCTTCCTTCGTATGGTTTGTCCAGGGATCGGCATGTCGGAGCTGAGGAATCGGTGCTGCAGGTGAAGGAATCTCCAAATTCAGATACATCTATGCTTCCTGGTGCCCACAGGTCAGCGGACTGCTGAGGGTATGCGGACAGATCCACATTTGAAAAAGTCTGGTTGAAGTCGCCTCCTGCGATAACGTAGTTTCCTGCTGCAGCCTCATTTTGGAGAATGTCGGCGAGCATCCTGGTCTGGGCGGCTTTGCCCTCGCCTGAGTCATAAGCCTCCAGGTGGAGATTTACTATGACGAGTTCGTGTTCACTTCCGGCAATCGGTATTCTGGACACGATCAGGCATCTTTTCAGGTTGCACAGTCTGATCGGGTAGGTAAATGGACATGGAAGTTGTATTCTTTCTGCATCCGATACTTCAAATGAGCTGAGAGTCATTATTCCTGATGTCACTCTGCCGATCGGTGGAAGTGGATATGGAACCATGAGTGTTTTGTAGTTGTAGGCGTATGAGCTTGTGTATGACGGCAGCTTTTCCCTCAAAATATCGGCTTCGTTTATCTTGTGGCTTCTGGATGATCGTTCATCGACCTCCTGGAGAAGAAAGATGTCAGCGGCAAGTGAATTCAGCTCTGATGTGATGGCCTCCATATTGTCGTTTACCTGCTTTGCTGTGGAAGTGTACACACTGTCTCCTCCGTCCATGAAAAAGTCAGCATTTGCGCCGAGGGATCCGTAGCCGAGATTCCATGTCACGATGGATATGGAGTCGCCGACAGATGGTGAAAGCTTGGCTGAGCCGGTTGCATTTTTACCAAATGTGCTTCCAGATGTGACCTCAAGGGATTCGGAATCGTCTGGCTTGTATTCTGTTATGGTGAGAACTCCCACAAATATTATGGCGGCCACAAGGATCACACCGAGGACGATACATGTTATTTTTAGAATTTTTTTTGCTATTATCATGTTGGATATTTCCTGTTCTATGTTTGTTCAGTCCGTCCAAATGGTTAGTTGGACTGACATGTAAAGTATATCAGACGCGGTGTATGTAAACAATGTGTAAAATGACACGTGTTGGGAATCATGTTATAATGTAGCATGCTGATGTGTGCGCAGGTCATTGCACTCACGTACGCTGACATATGATATAATGAGCAGCGTGACATAGTATAGTAGAAATTACTGAGGGGAATTTATGTTTGAACTTATTATAAAAGATATAATGGAGGTCGCGGGCTGCCTTCCGATAGGTATTTTGTGCGGGTGCATAGCAGTCGTTACTTATCTCGTGTATACAGTGAGCCCTGCGGGGAAAAAGGTCAGTGCCGGCGGACGTGTGAAGAAGTCAATAGTGTGGTTCCTGCTGGTGGTGTATCTGGCGGTGATGGCGGTCACGGTGTTCCTGTCCAGAGAGCCGGGCTCAAGGCAGGGCATTGACATGACGCTGTTTCAGACGTGGGGAGTGACGCCCCAGGAGCACGCATTTGTCATAGAAAATATATTGCTCTTTGTGCCGTTCGGCGTGCTTTTCCCGCTGGCGGTGGCTGGAAGTAAGAATGGCGATGGCAGGGCGGTAGACAGGTTGTCCAAGTGCACTGTACTGTTTGGATTTCTGTGCAGTGTCTGCATAGAGACGGTTCAGCTTATAACGGAGCGCGGTTACTGCCAGCTCGATGATGTAGTTATGAATACCCTCGGAAGCCTTGCGGGATATATTATATTTCTGATCGCAAAAAAGGTTATAGGTGTAAAACAGATTCAGGCATTGGGCAGATATAGATAACATATTTTCAGAAATTAATAAGGTGAAAGCAAATAGTTTAACGGATGGAGGAATAGATCATGCCATGTACAACAATATTGGTAGGAAAAAATGCGTCTTATGACGGTTCAACAATAATAGCGAGAAATGACGATTCGGGTGCCGGTTCGTACACGCCGAAGAAATATGTGGTTGTGAAGCCGGAGGAGCAGCCAAGAATATACAAGTCGGAGATATCCCATGTGGAGATTGAACTTCCAGATGATCCGATGCGTTACACCTGTGTTCCAAATGCGCTGGCGGGCGAAGGAATCTGGGCGGCAAGCGGAGTGAATTCTGCAAATGTGGCTATGACGGCGACGGAGACCATAACCTCAAATCCAAGAGTGCTCGGCGCGGATCCACTGGTGTGCTATGAGCCTGCGGAGGGAGATAAGCCAGAGAAGGCTGGAGGTATCGGCGAGGAGGATATAGTCAGCATTACACTTCCATATATAAAGAGCGCAAGAGAGGGTGTGAAGAGACTTGGCAGCCTGCTTGAACGATATGGAACCTATGAGATGAACGGAATTGCATTTCAGGATGTAGATGAGATTTGGTGGCTTGAGACCATCGGAGGACATCATTGGATCGCTAGAAAAGTTCCTGATGATGTGTATGTTGTCATGCCAAACCAGTTTGGTATGGACGAATTTGATATGGTAGACGCAATGGGAGCGCAGAGCGAGTTCATGTGCTCGGCAGATCTTCCAGCATTTATAGAGAAGTATCATCTGAACGTGGAGAACATGGAGGACACGATCTGTCCACGGGATATATTCGGCAGCCACGACGATGCGGATCACGTGTACAACACCCCGAGGGCATGGTTCATGGAGAGGACGCTCAACCCGAATTCGGCAGTCTGGGACGGACCGGATGCGGACTTTACGCCGGTTTCGGATGACATTCCATGGTGCATGATACCAGAGAAGAAGATAACCATGGAGGATGTGAAGTATGTGCTTTCTTCGCATTATCAGGGAACTCCGTATGATCCGTACGGCAATTACGGCGACAAGAAGATGCGCGGGGCATATAGATCGATAGGTGTGAACAGGACGGATTTCATGTCGGCGATCCAGATGAGACCATATGTTGGAGAGGATATCTGCGCTGTACAGTGGATAGCATTTGCATCAAATGCCTTCAACGTCATGGTTCCGTTCTATGCAAATGTAGATACGACTCCTGAGTATCTGGCAAATACAGGGGCGGATGCTTCCACGGACAACTTCTACTGGACCAGCCGTATGATCGCGGCGATGGCGGATGCATCTTATGCGAAGTCGGTGTTCCATATCGAAAGGTACGAGGAGAAAGTCATGTCCAAGGCACATGAGATAATATACAGATATGATGATATTATGAATGAACAGCCATTGGGCGAGAAACTCCGCCAGCAGGCCAACCAGGAGACCGCAGACATGGTGAGACATGAGGCAAATGCCACCCTTGGCAGAGTCCTGTACGAACTCAGCAATCAGATGAAGAATTCCTATTCAAGATCTGATGCGTAGCAGCAGGCAATATGCGGTCGCTTACAGGTTATGATTATCCCTGTATTTGCCCGGAGTCACGCCGTATTTATTCTTAAACATCCTGTTGAAGTAGGACAGGTTGAAGAAGCCGCAGTTCTCCGCGACGGAGAGTATGCTCTCGTCATTGGAGGAGAGAAGTCTTGCGGCAACATTCAGCCTGAAGTCGTTCAGATATGATACAAATGACACCCCCATGGTGTTCTTGAAAAATCGCATAAAATGGGATTCAGAGAATCCACAGTAGGAGGCTATATCCGTTATGGATATGGCCTCTTTGTAATTTTCGTCTATGTAGGAGAGGATGAGTTTTGTTCTCTCCAGATCCCTGGCTCGGTTCTTCCTGTCTGCCTCATCCCTTGCGGTGGAGTTGGCATAGAGAATGTAGAAGAATTCAAAATAGCATCCCTTAAGTGCAAGGTGGTATCCCTTTGGCGTCTCTGAGCAGAGCTTGTCTACCCTGTTAAGACATGCGGAAAGAGACGGATATAATGGATCGTCCCTGTCATAAATACTCTTGATATCCACGTCGCCCGCCAGCAGAGGCAGGAAAAACTCGCTGTCCAGTGAGTCGTGATTTCTGGATCTGAACATGTCGACGGAGAAAAGAATATTCTCATATTCCATTGAATAGCCTTCGTGCTGGGAGATTCCGTGAATGTGTCCTGGCAGGATAATGACTATGTCACCCTCCTCAACATAGTGAGTTGTGAAGTCCACAGTCACATTTCCCTTGCCTTTTTTGATATAGATAATCTCCATAAATTCATGCCAGTGCAGAGACACAGAATTGAAGTCAAGTGGTATGGAGCACAGGTAAGTATTGTACGGAAACATCGGGTCCGCATGGGTCTTATTCTCCAGAAGATTTTCGTATTCAAGACTGTTCATATATAATCATGCTCCTCCTTTTTGCTCGTTAATTCGACATTTTTTACATCGCCTGTATATTGCATTTCATCAAGATGATAGAATTGTACAATTAATTGCTTATATAATGCAAGCATAAAAGAGAAAATGCTAATAAAATACAAGCCATAACAGGAACTGTTTAGGAGGTATCAGAGATGAATAAAGCGTTGGAGCGTGGCGCAGGAATACTCCTGCCGATAAGCAGTCTCCCATCACCGTACGGAATAGGAACCATGGGAAAAGATGCTTACGAGTTTGTCGATATGTTGAAACGTGCAGGCCAGAAATACTGGCAGGTTCTTCCGATAGGACCTACAAGCTTTGGCGACAGTCCATATCAGTCATTTTCAGCATTTGCGGGCAATCCGTATTTTATCGATCTGGATACATTGATAGAGGAAGGACTTCTCACAAAGGAGGAGGTAGAATCCTACAAATGGGCTGACAGTGATGACGAGATCGACTATGCCAGACTGTACAGACAGAGATTTGAAGTACTCAGAAAAGCATTTGGCAGATCAGAGCACAAAGACAGCAGGGGTTACGCAGATTTCATAAAGGAAAATGAACAGTGGATAGATGACTATGCGCTGTATATGGCGATCAAAGCTGATCATAACAACAGAGAATGGCTTGCGTGGGAACCGGCGATCAAGAAGAGAAAGCCGGAGGCTATGGCAGCTTACAGAGAAAAGCTTGGTGAAGACGTGGAATTCTACAAATTCCTTCAGTTCAAGTTCTACGAGCAATGGACGCCATTAAAAGAGTATGCCAACAGAAATGGAATAAGCATCATCGGTGACATTCCAATCTATGTGGCACTGGATAGTGCAGATGTGTGGGCGAACACGGATCAGTTCCAGCTTTCTGGAAGTCTTGCACCATCCGTTGTGGCAGGATGCCCACCGGACATGTTCTCAAGCTACGGACAGAAGTGGGGCAACCCGATCTATGACTGGGATGTCATGGAGAAGGATGATTTCGCGTGGTGGAAGAAGAGAATTGCTGCATCTGCAAAGCTCTACGATGTGATCCGTATAGATCACTTTATCGGGATAGTCAGATACTACAGCATTCCGGCAAATGGCGAGCCGAAGGATGGCTACTACAGACAGGGACCGGGAAAGAAGCTCATCGATGCGATAGACAGCGCCATAGGTTCATCCAAGGTTATAGCGGAGGATCTCGGCGTGGTCGTGCCAGAGGTTCAGAAGCTGGTGAAGGAATCCGGTTATCCGGGCATGAAGGTGTTGGAATTTGCATTTGACGGCAACACGGCAAATGAATATCTGCCGCACAATCACGCAAAGAACTACGTAGCGTATATCGGAACCCACGATAATGATATGCTGAAAAGTTATATCAGCGGACAGAGTGAGGAGCTTCAGGAATATATGATGAAGTACCTCATGGCTGACAGCTTGGATGATGTGGCAGAGAAGATGATACATGCACTGTATATGAGCTCAGCGGACACGGTCATACTCCAGATGCAGGATATTCTGGGCAAGGACAACAGTGCAAGAATGAACTATCCATCAACGCTTGGCGGCAACTGGAAGTGGAGGCTTACCAAGGGCGCAACATGGGAATTTACACAGGAACATATAGATAAATTAAGGGATCTCACCAGACTGTATGGAAGAAACAGGGTGAAGACGTATATTTGTAAGGAGGACATTATGTTAAAGGATATTTGCATGAAGAAATACAACAAGGAGATCAAGGATTGTACAAATGAGGAGATATACTTCGCACTCCTTGATATGACAAAGAAGCTCGCAGACGGAAAGGTTTCAGAGGAGGGACAGAAGAAGGTTTATTACATCTCAGCAGAGTTCCTCATTGGAAAGCTTCTCTCAAACAATCTCATCAACCTTGGTGTATTTGACGAGGTTAAGCAGGTGCTTGCTGAGAACGGCAAGAGCATCTACGACATAGAGGAGGTTGAGCCAGAGCCATCACTTGGAAATGGCGGTCTTGGAAGACTTGCAGCATGCTTCCTCGACTCCATGGCAACCCTCGGACTTCACGGAGATGGAATTGGACTTAACTACCACATGGGTCTGTTCAAGCAGGTATTTGAGAACAACTACCAGAAGGAGACTGCAAATCCTTGGATTGAGGCAGACAGCTGGCTCGAGAAGACAGACGTTACCAACACGATCACATTTGGCAACCTGAAAGTCCAGTCAAGAATGTACGATATAGATGTAACCGGATACGAGAACAGAACAAATAAGCTCCACCTCTTCGATATCGAGAGCGTTGACGAGTCCATCATGGAGCCGGGCGGAATTAACTTCGACAAGACAGACATTGCAAAGAACCTGACACTCTGCCTGTACCCGGACGACAGCGATGAGGCTGGAAATCTTCTCCGTATCTATCAGCAGTATTTCATGGTGGCAAATGGTGCAAAGCTCATTCTTGATGAGGCTAAGGCAAAGGGTTCAAATCTTCACGACCTGGCTGATTATGCAGCAGTTCAGATCAATGATACACACCCTTCAATGGTGATTCCTGAGTTCATCAGACTTCTTACCGCTGAGGGAATATCATTTGACGAGGCTACAGAGATCGTGACAGAGGTGTGCGCATACACCAACCACACTATCCTTGCAGAGGCTCTTGAGAAGTGGCCGCTTGCTTACCTTGAGAAGGTTGTTCCACAGCTTGTTCCTATCATCAAGAAACTGGATGAGAAGGTTCGTAACAGATATAAGGATGAGAGCGTATATATCATCGACAAGGATCAGAGAGTGCACATGGCACACATTGATATACACTACAGCCACAGTGTAAATGGTGTTGCATACCTTCACACAGAGATCCTCAAGGATTCTGAGCTGAACAACTTCTACAAGATCTATCCTGAGAAGTTCAACAACAAGACAAATGGTATCACATTCAGAAGATGGCTTCTCCACTGCAACGAGCAGCTTGCAGCTTATATCACAGAGCTTATCGGTGACGGCTACAAGAAGGATGCAGAGAAGCTGAATGACCTCGCTAAGTTCTATGATGATGATGCAGTCCTTGGCAAGATCATGGATATCAAGAAGCAGAACAAGGTCGTTCTCAAGGATTACCTTAAGGAGACACAGAACATTGACATAGATGAGAATTCTATCTTTGATATACAGGTTAAGAGACTTCATGAGTACAAGCGTCAGCAGATGAACGCACTTTGGGTTATCCACAAGTACTTCGATATCAAGGCAGGAAATCTTCCAAAGACTCCTGTGACTGTAATATTTGGCGCAAAGGCAGCTCCGGCATACACCATCGCAAAGGATATCATCCATCTCATCCTCTGCCTGCAGCAGCTCATCGATAATGATCCGGAGGTTAGCCCATACCTCAAGGTTGTGATGATCGAGAACTACAATGTGTCAAAGGCAGCAAAGATCATACCTGCATGTGACATCTCAGAGCAGATCTCACTTGCTTCAAAGGAGGCATCAGGTACCGGAAACATGAAGTTCATGCTGAATGGTGCGCTCACTCTTGGTACAAGAGATGGTGCAAATGTTGAGATCGGAGAGCTTGTAGGTGAGGACAACATTTACTTCTTCGGAGAGTCAAGCGAGGCAGTTATCGACCACTATGCAAAGGCTGATTATGTGTCAAAGGATTACTACGAGCAGCCAGAGATCAAGAAGCTTGTTGATTTCATCGTGAGCGATGAACTTCTTGAGATCGGACAGAAGGAGAGTCTTGAGAGACTTCACAATGAACTTATCGTAAAGGATTGGTTCATGACACTCCTCGATGTTGAAGATTATATCAAGACCAAGGAAGGCGTACTTGCAGACTACGAGGATCGCAAGACTTGGGCAAAGAAGGCGCTTGTCAACATCAGCAAGGCTGGTTTCTTCTCATCAGACAGAACAATAGCTGAGTACAACAAGGACATCTGGAGATTATAATATAAATCCAGGTTTATTTCCCAGCAGGGGACGGAGGGGACAGGTACCTCCGTCCCCTTTTGACGACCCCCATTTGATTTAAATAAAGAAATCTTGCGATGGTTTTAGGTGGCATATGAGAAGTAAGTCGGTTATAATTAAATATACTAAAGTTGGAATGTGATACGAAATCTGTTCACATCAAGAAAAAGGAAGGCAGTGGAGAGATGTATAGAATACTGATCGTTGATGACGAGAGAATAGAGAGAAACGGGATAAGATTCCTCCTGAAAAAGCTGAATATGGAATTTGATATCGATGAGGCAGTAAACGGTCTTGATGCATTGGAGAAGATACGTCAGGAGGATTATGATATCCTCCTCACCGATGTGAAGATGCCTTTCATGGACGGTATAGAACTCATTGACAATGTGGTAAATGAGAAGAAGAAAATGAGATGTGTGATATTCAGCGGCTGCAATGAATTTGACTATGCTAAGAGAGCAATAAGGCTGGGGGTTGTGGATTATATACTGAAACCGGTCGACCCGAAGGAGTTCAAGGAGACGCTGGAGAGGGTTGTGGATGAGCTAGAGGCGGCTAAAGCCTCGGATGAGCTCAAGAGCAAGAGTATGGAATTTCTTTATGAGCATGCACTATATATGCTTGTGAATGGCGAAGATATAGAGAGCATACGCAGAGAATACAACGGTCTGAACCTCGATTTCGCCAGATTTAAGAGAATTCTGCTTGTTGAATTTAATCACGATTTCTTTGGAAGACGAGATGTGGATTTCAAGAAAAATGAGAAGATAATGTCACTTGGAATACAGAGATACCTCAATCTGAACCAACAACAGGAACTTATTTTCCTGGGCGATGAAACAGATGCGGTTTCCACGGCCCAGGAGCTGGCCAGGATAATTAAAAGTGATTACGATGAGGAATGCTTTATAGCAGTTTCATCGGATATAGAGAAACCTGAGGACATGAAACAGAAGGTCGATGAGCTTGATGAGCTTATGGACAATAAGTTTTATCATCCGGAGATAAAGGTGTTCTACCCAAATATGGAGAGCGATTCGTCAGGAATGATCCAGTTTGATGATGACACTCTCATGAAACAGATGAAACAGGACATCAAGATGAAGGATGTGGAGGCACTCAGGGAACATTTTGACAGATTCTGCGAAAAGTACAGGCACAAGAATGAGTGTTCACAGATATATATAAAATTTCTCTTCTCAAATCTTTTGAAAGACATATATGGCAGTATAGATGGAACAGGTGAGGCGGATCTTAACAAGGATGTTGAAAAGATGTATATGACGACAGATTTTCAGAGCCTTACAGGTCTCGTTGAGGTTGCGATAGACAGACTGGCGGCCTGCTTTGAGGACAAGAGTCAGACCGGACATAAGGAAGTGGAGATGGTAAAGCAGTATATTTACAGGAATTACGGGAGCGAGCTTGGTATAGATATGCTTGCGGATATGGTATATCTTGCCCCAAGTTATCTCAGCACAGTGTTCAAGAAAGAGACGGGACAGAATCTGAGCAAATTTATCAAGTCATACAGAATGGAGCGGGCAAGGGATATGCTTGAGAATAGTATGGCAAAGATTGTAGATATAGGAGCGATGTGTGGTTATCAGAATGTATCCTACTTTTGCTCGAGTTTCAGGGAGTTTTATGGAGTGAGCCCTCAGAAATTCAGGGAGAGCGGTGCTGCAGGCGGTGAGTAGACATACAGCAGATTTGGCAAATGGCGATTACAGAACTCGTTAAGCAGGGGGATCGTAGATGAACAAAGGTGAAGTCAAGAAGAGATTTCGTGATATGAAGCTGACTGGTAAAATGGTTGTTATTTATCTGCTGGCCGGACTTGTGCCTGTTATGATAATACTGGGCATAACATACATGGAGATGAAAAAGATCCTGTGGGACCGGGAGACAACGATACTGAAATCTTATGTCAGCCAGACCACGGATTCCATGGACAATGAACTGGAGATATATAACAATCTCTCTAAATATATATCGTATAACCAGTCGATTGCAAAGATACTGAGCGCGGATCAATCGGCATATCAGAATTATGAGCAGTTCAGTACGGTGATCGATCCTCTGTTGGCGTCGATCATGTATTTCCATGAGGATGTAAATCAGGTCACGATATATACTGACGCCAGTGATGTGAAACATGGGTCAACAGTTGCACCGCTAAAAGATCTGGCGGACGGAACGCATGCATATGATGACCTGGATAACAATATACACTGGCATATTGACTTGGAAACCCGCACTGCATTTTCAGTCAGCCGGATGGCTATGCTGGAGCAGAAAGGCGCCAAGGGCGTTTTGTATGTAGGAGTGGATTATGACAGTGTATTTCAACCGTTTTATACAGAGACAATGTTTGATAATTATGGGCTTATCATAGAGGACGAGTATGGACATATGATATTCAACAAGAATACATTTGCTGATGAGCAGTCAGCATATGAATTGGATGTGGATAAATTCGATGTTCTGAGAGAGATGGAAAATTCAGGGTATCAGTTCATAGATAAGACATCCAAGGCGACCGGCTGGAACATATGTGTATACAAACCGAACAAACTAATAATCTCATCGGTTCGCCCGATACTTATAATAGCGGTGGCGGCACTTCTGGTAAGTATGCTCGCAGGTATATTATGTATACAAATGGTATCAGAATTTATAACGAAGCGAATCAAAAATCTTCAGAAGACTATGAAGGCCACCGAGACAGGAAATCTGGGCATGGTTATAGAAAATGACAGTACAGATGAGATCGGTGATCTTATAAACGGCTATAACAGCATGAGTAAGCGCCTTGATGAGACTGTCAATGAGGTATATCAAAGCAAGATCAAGGAAAAAGAATACGAGATGAGGGCACTTCAGGCTCAGATCAATCCGCATTTTCTGTACAATTCTCTGTCTATGATCAATTGGAAAGCCCTTGAGGCAGAGCAGGAAGACATAAGCCGGATCACCTTGTCTCTGTCCACATTCTACAGGACAGCACTGAACAAAGGAAAAAACATCCTGCTTGTCAAAGATGAGATAGCAAATATCAAGTCGTATCTTGATATCCAGCTTGCCATGCATGACAACAGCTTTGATGTGGTGTACGACATAGATGACAGTATCTTAAAATACGAAACATTGAATCTGATACTCCAGCCGCTGCTTGAAAACGCGATAGGGCATGGAATTGACGTCAAGACTGACGGCAGAGGAGAGATACGCATAGAGGGAAAGGAGAATGGAGATTTCATTGACTTTACCGTATCTGACAACGGTATCGGAATGACAAAGACCCAGGCCGCCCTGATCCTGTCGAAGTCGTCCAATGGCTACGGTGTGTCAAATGTAAACGAGAGGATCAAGCTATATTATGGAGAGAAGTACGCGGTGAAGATCGAAAGCACCCCGGGAGCCGGCACGAAAGTAATGCTCCACTTCCCAAAGAGAGTAGAAAACTAGAAAATCATACAAAAATACAAAGAGTGGATGTACCTCTTGAAGCATATTAAAGCTCAAGAGGTACATTTTTTTATACTTTATAATAACAAATCCAGTTATCGGCGAAAAATAAAACAGAATCTATATATGTAATAAAATCTATATATGAGAGACATAATAACATTGCTAACACTCTGGGGGCGCCCGCCCATCAAAAAAACAACATATCTAAAAAATCCAACATGATTCTAAAATCATTGATATATACGGATTGGAAACGTTTTCTTATAATGATGACATAAGGTAAAGGTACTGCAAAGGTGTTAAAAACATTCAATCAAAACTATATTTTTAAGGAGGAACGGTTATGAGAGTTAAGAGATTTGCAGCAGTTGCACTTGCGGGTGTAATGGGAATGTCAATGCTGGCAGGATGTGGAGATTCAGGAAAGGATGAGTCAACAACAGCAGCAAAGAGTGATGCAACAGAGGCTACAGATGCAACAGAGGCAGCTTCAGAGGAAGAGGCGATCAAGACAACACTTACAGTATGGGGACCAGCTGAGGATCAGTCACCTGATTACGGCGAGTGGTTACAGACAACATGTGAGGCATTCAAGAAAGAGCATCCAAACTGGGATATCACATTTGAGTATGGTACATGTAGTGAGGGTGATGCAGGAAAGACTGTTACACAGGATGTTTCAGCGTCAGCAGATGTATACATGTTTGCAAATGACCAGTTACAGACTCTGATCGATGCAGGTGCTATCTCAGAGCTTGGCGGAAGCACAGCAGATTACGTTAAGTCAACAAATTCACAGGCGATCGTAGATTCTATCACAGTTGATGGAGGTATCTATGGTGTGCCATTTACAACAAATACATGGTTTATGTACTACAATAAGAAGACATTTACAGAGGATGATGTAAAGAGCCTTGATACAATGCTTGAGAAGGGTAAGGTTTCATTCCCACTCACAAACTCATGGTACATCGCAGCATTCTACCTTGCAAATGGCGGAACATTATTCGGTGATGGTACAGACAATGATGCAGGAATCAACTTCGGTGGCGACAATGGCAAGGCTGTAACAGACTACCTTGTAGATCTTGTAAACAACAAGAACTTTGTAAACGATGAGTCAGGTGTTGGTATCTCAGGTATGACAGATGGTTCAATATCAGCAATGTTCTCAGGCTCATGGGACTATGCAGCATTACACGATGCACTTGGCGATGATCTCGGAATCGCAGTTATGCCAACAGCCAAGATTGGTGGTGAGGACAAGCAGCTCCTCTCATTTGCAGGATCAAAGGCAATCGCTGTAAATCCTAACTGTGAGTATCCACAGGTTGCAGTTGCACTTGCACTCTACCTTGGAAATGAGGCATCACAGGAGTCACACTACACAGCAAGAAACATCGTTCCATGTAACACAAGCCTTCTTGAGAGCGATGCAGTTAAGGGCGATGCACTTGTAGCAGCTCAGAATGCAACATTCGATACAACAGCATTCATCCAGCCATTTGTTCCTAAGATGGGCAACTACTGGACACCAGCAGAGAACTTTGGTAAGTCACTCGTAAATGGTGAGGTTACACACGACAACGCAGCAGATATGACAGAGTCATTCAACACATCACTTAACACTGATGTAGCACAGTAAAAAATACTAGTTATATATTTCAAAAACAGGTGCTCCATTCATCTACAGGTGATGGAGCACTTGTAATAAGAAGAGATAATGATTTACTTTGAGACGGAGGTGTTAGGATGGCTCAGGCTATAACAAATAAAAAAAGCAAAATAAAGAAAATACGAAGATCTGATTACCCATATACCGTTGCACAGGCAGCGGCAAATGGAGACATAGCTACCAGAATTTCATTTCTGATCTTGGGGTTTGGAAGCATAGTCAGAAAACAATTTGTAAAGGGATTTTCGTATCTGGTACTTGAGGTACTGTTTATATGGTTTATGATAAAGCACGGAGCATCACTTCTGGTGGATCTCTTCCATCTGGGTGGTCAGGAACAGCAGAAGGTCTGGAATGAAGCAAAGGGTGTATTTGAATATACCCAGGGTGACAACTCTCTGCTCATGCTCCTGTACGGTGTGGCAACACTGTTTATAATTTTCGCATTCATCTGCCTTTGGGTAGTAAGTATAGAGAGCGCATACAAAGCGTATTGCCTGTGGGATACAGGCAAAAAGGTTCCAAAGTTCAAGGACGATGTGAAGAGTCTGTTTGACAGCAATCTTCATGCATTCCTTCTTCCTCTTCCTGTACTTGGAGTTGTTGTATTTACGATATTGCCATTGGTTTTCATGATATTTATGGCATTTACAAATTACAGCAAGCTTGATTCACATACAGTTATATTCAACTGGGTTGGACTGCAGAATTTTGCAAAGATATTGAACTTTAGTGATGCAATAGGAAGTACATTCTGGTCAGTGCTTGGCTGGACACTTGTTTGGGCTGTGGCAGCCACATTCAGTAACTACTTCCTCGGAATGATACTCGCAATGGTGATCAACAGAAAGGGAACCAGGGCAAAGGGTATGTGGAGGGCGATCTTCATGCTCTCAGCAGCGGTTCCACAGTTCGTATCACTTCTTCTGATGAGAACGATCTTCAGTCAGAATGGTATCGTCAATACATTACTTATAAATAACGGAATAATCGACAATGCTATTCCATTCTGGAGCAATGCAACACTTGCCAGAGTCATGGTAATTGTCATCAATATCTGGATAGGAATTCCATTTACCGTCATGCAGGTCACAGGAATTCTCCAGAGCATACCGGAGGAGATATACGAGGCTGCGAGAGTTGACGGCGCAGGTCCGGTAAAGATCTTCTTCAAGATCACTCTTCCATATATGTTGTTTGTCACAGCACCATATCTGATAACAACATTTGCAGGAAATATCAACAACTTCAACGTTATCTACCTTCTGTCAAATGGAGCGCCTACTCCGGTTGGAAAGACTGCCGGAAAGACAGATCTTCTTGTCACATGGCTCTATAAGCTGACGGTTGATAATCAGTACTACAACTTAGGTGCTGTTATAGGTATCATGACATTCATAGTTCTCGCTGTTGTGTCACTGGTAACTTACCACAACACCGCATCATATAAAGATGAGGAGGGATTTCAGTAATGGCTAAATCAAATAATAATGAGATTAAAGCAAGAAGCAAATGGACACTGGGAGACATCGTGGTTCATATCATACTGGTAATCCTTTCGGTTATCTGGGTACTGCCGATCGCATGGATAATCATGATAAGCTTCAGAGGAGAGAAAGGGCAGTATGTTTCAACTCTGCTGCCAAAGTCTCTGACTCTGGCGAACTATACAAAGCTTTTTACAGACACAGGTATTCTGAACTTCATGCAGATGTTCAAGAATACTTTGATAATAGCAATTTTCTCATGTATAATATCAACAGCGTTCGTGCTTGCAGTTTCATACTGTATGTCAAGAATGCGTTTCAGACTGAGAAAGCCATTTATGAATGTGGCACTTATACTTGGAATGTTCCCGGGATTCATGGCTATGATAGCTGTGTATTACATCCTTAAGGTTCTGGGACTTTCAGAAGGCTCACTCATCAGGGTTGCTCTGGTACTCGTATATTCAGGCGGTTCAGGACTTGGTTTCTATATCGCCAAAGGATTCTTTGATACTATACCAAAGTCGCTGGAGGAAGCAGCATACCTTGATGGTGCTACAAGATGGCAGTCATTTACAAGGGTCATCATACCACTCAGCCGTCCGATCATAGTTTTTACGGTTCTGAATTCGTTCCTTGCACCATGGATTGATTTCGTGTTTGCCAAGGTTATATGCAGAGCCAACAAGGACTATTACACAGTATCCATTGGACTTTGGAACATGCTCGAGAAAGAGTATGTGTACAACTGGTTCAACTCATTTGCGGCTGGCGCAGTGCTGATATCCGTACCGATTATCATTCTCTTTATGATAATGCAGAAGTGCTACAAGGATAGCATGTCTGGAGGCGTAAAGGGTTAAGGATAATATATGAAATTATTTGCAAAACCTAAGTGGAATGAGGAAAGCATATGCCAGCAATGAAGTATCTGAAAAAAATAATAACATGTGTGCTAACAATTACCCTTATAATAATATGTGGATGCCAGGACAATAACACCCCCTCCAACCCGTCTGAGGCGACCACAGATGCAGAATATGAGTCTGCCATGCATATTGCGGAGACAACGCCGCTTGGAAGGTATCCGGAACAGCTCACCTATACCCTGGGAAAGCTGTCCGGTGCAAATAATTCAAATCTCCCACAGGGAGAAACGTATGAAAATAATGCATACACACAGATATTAAATGAAATCTTAAATGTGCAGAACCAGGATATATTTGAGGCTGCTGATGATCAGTATGATGATAATGTATCCATGGTGATAGCACAGAAGGATCTTCCGGATGTGATGATCGTCCAGGACATGGATGAGCTGCAGTATCTGGTGGAAAATGACATGATCGAGGATCTCACAGACAGTTATAACAACTGTATGAGTGAAACGATAAAGAACATATATAAGAGTTATGGCAGCAGTATCATGGATGTGGTCACATTTGATGACCGTATCATGGCCATACCTGAGACAAATATATCAGATGGACCAAATCTGATATGGCTTAGAAAAGACTGGATGGATAAGCTGGGACTTGATGCTCCGAGAACACTTTCGGATGCGGAGGAGATCATCAGGCAGTTTATTGAGAAGGATCCGGGAAATAATGGTGTAGGAAGTACCGTAGGGCTGGTGGCAGACACAAGTCTCTGCGGCGGTTGTGGTTATAGCAGCGAGTACACGCTCGACATTGTATTTGCCGCATATGGGGCATTTCCAAAACAGTGGATAAAGGATGAGGACGGAAATGTTGTGTATGGTTCTGTACAGCCGGAGGCAAAGAAGGCTCTGGAGCATATACATGAGATGTACGAGGAAGGGATTCTGGATCGGAATTTCCTCATGCGGACAAGCAGCAACATAATAGAACTCATAGTGAATGGACAGTGTGGTTCATTCTTTGGACCATGGTGGGCGCCAAATAATCCTCTTATGGACGCTGTAGCGGCCGATCCAACAGCAAAGTGGGAACCATATCTGCTTGCCACAGAGGAAAACGGCTCAACGAGTTATCACACTCAGGTTCCATATGGCAACTTCGTGGTAGTCAGAAAGGGATATGAGCACCCGGAGATAGTGTGCAAGATAATAAGTGTGCTGTTCGACTATGTAAGATATGAGGACAAAGACAATCAGGCTATAAAGGATTACTACAAACTCAATGTGGATCCTACCGCAAGACCACTTGCAATGAACGTGGACTACAACAATGCACTTCAGATATGCTATGGCGAGCTGAACCACGTGTTCTCTGGCATAAGGCAGCCGGATGATCTGAATCTGCTGGAACAATCTTATTATGAGGCGTGTGAGTCATATCTCAAGAATGAAGATAATGCGTCATCGGAGGACTGGGCGGCATATACATCCCGTATAACTGCATGCAAGATCCTCAATGATGCGCGTACAAATAAAGTCGAATCTCTGTACTTCGGGGAGACCGAGACCATGGTGTCAGACTGGTGGCACCTTGAGAATCTGGAGAACAATACTTACCTGAAGATAGTTACAGGTGAAGCAGATCCGGATGAATTTGACAGTTTTGTGGACAACTGGTATAAGTCCGGTGGAACAACGATCACCGATGAAGTTCGAAGTGAGTGCCAGTAACTGGATATATAATTAAATAAAATGATTACTCGCTATTTTCTATAGAACCTGACGGCGTCAAAACCGTCAGGTTTTTTTCTTTTCCGGACGGAACGTCCATGGGGACGGAGGGGACAGGTACCTCCGTCCCCCTCAGGGTATGAATATAATTGGTGTAATGCGCACAAGGATGAGATTGTAAAAAAAGCTCAAAACATATATACTATGTATACAGTATGAACTAGAACATCCGGCACAATACTAAGGAGAATGTATGATAAAAGCAATAGTATTTGATTTAGATGATACATTATACGACTGCCTTCACGAGAATGATAAGGCAGTGGATGACACTGTGAGATACGTGGCAAATGAACTTCTTCATATAGATGAAGTGACAGTGATGAAAGCTTTTGAGGAAGGCAGAGACATGGTAAAGGATCAGCTCTCTGCCTGGGATATGGCGGCGCAGCACAACAGGGTGTTGTATTTCCAGAAGATGCTGGAGATCCTGGGGGTATCACCATTTAAGTATGACCTGCAGGTGTATAATTACTTCTGGAACAACTTTCTGAACAGAATATCCATATTCCCCGGGGCATTGGAGTTTATAGATGATATGAAAGCCAGAGGGATAAAGATAGGTATCTGTACAGATATGACTGCTCACATACAGTTCAGGAAGATAGACAGACTGGGACTTACGGGCAGACTTGACGCAATGATAACAAGCGAGGAGGCTGGTATAGAAAAGCCGAACCGCAGGATGTTTGATATGATAGCTACAAAGCTGGGCGTAAAGAACGATGAGGTCATCTATGTGGGGGACAGCTACAAGAAGGATGTCATGGGAGCGCAAAATGCCGGAATGACACCGGTGTGGTATCTGTCGCTGCAGAACAAGACGGACGAGGATGTACTGGCTGCATGCAATTATGCGGAGCTTCGAAATATAGTGAATAAGGTGATATAGCGAGCAGTATGCCAGCTGCGCACCAGATCCCGTTGATACCGAATACAATAGGCAGTATCAACACCGCTGCAAGCTGTACCACTGGAGTTCTGGGGGAACGATATGCATAAATATTTTCATTTAAAGATAGGTAAGGGTGTTGTTTTGGGTCGGTCGTGTGGCTATAATAATAGACATGGGCTATGAAATTATAGATATATGTTATGGTTGACAGAAATATATGCGGTGTGAAGAAAGTAGTCATGGCCAGGGAAGGAGTGTACACTTATGGGGTTTTTAACAGGTAAGACAGCGATAATAACAGGAGGCGGACGTGCAGTTCTCAGCGATGGAAGCTGTGGATCCATCGGATACGGAATAGCGACAGCATACGCCAAGGAAGGTGCCAATCTGGTGCTTACAGGACGTAATGTCCAGAAACTTGAGGATGCAAAGGCAGAGCTTGAGAGCAAATATGGGATCAAGGTTCTTGCAGTCCAGGCTGATGTAAACGCAGGTGCGGACAATGAGAGCGTTGTCAAGAACGTTGTGGAGCAGGCGGTTAAGGAATTTGGAAGAATAGATGTGCTCATCAACAATGCACAGGCATCTGCATCAGGTGTTACCATCGCAGATCACACAACAGCACAGTTTGACCTTGCCATTTATTCAGGTCTTTACGCTGCATTTTACTATATGCAGGCATGCTATCCATATCTGAAGGAGACAAAGGGTTCAGTCATCAACTTTGCATCAGGTGCAGGCCTCTTTGGAAATTACGGACAGTGCGCATATGCGGCTGCGAAGGAAGGCATCAGGGGCCTTACAAGAGTAGCAGCTACAGAGTGGGCAGCAGATGGAATAAATGTCAATATAGTATGTCCTCTCGCATGGACATCACAGCTTGAGAACTTTGAGAAGGCATATCCGGATGCGTTCAAGGCAAATGTTAAGATGCCGCCAATGGGACACTTCGGAGACGTAGAGAAGGAGATTGGACGTGCGTGCGTGGCACTCGCATCACCGGATTTCAAGTACATGAGTGGTGAGACCATCACACTTGAGGGCGCGATGGGACAGAGACCATAGAGCAGTCAATATATCAAATATGGCTTATGCTATTATAATAGAATATGATGTAGATGCGAAGCCTGGTTCGCGGTTTGCATAAAAAATGAGCGTAACACAATAATACCCAGATGGGAAATGTGTTATGCTCATTTTGTTTAGCCGACTCAGTCATCAACTATATCTCAAACCAGATGGTTGTCCGCTTGTCGTTAATAAGACACAAGGTTTCTTAAAAAAATATGAAATATCTGCCATCATCCTTGAATAACCTTACTTGGAGTACTTATAATAGAACTTTGTTAAAGAAATCATGAGATGTCATGGACAGTCGATGAATAACATTTGCCGACCATATACACAGGAAGAGGTGTTTTATTTGGATACAAACTCAGAAAACAATCTGGATACACGGGGATTCCCGATCATTGGCCTTACATCGGAGGAAGTAAGGGAACGGATCGACAAGGGACTTACTAATCACACGGATATAAGTACGCAGAAGACAGTGGGGCAGATTGTCAAGTCCAATCTGCTTACATACTTCAATCTTATATTCCTCATACTTACGGTGCTGCTATGTATCGTTGGTTCATTTAGGAATCTGACTTTCCTGCCGGTCATCATAGGCAATACGGTTATAGGAATATTTCAGGAGTTGCGTGCAAAAAAGACTCTTGACAAGATGAGCATGTTAAATGCGCCGCATTCGATAGTTGTGAGAGACGGAGAACAACAGCAGATACAATCAGAGGAACTGGTTAAGGACGATATCATCATTCTGTCTGCCGGCAATCAGATATGTGCTGATGCTACGGTGCTCAGCGGCAGTATATCGGTAAATGAAGCCCTGCTCACCGGTGAGTCAGACGAGATCAAGAAGAAATCAGGTGATGGACTCATGTCCGGAAGCTTTGTGGTGTCCGGACAGTGCTATGCCAAGCTTGACAAGGTGGGCAATGAGTCATACATATCAAAGCTCACAGCCCAGGCGAAAGCCATGGGTGACGGCGAACAGTCAGAGATGATCAGGTACATCAACAAACTTGTAAAATGGGTTGGAATCATCATCATACCAGTGGGAATCATATTGTTCTGCCAGGCGTATATCATGAATGGAGAGACATTCAAGAAGAGTGTTGTATCGATGGTTGCGGCGGTTCTCGGAATGATCCCTGAAGGACTTTATCTGCTCACAACTGTTGCGCTTGCGCTCAGCACAATAAGACTTGCGAAGAAACAAGTGTTACTGCATGACATGAAGAGTATAGAGACACTCGCGAGAGTCGATGTACTCTGTGTTGATAAGACCGGAACCATCACTGAGCCGGGTATGCAGGTTACAGAGCTGGTGATAAGCGGCAGATGCGGCGATGCCGAGATGGACAAGAGAGCATTTGCACATCTGCTGGCGGATTACTCGGCGGTCATTGAGGACAACAATGCCACAATGGAGGCGATCAGAGCCTATGTGGCTAAGAATGAGATAGAGAAGGGCAGCAGGACACTGCTCAAGACACAGCCTTTCACATCAGCGAACAAATACAGCAAGGTGTCATTTGTCGAGGGAGACTATATGCTTGGTGCTCCGGAGTTTATAATGAAGGATAGGTATGAGGATATATCCGAAGAGATAGAGGAGTACCAGAGCAAGGGATACAGAGTCCTTCTTATGGCGGAGTCAGGAGAGGATTCTATTGGTTCGGTAAGACCATTAGGAGGCATATCTCCTATTGGTTATATAGTGCTTTCAAATCCAATAAGGGAAAATGCGGAGAGCACATTTACATATTTCAAAGAGCAGGGCGTTGCCATAAAAGTCATATCCGGAGATAACCCTGCCACAGTATCAGAGGTGGCAAAGCGGGCAGGCATAGATGGAGCGGAGAACTATGTGGATGCGTCCACTTTGGCGTCTGAGAAGGATATAACTGAGGCTGTGGATAAATATACAGTATTTGGAAGAGTTACGCCTAAACAGAAGCAGCTCATAGTCAGGGCGCTCCAGAAACAGAAACACACGGTTGCCATGACTGGTGATGGTGTAAATGATATACTCGCAATGAAGGATGCCGATTGCAGTATTGCAATGGCATCCGGAAGTGAAGCGGCTGCGCAGGCGGCACAGACGGTGCTTCTGGATTCGGATTTCGGACGTATGCCATATGTGGTGTTTGAGGGAAGACAGGTGGTCAACAATATACAGAGATCAGCAAGCCTCTTCCTTGTTAAGAATATATTCTCACTGTTGATGGCC
>ERZ894248.36-NODE-36-length-72760-cov-22.8761_pt1 | contig 72760 bp, 56 predicted proteins | sample MGYA00380300_ERZ894248 | MGnify/ENA primary metagenome ERZ894248 (study PRJEB32331, sample SAMN06328432) | human gut metagenome | biome: human gut microbiome; feature: stool | host: Homo sapiens | collected 2014-03-14 ... | reverse complement strand
ACACCGGCGGCCAGCTTATATTTCTTATACTGGCGCACCGCAAAGTGGTTTGGCTCCCGTTCCTCCAACTGAGAAAAGAGCAGGTCCACCGGGCTTTGATAAGTTTCGTCATCCTCTCTGGCTTCACTGGCATTGATAAGGTCCAGAAGGGTGATGAAGTTCTTTTCTTCCTCCGTGGCTTCGTACCAGATGTAGCCGATCAGTGCGGAATAATAGAGGCGTTCCGCTTTGACCCAAAAATCTTCCGAAGATTTTTCGCCTTCGCCCTTCGTGTTCATAATCAGGGCGTTCACCAGCTTTAAGATATCTTTCTCTGACCGAATATAGGCCAAAGGGTTGTATTTCATGGATTTTCGGAAGTTTATCAGGTTGAGACACTTGATACGGTATTTCTTCCGTTCCAGGAAAGTGCCGATCTCCGGCAGCAAGGTTCCTTTCGGATCAGTGCAGACATAGGACGAATGAGCTTGCAGCAGCGACGGCTTGCAGAAGAACCGCGTCTTGCCGCTGCCGGAACCGCCGATCACCAGAATGTTTTTATTTCTGGCATACTTCGGCTGCTTTGGACGGCTCGCCATCGTGATCCGTTCCGTCTGCGTCATGGGGATGTTTTGGAAAAAGTCCTTGTCCATGTAGGGAGCAATATCCGCCGCCATACCCCAGCGGGCAGAACCATACTCGATCCCGTGGCGATACTTCTTAGCGTTCTTGCCTTTCAGGTAGACCGCCATGCGAAGGATCACCGCACCCGCTATGCCGATTAGCAGGTCCGTGGGATGGAAACTGAGCCACGGGGAGGAAAGGGCTGCCGTGAAGCCGTCCCCAATGGAGAGCAGCTTGCCGGAGAGGTCAGCGCCGGGCGCAAGCCGAAAAGCCTGTGCCAGCTTGTCGAAGGGATACACGAACAGAAGATACGGAAGGTTCAGCAAAAACAGTTTTTTCATGTTCATCTCTGCACGCTCCGATCTTTGACCTTTACTTTCTCCCGGTCAATGGTGCGGTGTTCCGTTTTCTCCGCCGCCTGTTCCTTCGCCTGAGTCAGCCGCTCCCGGATGGAGGGCTTTTCCTCACGGCTCATTTTCCGGCTGGCAAACTCCTGAAACGCCGCTGTGATGGCATCCGCGTCCCGGCTTTTGAAAAAGACCAGGTAACGGGGCTGCTCTGCGGCGGTGTCCTTCTTCAATGCAAAATCCACATGGTATTTCTTCGCCACACGGGAGAAAGCCTTGATATTCTTGTCACTGATCTCGATATTGGCAAGACCGGCGTTCTGGCTGGCAAGCTGTTTAAGGCTCTGCCTGCCGCGGTAGATTTTGGGCTTCTGGCTTTTCTGGATTTCCTCCAGGAACTTTTTGACGGCCTTTTCAAAGACCCGCTCACTTAGCTTGGCTCCGTCAACAATGAGCGTTACGGCACCCCGCGTTACTTCCTCCTGCATTTAGCCTCGCCCCCTTTGCCCGTCCCCGTACATATCGTGCTGCACCAGGGAAGAATAGTAGCTGTTGATGGTGGTCGGGGCGTTATACAGCGCCGCCAGAAGATATTTCTTGATATTGCGGACATAGGAGGTATTGTCCTTCATGCAGTCCATGACATACTGAACATGGGAACTGTCCAGCTTCATAAACCGGGACTTTACTACCTCCGCCGGATAATCATCTCCGGCAATGCGGATGACTTTGCGGGCAGAACATACGGTATCCACGATCAGGTCAACGATTTCGTCAAGCTGCTCACGGTCGATATGGCTATCCTGCACCAGATAGCTGTACTCGATGTTGTCCAAAATCACTTCACGATAACATTCTCTGGCTCCCATCCGATCCATTCCCATCCGTGCCCCTGCGGGGGTAGGGGGATTTGATGGGATAGGATTTGATATCTCCATACTTGATAAATCAGTCTTTGTTTGATTAGTATTTAATTGTGCGGGGTTTTCCGTACACGGTTCCGCCGTATCCGGGATACCCATATCCGGGTTTTCCGTATATGGCTTTGCCGTACCCGGTAAAGGCGTACCTGGGCTTGACGGCGGCTCGCACTGAGGCATTTCGTAAATGACATACTCGGTATCCGTGATCTTGCCTTTTTCATCCCGAAGCTGGGTGCGCCGGATATACCCGTGGTTTTCCAGCTCCTTCAATGCCGCGCCGATGCTGTCCACACCTTCCCGGCAGATCGCCGCAAGACCTCTGGTGGTGTAATTCCACTCGTCAGGGAGCGACAACATCATGGACAGCAGCCCTTTGGATTTCAGGGTCAGCGTCCGATCTTTTAAGTGATGGTTCGACATGACCGTATAATCACGGGTCTTTTCAATACGAAAAACAGCCATCTTCGCACCTCCTTCCTGTGAAAATAAAAAGTGTTGATTTTGAGCGGTTTACCCGTCTGTATGCCTCCGTTTTCTCCCGCATGGGAAAACATCCACGCCCTGTTCAGAACGCAAGCCACGGAGGAAGAAACAGAAGATTTTCCGCTGATTTTGATACATTTTGGGGCGGCTACCTCTCACGGTCTTTATGGTCATAGTGGAGATTGCCGGAAAGTACCTTCGCATGGTTGCGGATTTTGATATGCCCCTTTTCCTGATTTTCCAAAGCCTTGCTGTATCCGGTGTCGGTCAGGAACAGGCGCATTTTTTCACCCTTCCAGCCAACAGGAGAGTCATGGGTAAGAACATCAAAGACGATCATGTGTCTGGTTGTCGGGTCGAAACGCTCCAAAGCCATAATCTCATGGCCGGATAACTTCTGCGCCCCGGATTGCTGTCTGGCTTCTGCCAGCATTTCCCCGATGGTGCGGGCTTTCTCCGGCAGACGGTATTCGGCCTGCACCTTGCGGATCAAATCCATGCACTCCTGATCCGACAGTGGGCGGAGCTTGTCCAGAAGGCTTTCTGCCGTTTCTTTTACTGCCTGGTTCGGCGCATAGCGCCATGTCATGTAAATCTCATTCAGGGCAGCGTTCTGATTGGTACTTTCAATCTGAAACACCATCCTCATTTCTGCTTCTGTCAGTTTCATTGCCAGCCTCCTTCAAAAATGGGTATAAAAAAACGCCATAGGTTTTTTGAGCCTACGGCGTTTCTTGCGATATTCACAATTCCAAACTTTCCAGCCACTCGTCAAAAGATTTCTTGGAAACGCGGATCGCATTTCCTATGCGGACGATCCTGAACTCCTCCTGCTTGACGAGCTGATATGCGGTTGTGCGGCCAATGTTGAGCATGGCCGCAATCTGTTCCACGGTATATGTGCGCGGTTCCGGCAGTGACTTTTTCTCTTTCTTGTCCATAGTAACCTCCATGTATTTGCCTTGTCATTTTGACTAAGGGAGTGAAGAATGGCAGTAGCAATCGGCTTTGGCTGGGTGTCCTCTTGCTAAGAATTTGCTAATAGAACCACCCAACGGACACATAAAACTGCGTCAGAATAGGTGTTTTGCACCATAAAGTTCGTTTACTACAAGTCATTCTGCGTAAGGGATGATATTGGAAGTTACATCCGAACCGTGTATCACATGGTAAGCCATACTCCTAAGCGGAAGGTCGGGGGTTCAAATCCCTTTTGGCGCGCCACAAGCAATGCCGAAAGCCTTTGTTTTCAAGGGTTTTCGGTTTTTATTTTTGTCAAAAACGAGAAAAACGAAAAAGTCACAGTTTTTCATTGGCTGTTTTTCCGTCTGCTAACGGAATTTATGACTGATGTCGTCCGCCTTTCAGGTGTACGGCTTGCTAATGAATAAGGCGGTCGTTACCCTGTTAATTCGTTCATTTAGGTGTGGTCAAGCAGCAATCGCACACTACCTCTATGCCATTTCTTATTATATAATTGCGGTAACAGGAGGTGGTTGTTTTGAAAGAACAGAAATATCATTTATACCTTTCCAAGGACGAATACAGCGAAGTGTTGCAATCACTTATCCGTTTGAAGAACAGCCTGATAGCACAAGGCAGATACACCGATGGGGTTGATGATGTTCTCTGTAAGGTGCTTTCAGCCAAGAAAAGAAAGTTCAAAATCAAATATATCTAAACACGAAAAGAGACCGCCTACACTTTTGTAAGCGGTCTTTGCTAATTGAGAGTAAGTTCGACAAACTGAAATTTTACGGCTTATATATTGGCATTTATCTCTTTTATAATTGTAAGCACCATTATTTCTCCATCAACCAACATCTCACATACCTCATTTTTATTATCTTCTCTCTGAGGATTTTCCCAATACAGTCTTGCAAGTTCCTTATTTATAGACTTATCCGTTTGACCATCAAAACACTTAGTTGCATCTCCTATAAAGTAAGTACCTTTTACTTCCAATTCAACAATTGAATATGTTGGTCTGCCGATACGAGCAAAAAACTCGCCCCATCGTTCTGCTTCCTCATATGTTCTAGATACATATAAGCAACTCATTCTCGATGGATAAAATGGATATTCTTCTTTTCTTACTTCTTCCATTGCCAGTTCCCTCAATGCAACAGAAGTATGATGTTCTAATTCATTAGCCTGATAATTCTCAGGATTCTTATATATTTCGTTTACAACATCTATTTTATCCATAACTCGCTGATACACACCACTATGATTGTTCTCATCAAAGATGATTTTCTGACCAACACTCATAGGTCTATCAGTAACAACATGATACACTGTCATAACTATACATCTCGTACAACTTCAAATTTGTCTTTCTCTTAATTTTCTATTATACACCAAAATTATGAATATTTCTACCCGCCGTCTATTGACCTCGATACGAGGAAAATAGGCGACTTTTTTGTTTGCAAAAATTTTTTTCAAGAAATTTTGAAAAAACACCCCCAAAAACGCTCTCCCATTTCAAACAAGTGAAAAAACCACGAAAAATTAGCAGGTTTTGGACGAGAATTTACTAACAGTGAAATCCCAGAAAAGCCAGTAAAATCAAGGATTTTCGGGGATTTGTAGGGAGTCAAAAATGCCCCTCGGGGGGGCTTCTCCTAAGCGGAAGGTCGGGGGTTCAAATCCCTTTTGGCGCGCCACAAGCAATGCCGAAAGCCTTTGTTTTCAAGGGTTTTCGGTTTTTTTATTTTTTGCTCAAAGATAATGAAAATTAAAAAGCTTGTTCTGTGCTAACGAAATCAAAAAACAAACTAAAGCTCTTGATTCGGTTGTCTTTCCGATGACCTTATGTTCGATTGTATATTGCAATCGTTTTGCGGTTCGCCACATTTTTACACTTATTGAAATTTGAAAATTGTAACAGAGTACATATCGTCAGAGTACCTAAAGAGTCGCAGTCAATGTGAACTGTGGACATTTGTTTATTCGTATAATCCGGTGTAACAAGGTAGGGGGTAATCGTTTTGACAATCTTTGCATAGTGCGATAAATCTCTTTGTTGATGTTGTCAAAAACTTATCTTTATGATAAATAATATGAAAATTTCGGGTGAAGCTCAATCCTTCAACTTTGACAGTATGAATCAAGCCTTGTCGCAGAGCCGGAAGGATCATTCGATGGGGTAAAACGGCAATTCCCAGTCCGTTAATTACCGCGTTAACAAGTGCGGTCGTGCTCAAAGATTCCCATACCGGTATAACATGAATGCCGGCTTGTGTGATAACACGTTCAAAAACCTCACGCGTTCCGCTTCCTCTCTCTCGTAAAAGAAATCTCTGCCTTTGAAAATCATCTATGGAAATAACTTGACCTTGCGACCATCCTTTATTTGGAGCGCATATAACGCTAAGATAATCTTCCATGTAGGCTTCTGAAATAATGTTGGGATTATGTGCAATGCCTTCGATTAACGCACAATCCAATTTGTTTGCCAGTATTTTTCGCTCCAAGCTTTCCGATTGCTCGACAGTTACTCTGACATCAATTCCCGGGCATACTTCGGTAAATGCCTTTACATAGCACGGTAAGAACTGTGAGCCAATGGTGATGCTTGCACCGATGCGAATAATTCCTTTAGAATCCCAATCACGCAGTCCTGTTTCCATATCCGAAAACAAGTCGGATATATGTATCGCATATTGAAGAAAGTGTCGCCCTACATCGGTGATTTGCAACCTTCGACCAATTCTGTCAAAAAGATGCACACCGTAATATTGCTCCAGTTCTTTAATAGCAAGGCTGACTGCCGGCTGTGTCATATGCAAAACTTCAGCTGCTTTTGTTAAATTATATCCATTTTCGCATACAGAACGGAAAATTACCATGTGTCGTATCGTCATAAAGCTCTCCTTATAACAAATTACTTATTGTTTCTGTTAAATTATATTATTTTAATTATTATAAGTCAAGTGATATAATGTTAACAAACAAAAAAAGGACGGTTTTTGGACGTGAGCAGCTTGCAAAAATATAGAAAATTGTTTTTCTCTACATTCAAACTGAGTGCTTGCACCTTTGGTGGCGGATTTGTAATAATTCCCTTGATGCGAAAGAAGTTTGTGGAGGAGCTTGGTTGGATTGAAGAAGATGAGATGTTGGACTTAACAGCAATCGCTCAGTCTTCACCGGGAGCAATTGCTGTTAATGCGTCGATTTTGGTGGGATATCATGTAGCAGGACTCCCCGGAGCTATGCTCACAGTGTTGGGGACAATATTACCGCCGCTTATCACAATTTCCATAATATCCATGTTCTACCAAGCATTTCGAGATAACGCTATTGTGAATATGGCGATGGCAGGAATGCTTTGCGGAGTGGCAGCGGTAATCTGCGATGTTGTAATCAATATGGCAAAAACCATTTTTCAGAAAAAGCGAATATTGCCTGTTATCGTTATGCTCGGATCTTTTGTTGCTGTTCGCTTTTTCTCTGTGAATATCATAATTATTATTCTTGTCTGTGGTGTAATCGGAGCGGTGGACACATGGCATCAAGGAAAAGCACGGAAAGAAGGCGATAAACAGTGATATATCTTGAGTTATTTTGGAGCTTTTTTCAAATTGGACTATTCAGTATTGGCGGCGGCTATGCCGCTATGCCATTGATTCAGAATCAAGTGGTTGATATTCATTCTTGGCTGACGATGACGCAATTTGCGGATATTATGACAATCGCAGAAATGACACCCGGCCCCATAGCTATCAACTCCGCGACATTTGTAGGGATTCAAGTCGCAGGATTGCCCGGAGCCCTTATCGCAACCATTGGGTGTGTGTTTCCATCTTGTGTTATTGTAGTAACTCTTGCCTATATTTATTATCGTTTTCGTAGTCTGAATATGGTCCAGGGTGTACTTTCCGGACTTCGTCCCGCGGTCATTGCAATGATCGCATCGGCTGGTATTTCTCTGTTGATTATGGCGTTTTATGGGCAGAGAACGCTTCCTAAGGATTTGGCATCTTTAGATGTAATTGCGGTGATTATTTTTGCCATTGGTTTTTTTGTTTTAAGGAAGTGGAAACCAAATCCGCTATGGGTTATGGCCGGTTCCGGCGTTGCAGGAATTATCCTGTATTCACTCGTATAAGAAGATAGGAGGAACAGTTATGCAATACACGATAAAGGCAGGTGTTCTATATAAAAAAGAACCGCAGCGTGCTTTGGCAAGAATAAAAAGCTCGTTGATCAGTCCGCAAAGAAAGATTTTCAGCGTCGCAGACGACGAGTTGCTTTTAACGGCAGATATCCGTCGCCCAGACAAGTCAGAAGCAGGCTTTAGCGATGTAATAAATCGGGAATATATACTGACCGGCAACGGAAAACAGATAATCTGCTCTGCTCGTCCCGGATATGCGGATGGTGATGATCCGAACATAGTAGGATGGCCGATTTGCAGAATGCCAAGAGTTGACCATGCAAGCATTGTTATGAACGGCGAAGAATATCTTTTGACAATGCACAACAGCCAGAATTATTCTCTGAAAGACACCAACCATACGGAAGTTCTCCGTATTATGCACAAGGGCATCGCAGGAGGATGGGATGTGGAAGATATTTGCGATATTACTCCGGAAATTATTTGTGGTATATTTGTCTTTTGCAGATATATAGAGCAAGAAAATGAATTTCTGATTGTGTAGAAAAAGTATCGGTATGAGTAAGTGTTTAATTGGAAACCTGTTCGGTATAGGGACCGGCATATTGAGTAGCATGGCGTTATCATTGCATTTGCTAATATCATGCTAAAATGAAGAAAAAAACGGCATAAAATTAGCAGATTTCATAAGAGAACCGATTAACACTATAATTTCGAAAAAGCCGGTAAAATCAAGGATTATTGAGGATTTCGAGAGAATAAAAAACGTCCCTTAGAGGCTTCTCCTAAGCGGAAGGTCGGGGGTTCAAATCCCTTTTGGCGCGCCACAAGCAATGCCGAAAGCCTTTGTTTTCAAGGGTTTTCGGTTTTTATTTTTGTCAAAAACGAGAAAAACGAAAAAGTCACAGTTTTTCATTGGCTGTTTTTCCGTCTGCTAACGGAATTTATGACTGATGTCGTCCGCCTTTCGGGCGGATTTTTTTATGTTATCCTATGCGTATTTTTGTGATTGAAAAATTTAAAACGTGCAAAAGTGCGCATTTACGGTTCAATAATATTGCATATTAGATAACAAAACGGGCACACTATAAGCACAAACGCTGAATTTTATTGCGCGATATTGACTGTATCTGACCGTTTTTGTATAATTAAGGCACAACAGAGATATCGGAGGTGTGAATATGCTTACAACCGACAGAAGAGCGCAGATACTTGAAATTCTGCGTCAGAACGGCTCGGTTACCGTTTCAAAGCTTGCCGAAAAATTCGAAACAAGCGAATCTACGATAAGGCGTGACCTTTTGGCTCTTTCCCAGCTCGGGAAAATAAACAAGGTTCACGGCGGAGCAACTGTTCTCGGGCAGGAATTTCTCCACAACGAGGAGGATTTCGACAAAAAATCGCTGATGAACATAAACGAAAAGGAAGCAATAGCAAAATATGCCGCATCGCAGATAAATGATGATGATTTCGCTTTTATCGACGCAGGCACGACCACCTTTCTTATGACGAAATATATAACCTCTTCCAAAGCAACCTTTGTAACCAACGGAATCGCCCATGCAAAGGAACTGACGGCCAAGGGTTGCAAGGTTTTTGTTATCGGCGGTGAATTAAAAAGCACAACCGAGGCAATCATAGGCTTAGTAGCCGCTTCAAATCTTCAGAAATATAACTTTTCAAAAGCGTTCATCGGAACAAACGGAGTCAGCGAAAAACAGGGCTTTACAACCCCGGACACCGAGGAGGCAATGCTGAAAGCCGTTGCCATAGAGCGCAGCTTTGTAACATATGTACTTTGCGACCACACAAAGTTCGGAAAAGTTTCGGCGGTATCATTTTCACCGGTTGCAGCGGCGTGTATAGTCTGCGACAAATGCGATGACGAACAGCTTAAATCAAAAACGGTAGTGAAGGAGGTAACTGCTTAATGGTTTACACCGTTACTCTGAATCCGGCTCTCGACTATGTGATGAAGCTCAAAGCTCTCAGAACCGACGACATAAACCGTACGGACGGCGAAGAAATCTATTACGGCGGAAAAGGCATCAACGTGTCGGTCATACTCACACAGCTCGGAATTCCCAACACGGCACTCGGCTTTCTCGGAGGCTTTACCGGAAAAAAGCTTGAAGAAATGCTCAAAAACGACAGTATCAGCTGTGACTTTAATTATCTTAAAAACGGCAATACGAGAATAAACGTCAAAATCAAGGCCGACAAGGAAATTGATTTGAACGCCTGCGGCCCCGAAATCACAAAAGAGGATATGCAGAGCTTTTTAAGAAAGCTTGACGGCATAAAGAGCGGAGATTATCTTATCCTCGCAGGCTCTATCCCGAATACCCTCCCCGATGACATTTACGAGCAAATACTTGAGAGAGTCGGCGACAGAAATATAAACTGCGTGGTTGACGCAACGGGCGATTTGCTCAAAAACGTGCTCAAATACAAACCGTTTTTAATAAAGCCGAATCATCACGAGCTCGGCGACCTGTTCTCGGTCCAAATTAAAAGCGACGATGACATTGTGAAATATTCGAAAAAGCTTCAGGAAATGGGTGCTAAAAACGTACTTGTTTCAATGGCAAAGGACGGCGCAATGCTTACTGACGAAAACGGAAGCGTCCACAAGATAGGCAACGCAAAGGGCAAGCTCATAAACTCCGTCGGTTGCGGAGACAGTATGGTAGCAGGCTTTACGGCAGGATATATCAAGACCGCCGACTATTCCTACGCTTTAAGACTCGGCTCGGCGTGCGGAAACGCAACGGCCTTTTCGGAAAAGCTTGCAACCCGTGAAGAAATTGAACGTGTCTTTAACGCGGAGTATAAATAAGGAGGAATACTTATGAAAATCATCGACTTATTAAAAAAGGATGCGATTGCTCTTAATGTTTCTCTCACCGACAAGGAAGAGGCAATCGACAAGCTGATTTCCCTGCACGAAAAGGCAGGAAATCTTGCCGACAAGGCGGCGTACAAGGAGGCTATCCTTGCAAGAGAGGCTCAGGGCTCGACCGCAATCGGAGAAGGAATTGCCGTTCCGCACGCAAAATCGGACAGCGTAAAGACTCCCGGTCTTTCGGCGATAACGGTTCCGAACGGCGTTGATTACGGTGCTCCCGACTCCAAGCCCTCGGACATTTTGTTTATGATTGCCGCTCCCGTTGACGGAGATTTACATCTCGAAATACTCTCCCGTCTTATGGTAATGCTTATGGAACCGGAATTTTGCGCGGCTCTACGGGGCGCAAAAACGACGGACGAATTTTTAGAAATAATCGACAAAAAGGAAGCGGAGAAATACCCCGAGGAAGCGGTAAAACCCGAAGTAAAGCCGAAGGGTTACAGAATACTCGCAGTTACAGCCTGTCCGACGGGCATAGCGCATACCTATATGGCGGCAGAGGCACTTGAAAAAGCGGGCGAAAAATTAGGCTATCCGCTCAAAGCCGAAACCAACGGCTCCGGCGGTGCTAAAAACGTGCTCACAAAAAAGGAAATCGAAGAATGCGACGGAATAATCGTTGCCGCAGATAAAAACGTCGAAATGGCACGTTTCGACGGCAAGCCCGTTGTAAAGACCTCGGTTTCAAACGGAATAAACAAGCCCGAGGAGCTTATCAAAAGAGTCGTTGACGGAAAAGCCGCGATATATCACGCCGACGAAAGTGAAAAGCAGCCTATTGATGACGACGAAAAGGAAAGCGGCTGGCACAAACTTTATAAGCATCTCATGAACGGTGTTTCGCATATGCTCCCGTTCGTTGTCGGCGGCGGAGTTCTCATAGCTCTCGGCTTCCTGTTCGATACGCTTGCAGGCAATGCCGATGTCGGCGGAACCTTCGGCTTCACAAGTCCCGTTGCGGCAATTGTGTTCTGGATAGGCAAAGCGGCATTTGCGCTTATGCTCCCCATTCTTTCGGCTTATATCGCATCGTCCGTTGCCGACAGACCGGGTCTTTTGCCCGGTATGATAGGCGGCGTATTTGCGGCAAACGGTTACACCTTCAGCTCGCTGATTGAAAACCAAAGCCTTACCGGAGACGACAAAGCGGTATCGGGCTTTCTCGGCGCTCTGCTCGCAGGCTTCCTTGCCGGTATTATTGTAAATCTCCTCAAAAAGGCATTTTCTTGGCTTCCGAAATCAATGGACGGAATAAAGCCCGTATTTATCTATCCTCTTTTCGGCACGCTTATCATGGGCCTTCTTATGTGTCTTATAAATCCCGTTATAGGCGTTGTCAACTCCGGTCTTTCCTCGTTCCTCTCGTCGCTCGGCGATACAAGCAAAATACTCCTTTCCATAGTACTTGCGGCAATGATGGCAACGGATATGGGCGGCCCGTTCAACAAGGCGGCTTATGTTTTCGGCACGGCTGCAATAGCCGACGGCAACACATGGATTATGGCGGCTGTTATGATAGGCGGTATGGTTCCCCCGATTGCAATCGCACTTTCGACAACCTTCAACAAGAAGAAGTGGACATCGGAAGAAATCAAATCAGGCCCCGTAAACTATCTTATGGGTCTGTGCTTCATTACGGAGGGTGCTATCCCCTACGCCGCTTCCGACCCAGTCAGAGTTATCCCCTCATGCTTAGTAGGCTCTGCTGTCGCAGGTGCTCTTACATCACTGTTCAACGTTACATGCCCCGCACCTCACGGCGGAATCTTCACATTTATAGTATGCGACCATCCGCTTCTCTATATCGTAGCCCTTATTGCAGGCTCGGTTGTCGGAGCGCTGATGCTCGGTCTTCTTAAAAAGGATCGTAAAGAATCCGTATAACAAACAATCAGAAACCGTGCCGAGAGGCATCATCCTCTCGGCAGGTATCAAACATAAGGAGAATTATTATGGTACAGAAAACTTTTACAATCACTAATAAAATGGGACTTCATATGCGTCCGGCAAACACCTTTGTAACGGAAATGTCTAAATTCTCTTCGGACGTTGACATTGTTTTCGGAGGTAAAAGGATCAACGGCAAGAGCATTATGAATATAATGGCAGGCTGCATCAAATGCGGAAGCGAAATCACCGTAGAGTGCAGCGGCGCAGACGAAAACGAAATGCTCAAAAAAGCCGAAGAGCTTATCACATCGGGCTTCGGCGAAGAATAATATTGCCGCGGCTTAATGAAAGGGTGGGTTTAATGCTTAAAGGAATCGGCGCATCTCAAGGCTTCGGAATCGGCAAGGCCGTTGTTATAAGGGACACAAACCTTGACTATTCATCCGTAAAATTTACCGATTCGAATCATCAAAAAAAGCGTCTGCACTCGGCAGTCGCCGACTTTTCCGACGAAACAAAATCACTTGTGGCAGAGCTTAAAAAGAATGCCGGAAATAAAGAGGCGGAGATACTCGAGGGACATCTTGTTATGCTTGAGGACCCGTTTATGCTCGCACAGATGGAAGAAGCAATCGACAACGGCTCTGTTGCCGAAGCGGCGGTCGACAGCATATGCACGATGTTTATCAATATGTTCTCGGGTGTTGACGACGAGCTTACACGCCAACGCGCCTCGGATGTAAAGGATATAAGAGACAGCCTTTTGCGCATTCTTCTGGGTGTAAAAAGTGTGGATATTTCATCCGTACCGAAGGGCTCTGTTCTCATCGCCAAGGATTTCACCCCGTCCATGACGTCACAAATAAACAGGGAAAATGTTTCCGCAATTATCACCGAGGTCGGCGGCGTTACGAGTCACAGCGCAATACTCGCCCGTGCCATGGGCATACCCGCCGTTTTGTCGGTCGTCAATGCGGTTGAAAAAATCTCGGACGGCGATATGATTATTGCAGACGGCTTCAAGGGAAAAGTATTTACCGACCCCACAGAGGAAGAGCTTGAAGAATACAGAACCAAGCAGGCGGCATATCTGAAGGAAAAAGAAAGCCTCAACGAATACTTCTCAAAAGAAACCGTTACAAAATCCGGCGTAAAAAAGCATGTGTACGGCAACATCGGCAAGGCTGAGGACGCACAGAACGTATTGCAAAACGGCGGCGAGGGCATAGGCCTCTTCAGAACGGAATTTCTGTTTATGGACAGAGCCTCTCTTCCCACGGAGCAGGAGCAGTACGAAGCATATTCAACCGTCGCAAAGATAACGGACGGCAAAGAGGTTATCATTCGCACACTCGATATAGGCGGAGATAAAGCGATAGATTACCTTAAAATTGAAAAAGAGGACAACCCGTTTCTCGGACACCGCGCGATAAGATACTGCCTTGACAACCCCAAAATTTTCAAAATTCAGCTTCGTGCAATTCTCCGCGCAGCGGTTTTCGGAAACATAAAGGTTATGCTTCCGCTTGTAACGACACTTGACGAGGTTCGCAGAGCAAAAGCCCTTATCGAAGAATGCAAAGATGAGCTTAAAAATGAGGGTCTTAAATTTGCCGACATTCCCGTGGGCGTTATGATAGAAACTCCGTCGGCGGCAATAATTTCCGATTTGCTTGCAAAAGAGGTTGATTTCTTTTCCATCGGCACAAACGACCTGACGGGCTACACCATGGCTGTTGACAGAGGAAACGCCGCTGTTTCAAAGCTGTATGACCCGATTCAGCCTGCGGTTCTGCGCCTTATCGAAACGACGATCAAAAACGCCAAAAAGGCAGGCATCCCCGTCGGAATGTGCGGAGAAGCGGCAGCCGATACACGTCTTATTCCCTTGCTTTGCAAATGGGGGCTTGACGAATTTTCGGTAACGCCCTCTTCGATTTTGCACACAAGAAAAAGTATATGCGAATGCGAATAACGGCAAATCTCCCGCATCTTATTTTATATAATCAAGCAGCAAAGCCCTAGTAAAGCACCTCAAAACAATATATTTTGATACAGAAACAGATTAACCCCTCGAATATGCGTCTGCATTATCCGAGGGGTTAAGTGCATTATTATATGAAAAACCGTTTATTTTAAGCAAAACCTACTCATAACGGGCTAATAATCAACATTATCTTGCTTTTTTGTATGCTATATGATATTATTGGTATACATACTAATAATATTATAAACAGGTGATATATTTGCGTAGAAACAGCAGTGAAACAAAAAGAAAAATCTTAACGGCGTGCGTTCGGTTGTTTTTGGAGGAGGGCTACAAAAGCACCTCCGTCAGTCGAATAGTCGAGGAAGCAGGCGTCGCAAGGGGCAGCTATTTAAATCTGTTTCCGACCAAGGACAAAATCTTGCTGGATTTGACCGAATCGATGTTCGGCGGTCAATTTGACGTGGCGAGGAGCATTGCGGACAAAAAGCTGCCGCCCGTATACGCCTATGCGGTGGAAACGTCTCTTCAGCTCACGCTAACGGAGCTTAACGAGAACCTGCGAGAAATCTACATTGAAGCATATTCTCAGCCCGACACGGCGGAATTCATCTATCTGCACACCACGGCGGAATTAAAGCAGATTTTCGGAGCAAATTTCCCCGATTACAGCGAAAGTGACTTTTACGAAATGGAAATCGGCACGGCAGGACTTATGCGTAACTATATGGCTCGCAAATGTGATATTCATTTCCCGTTGGAGCGCAAGCTCAGCCGCTTTTTGACGGCATCAATGAGAGTATATCGTGTACCGGAGGAAGAACAGGCAAAGGTGCTTGCTTTTCTCGGCTCGATTGATATTCGGGAGCTTGCCGTCACGGTTATGCATAAGCTGTTTGCCATGCTTGAAATGAAATATGACTTTAAGCTGTCTACGGACGGCGAAACGGAGGAAAGAAGATGAGAACAGGGAAAAAACTGCTCACAGGTATGCTTTTGGTGCTTTTCATTGTTTTTGTCGCCGGATGCGGCAAAACGGCAAAAACCAACGCCGCACTGCCGGAGGTGCGCAACAGCGGCACGGCGGTTCAGTGGAAATACAGCGATGAAGCCGACTGGCGCGACCTTGTGGCACTTACCGAGCTGCGAGGTGCTGCCGGGGAAAACGGCAAGGACGGAGCAGACGGAAAGAACGGTGTCGACGGAAGAAATGGTACAAACGGCGAGAACGGAAAAGACGGCATTAACGGCATTAACGGCATTGACGGAAAGAACGGTATTGACGGAAAAGACGGCATTAACGGCACCGACGGTAAGGACGGTATAAACGGCACCGACGGTAAAGACGGTATAAACGGCACCGACGGAAAAAACGGTCTTGACGGCAAAGACGGCATTAACGCCAAAAACATAGAGGTGCAGCGAACCGAAACCCACATACAGTGGCGATATGAGGGTGACGAGTGGCAAAATCTTGTTGCGATAGCCGATATAGAGGGCCCCGCCGGACAGAACGGAACGGACGGTGCAAACGGAAAAACTCCGGAATTTCGCGTAAGCGAAAATATCCTGCAATGGCGTTATGTCGGCGACGAGATTTGGCTTAACCTGTACGATCTTACCGCATTAAAAGGTGCGGATGGCAGAGACGGCGCTGATGGCAAAGACGGAGCCGACGGTAAGGACGGAACAAACGGACAAAACGGCTCTGACGGCAAAGACGGTAAAACACCTTTTATCGGCGAAAACGGCAACTGGTGGTTCGGAGAAATCGACACCGGTGTAAAAGCCGCAGGTGTTGACGGCACAGACGGTGTTGACGGCACAGACGGCGAAAAGGGAGAAAAGGGCGACAAAGGCGACAAAGGCGACAAAGGCGATAAGGGTGACAAAGGCGACAAGGGTGACAAAGGCGACAAGGGCGATAAAGGCGACAAGGGCGACGCCGGTCAGAACGGCAGCTGCTCCGGATATTTTTATGCAGAAACAAGAATTCCGAGAGTATTTCTCAATAACGGCAACGCAGCTTTAAGCGTCTATGAAAAGGTAAACAGCGGAGACCTGATATCCACTTATCTTGATAAGATTACGCTCAAAAAAGGTCATGTTTACAGCGTCACCATAAGCGGCTCTCTCCAGGTGGTATCAAACGAGTCCAACAACAGCGGTAATTACTCCATCCAGATGACAGACGGCTATGACGACGACCTTTGCCGTGAGGTTACACGCATAAAACGTGACGGCACAAAAATAGCGCAGACAAACGACCAACATTCCTTTAATTTCACCAGAATTTACGACGCCTCGGACGAGGATATAACGCTGTACTTCATGTTTGAACAGTCGGCATACAATACCCGTCTCGAGAGCTTCAAAGGCACAATCACAATAACCGCCCTTGATTAAGTTTACATAACGGAGGTAGCAAGAAATGAAAAAACGAATACTCAGTATCCTGCTCACCCTATGTATGCTGTTCTGCCTTGTGCCGACAGGCGTATTTGCCGAGGGCGAGACAGCAACGGGCTCTGCTGCGATACAGCTTGGCACAGACGCACTAAGTAAAAATGTAAACACAGCGACCGCACCGACCGTGTATTTCGGGCAAGACCATGAAAATAATCCCGGTGCATGGCGCGTCATCGACTATGACGGAAACAGTGCAGCCGGCATAGCCGGGAATATGACCCTGCTTGCGGCAAATAACATGGGGTTGTCAAAGTTCGGTGCGAGCAACGCTTATGCGGACAGCGCGTTGAAAGAGGCAATAGACGCGCTTGCGGATAAGCTGACGGCGAAAGAAACCGATGCTGTTGAAAAACGGACCCTTGCAAGCGGAAACTACGATGAGGAAAATACCGACGGTGTAGCGGGTCCTGCGGTAAGCAATGCTGTTTTTTGGCCGCTTTCCTCAAAAGAGGCTAATGCGGTAAAAGAGGATTTGCGTGTCGTGGATCCCGAGCATCCGGGTTGGGCGTCAAGCTATTGGTGGCTGCGCTCCCCAGACGAAGACTATTCCACTGCCTTTGTGGCTGGTAGAGGTGAAGTCCGCTACTATGGTGGATACTCTACTTCCAAGGAGTTTGGCGTTCGTCCCGCTTTCGACTTGAATTTGGACTCTGTCCTCTTTGCATCCGCCGCCGTGGGCGGCAAGCCCGAAGGAGGCTTGACCCCGATTTCCGAATACAGCGGCAATGAGTGGAAGCTGACGCTTTTAGATAACAGCAGTAATTTTGCCGTAACGGAAAAAACTGCCGATGCCGCCCCCGACGATACCGTTACGCTGAATTACACCGGGGCGATCACAGGGATAAATGAATATATCTCCGCCATCATTGCGGATAGCAGCGGCGCACAGTATTACGGCAGAGTAGCACAGCCTACTGCCGCAAGCGGAACGGTTGAAATCAAAATCCCGTCCGACATTGCGCCGGGCAGCTATACCCTGAAGGTCTTCAGCGAACAGTATAACGGCGATTATAATACCGATTATGCAAGTAATTTCACAGACATTGCGCTGACGGTGGAAAATCAGCCTGACGAGCAGTTTACCCTCGCCCCCGGCGGCGTCTATTACTTTGACCTCTCCGGCGCAAACATCCCCGGAACGGCAAACGGCAGTCTGCCGGACAGCACACTTCATTATGTGCCTTTTACCTATGTGGGTACGGTGAACGCCTACAAGCTCACATCAGCAATGGCAACCACCGAGGAGTATGCACAGCAGAACAAATACGCTCACAGCCTGTTTGTGGCGGACTATGCCGTAACGCATAAGGTAAACTGGAATAACTTAGATACTGCGAGCCTGATTTTCGGCAAGGACTATGTCGCCGGCGGCGTGGACTATACCCTGCGCGCACCGTCTTGTGGAAGTGGGTTTACCGGTTCAGGCGATTCAGAGTGCGGTACGCCCCAAAGCAATGAGTGGGACGCGGTGCTGGACAAGAACAGCGGATATATCCAAAACTGGAATAAAATGTATTCGTGGGGGCAGGACACATCAAGTTACGAATTGTGGTCCCGTGCGTTTCGCGGGTACGATTCGGCCCGCTACTGGAGCAGCAACCGTGCTACGTACTCCGTCCCGATCGTCGGTTTCCGCCCCGTCCTTGAAGTCCTGAACGCTGACACACTGGGTCCTGACGGACTGAAGGTCGTTACCCTTGACCTTGGCGGCGGCAAGCTGGGCGGCAGCTCCGATGCTATTCAGATCATCGTGAAAAACGGCAGCGCATTTACCGCTCCCGCATCCGACGGCATGACCCGCCCGGACGGAAATACAGGCAGCTACTTTATGTGGCTTGACGGCAATGGCAATTCCTACGAACCCGGCGACAGTGTTCCGGCTGATGTGACGACCCTGACGGTACAGTGGACAGCCCCGACCTATACCGTGACACTGCACGCGAACGGCGGCACTATCAACAGCGGCAATGTCACCGGATACACCTATGGCGTGGGCGCAACACTCCCGACAGCCGACGATATGACCTATACAGGCCACACGTTCAAGGGCTGGTATGACAACGAAGGTTTGACCGGCGATCCTGTGACGGCAATCGGCGGTACAGAAATGGGCAATAAGGAATACTGGGCGAAGTGGGAGATCAATCAATATACCATCACAGTCAAACCCGAAAACGGCAAAGCGGATATTACCATAACGCAGGATTACGGCACACCGATTACCGCTCCGACCCTGACAAGAGAGGGCTACACCTTTATCGGCTGGGATATGGAAATTCCCAAAACCATGCCTGCCGAAAATATAACGCTTAAAGCACTGTGGAAAGACATTGAAAAGCCCACGGGCGAAATTATCATAGGCACAAATAAATGGCGCGAATTCTTAAACAAGCTGACCTTCGGTCTGTTCTTTAAGGATACGCAGGAGGTAACGATAAACGCTTTCGATAACAGCGGAACCGTGTTTGTCTCTTATTTGGTGACCGATCGTGACCTCTCTGAGACGGAACTCGGCTCTCTTGTGTACCGTGCGTATGATGAGCCGTTTTTAATAGAGCCTAACGGAGAATATATAGTTTATGCAATGCTTGTTGACGAGAGCATGAACATAACATATCTTCGCTCCGACCGCATAACGCTTGATAATATCCGGCCTGTAATCGGCGGCATTGAAAACGGCAAGACCTACTGCGAGGCACAGACAGTTACAATTGACGAGAAGTATATAGATACGGTTACCGTAAACGGCACAAAGGTCATGCTTGATGAAAACGGCGGCTTTACTCTCTCTCCTGCGGACGGCGAACAGAAAATCATTGTCACCGATAAGGCAGGCAACACCGCCGAGATGACCGTGACGGTCCATGACGGGCACACCTTCGGCGAATGGGCATCAAACGGCGACGGCACGCATAGCCGTGAATGTACCGTGGACGGCTGCAAGGATGTTGAAACAATGGCTTGCTCGGGCGGCAAGGCAACCTGCACCGAAAAAGCGGTATGCAACTACTGCGGCAAGGCTTACGGAAAGACTGATTTAAACAACCACACCGACTTAAAGCACATCGATGCAAAGGCGGCAACCGAGGATGCCGAGGGCAATATCGAGTATTGGTACTGCGGCGGCTGCGATAAGTATTACAGCGACAAAGACGGTATAAACGAAATTAAAAAGGCCGACACCGTAACGGCTAAGCTGCCGGGCAATCCGAAGTCTCCCCGAACCGGCAACGCAAGCGACCTCGCTTTATGGATTTCCCTGCTGCTTGTCAGCGGCGGCGTAACAGGCGTCACGGCGGGCCTGCGCAAAAAGAAAAAGCACAAAGTATAATTTTTTCGTTTCCCTTTTCTGCTTTTACGGCAGTAAAAAGCCTCCGTTTTTTAACGGAGGCTTTCGTTTATTGCGGCTTATGCATATTCTCGATTTTTTTAATGTATTCGGTGCTGTTCTCAAGAAACTTACGAGTATCAAAGGACTCGTTTTTAAGGCTGTTTTGAATAATAATACCATCGGAAACCATCAAAATAAGCCAAGTGAAATAGTCGGCTGAAACAACGTCTGTTCTCTCGGCGATTTTTGCCGAAATGAGCTTTTGGAATTCATCATAGCGATGAATCAGCTTAGCTCGGATTTCCTCGTCGCCGAGCAATGCCGCGTCAAAGAGGTGAAGCCTGAGCCCGGCATAGGCTATATTTCTCTCGATTACATAATTTACAAGACGGTGCGGCGAGGTATCCTTTTCCTTGTTTTCCGTCCATTGTATCAGCTCGTCCCATTGGCGCGAAAGATAGCGGTCGGTAACGGCAAAAAGAATTTCGTTTTTGCTTTTATAATAGTAATACAGCGTACCCTTCGAAATATTTGCCTTTTCGGCTATTTTCGCGAGAGTCACCTCCGAAAAGGAATTTACCTTTAAAAGCTCCTCAGCAGTATCAAGTATGATTTCGTTTATATTTTCGGGTCTTTGAGCTGCCATAATACCCTCCTGCAAAATTTCTTAAAGTATAACACGAACAATCGGCGATGTCTACAAAACAATATTCACAAAAAAAATACATAAGAGTGATTTTTTTAGTTAAAAGTATTGACAAACGCTTTTTGCGGAATTATACTTGGCTTATGAGTCGGTCAGTTAACCGACATATTTTTTATGCACAGTCGGGCGCGTGACCGACTGCAAGGCTGATTAAAAGAGGCTTGAAGTTATGAACATATCATCAATTAACAAAAAATTGAAAAAGACTTTCGGCGGAAAATTCAGTGCTTCAAAGGAGAACGGCTCGATTTTTGTTCGAGGCAAAAGCTCCGATTGGGGCGAAATCGTCGCGGCTTGCCAAGCGGCGGCAAAAAAATTCAGCACAACGCATATTGTCAACGATATTGTTTACACGGGCGAGCAGCCCGCTCCGACGCGTCTGCCGTCTCTCAAGGATGATTTCCTCGATGGCAGAACACCCGACGTGCTTGTTATCGGCGGCGGCATTTCAGGTGCTTCGATAGCAAGAGAGCTGACCAAGTGGAAGCTTGACGTTTTACTTGTAGACAAGGAGGCGGACCTTGCGCTTCAGGCGTCGGGACGCAACGACGGCGAGGTGCACCCCGGAATCGACCTCGGCAAAGGCTCACTCAAGCACAAGTACATTCGCCGCGCAAACCATATGTATGCAGACGTTTGCCGCGAGCTTGACGTTCCGTTTAAGCAGGTAGGTCAATATGTGCTTTTCCGCAACGCCGCGCTGAAGCCGCTTATCGGTCTGTATGCTTTTTGGCGGAAGCATCACGACGGCATAGAGGACACCGAGATAATCTCGGGCAAGGAGCTTATGCGCCGCGAGCCGAACCTCACGCCGGAAACAAAATTCGCAATGTATAATCCGAGCGCAGGCTGTGTTTGCCCGTACGGACTCACCATAGCCTATGCCGAAAACGCCGTTCAAAACGGCGCGCAGGTAAGCCTTAACACCGCCGTGCTCTCCATGGAGGTGTCGGAGCATAACATCATAAGCGTTACCACCAACAGAGGCGTTATTCATCCGAAAATCGTTATCAACGCCGCAGGCGTTTTTGCCGAGGATATTGCCGCCATGGCGGATGACAGATTTTTCTCGATTCATCCGCGTCGAGGAACCAACTCGATTCTTGACCAAAAAGCAGGCGCATATATGCACTCGGTAGCCTCCGTAAAGGACATAAGCGTTCACGGTAAAACCCATTCAAAGGGCGGCGGCATATTGCACACCGTCCACGATAATCTTCTCGTCGGACCCGACGCCGTAGAAACGGTTGAAAAGGAAAACACGGAAACACGAGCCGAGAGCATTAAAACCGTCTTCGACAAGCAGACTCAAACAATGCCGGCGCTGTCAAAACGTGATATAATCACTTATTTCACGGGCGTTCGCGCTCCTACCTTTGAGGAGGATTTTATACTTGAACCCGGCAGAAGAACAAGGAATTTGATTCACGTAGCCGGTATTCAATCCCCCGGACTTACAACCGCTCCCGCGGTTGCCGTCGATATGGCGGAGCTTGCGGTCGATATGCTCGGCAAGACCGAGACGGTTGAAAAAAACAACAATTACAATCCCATTCGCAAGGGCGTTCCCGTGCTTCGCGAAATGGACGACGATACAAGAGAAAAAATGATAGCCGAAAATCCCGACTACGGCGAGATTATTTGCCGCTGCGAGCAAATCAGCAAGGGCGAAATTCTCGACGCTTTGAAATCCCCGATATGCGTTCCGACGGTTGACGGTATCAAAAAGCGCATAAGACCGGGAATGGGACGTTGTCAGGGCGGCTTCTGCTCGCCGCTTGTCACCAAAATAATTGCCGAATTCCTCGGCGTTCCGCTGTATGAGGTTAAAAAGTCCTCGGCGGAAGCGGTGATAACATACGGCGAAACAAAGGTAAACGAAGGAGGCGAAGAGTGATGACGACAGGTAACTATGACGTACTCGTTGTCGGCGGCGGTCCTGCCGGACTTGCGGCGGCGATAAGCGCTCACGATAACGGTGCCAAGGTTCTCCTTCTTGAAAGAGAGGCAAGGCTCGGAGGAATACTCAAGCAGTGCATTCACGACGGTTTCGGTCTTCATCACTTCGGCGAGCAGCTCTCAGGTCCGGAATACGCCGAGCGGTTTGAAGATGAACTGTACAAACGCAATATCGAATACAGCACCCTGACGTTTGTCACAAAAATAGACAAAAACGGCGACGGAAGCTTTTCGGTGCATACCGTCGGCAGAAGCGGCGTTTCGATATTTACGGCAAAAGCGCTTGTGCTGGCTACGGGCTGTCGCGAGCGTACCGCCAAGCAGGTATTTATTCACGGTACGCGTCCTGCAGGCGTTTTTACGGCCGGAACCGCACAGCATTTTACAAATCTGCTTGGGCTTATGCCCGCCAAAAAATGCGTAATTCTCGGCTCGGGAGATATAGGACTTATCATGGCGCGCCGGCTTACGCTTGAGGGCGCAAAGGTTCTCGGCGTTTATGAGGCAAAGCCTACGCCGTCGGGACTTACGAGAAACCTGCATCAATGCCTGCACGATTATGACATTCCGCTGCACCTGTCGCACACCGTCACTCGCGTGTTCGGAGTTGACAGGCTCGAAGCAGTTGAGATTTCAAAGGTTGACGAAAATATGACTCCGATACCCGGCACACAGAGCCGCGTCGAATGTGACACGCTGATTCTCTCGGTCGGATTGATTCCCGAAAACGAGCTCGCCGAGTCCGTCGGAGTAAAGCTTGACCCACGCACAAAGGGTCCCGTATGCGACGGTCAGTGTATGACGAGTGCCGACGGCGTATTCAGCTGCGGAAACGCTTTGCACGTCAACGATTTGGTTGACTTTGTTTCGCAGAACGCCGAGCAGGCGGGAAAATCAGCCGCTGCTTATTCCGCCAAGGAAAGACGGCTTATTGAGATAACCCCGGGCGACGGCTTATTGTACGCAGTGCCGCAAAGGCTCAATCTCAACGATGATAACAGTAAAACAGACCTGTATTTCCGTGTCCGCGAGGAGGAAAACAACTGTGTGCTTCATATTTACGCGGACGGTAAGGAAATACTTAAAAAGCGTTACGCATTTATGCGTCCGCCCGAAATGGAAAATCTCACGATTGATTTCAGCGCATGCGAATTAAACGAAAACAGCCGAGTGGAGCTTCGGCTGGAAAGACTCGGTAAAGGAGACGGTGTAAAATGACAAAAGAATTGGTTTGCATCGTTTGTCCCCGTTCGTGCAGAATGACGATTACATCAGACGGCGACGAGCTTGTTGTGACCGGCAACACCTGCAAAAGGGGCAAAGAATTCGCCGTAAGTGAAATGACCGACCCCCGTCGTACCGTTTGCACAACGGTGCGCACCGCCTTCCCTTCGGTACCGGTTCTGCCCGTTCGCGTATCGGGGCCGATTCCCAAAAACAGAATTTTCGACCTGATGCACGAGGTAAACCGTATCACCGTTTCAAAACGACTCGGACGAGAGGAAGTCGTTGTACCGAATATTCTCAATCTCGGCGTGGATTTGATTGCAACAAGCAATATCCTGAAGGACGAGAAGAAGCGACCTTAAAAAAGAAAGAGGGGAAAATCTTTAATGGAACAGTCACTTGTGCTGACCTTTGACGTCGGCACGCAGAGTGCAAGATGCTTGCTTGTCAATGAGAGTGGAGACTTTGAGGATAAGGAGCAGCAAAAATACAAGGTTCCTTATTTATCAAAACAGCCCGGATGGGCAGAACAGACCCCGGATTTTTATTTTAACATTATAGCCGAAATGTCAAAAAAGGTTATCGAGAGAAATGCCGATAAGCTTGACCGCATAACAGCCGTATGCCTTACCTGCATACGTGACACGGTGCTTTGCCTCGACAAAGACAAACGTCCGCTTCGCGACATAATATTATGGCTCGACGAGCGTGAGGCCGACGAGGACGGACAGATTCCGGCAGCAAAACGCGCATTGTTTTCGCTTGTGGGAATGGGAGAATCGGTAGATATGATTTACCGAGCCTCTACCGGCAACTGGATTATGCAAAACGAGCCCGAAATATGGGCCAAAACAGACAAATACGTTATGCTGCCGTCATATCTCAACTATCTTTTGACGGGCGAGCTTAAGGATTCCGTGGCAAATATGATAGGTCACGTACCGTTTGATTACAAAAACCGCCGTTGGATGAAACCCGGTGCTCTCACGCGCTGCGTGTGCAATGTTCCGTCCGAAAAGCTCTGTGAGCTTGTTCCGTCGGGCGAGGTTATAGGCAAAATCACAAAAGATGCGTCCGAAAAAACGGGCATCCCAATGGGACTTCCGCTTATAGCAACCGGCTCCGACAAAGGCTGTGAAACCATCGGTATGTCCGTTGTAAAATCAAACCGAGCGGCAATTTCCTTCGGCACGACCTCAACCCTACAGATGGCGGTTAAAAAATATTTTGAACCGCAGCCTTATATGCCGGCTTATCCGGCTGTCCCAAACGATATGTTCAATCCCGAATTTGAGGTCTATCGCGGATTTTGGATGATTTCGTGGTTTATAGAGCAGTTTGCCGCGAAGGATAAGGTTGACGCCGCCGAGGAGGGCGTTTGCATAGAGCGTTATCTTGACGATAAAATCAAGGATATTGAGGCCGGCTCCGGCGGACTTATTTTACAGCCGTTTTGGACTCCGGGCATCACGAACCCGAACGCGAGCGGCGCAATTATAGGCTTTTCGGATTTCCATACGCGTTATCATTTGTATCGCGCCATAATAGAGGGCATCTGCTTAGAGCTGTACCACGGGCTCGTTAAAATGCAAAAACGCTCAAGCGTCACGGTAGATGAGCTTTATGCCGGCGGAGGCGGCTCCAGCAGCCCGGTCGTATGTCAAATTGCCGCAGATGTGTTCGGCTTGCCCGTACACCGTATTCAGACTCACGAGGCGAGCGCAGTCGGCTGTGCCATGGTCGCGTTTATTTCACAGGGTGTTTACGGTAGCTATGAGGACGCCATAGAGCATATGGTACATAAAAAAGACGTATTTATTCCGAACGAGGAAAACCACCGAACCTATATGAAAATTTACGGCAAGGCGTATTCTCACCTTGCCTCAAGATTAAAGCCAATAGAAAAATACCTACATCATTTTCAAACAGGAGGACACTGATAATGAGTACAAAACCGTATAAGGGCTTTGAGCCTAAATGGATGCTTCAGAGAGCACCTGAGAACAGCTATCGTTCAATTTTCCGCTGGGGCGACCCCGACTTCTTCAAATATCCGAAGGAGAGCCTTTACAAATATGTTAAAAAACGCTGCAATCTCAAGGACGAGGAGTTTATGCAGTATAATGACGATTTGGGTCTTGACCCCGTAAATCTCGGCGAAGAGCACGCTCCGAAGATTGACAAAAAGCACGTAAAGGCCATTGCCGCAATAGTCGGCGAAAAGAACGTCTCACAGAGCGACTACGACCGTCTCGCCGTTTCCTACGGACAGACAATGTACGATCTTCTCAGAATGCGTCACCGTCGCTTTGACTCTCTTCCCGACCTTGTTGTTTTTCCGGAGACAAGCGAGCAGATTGAGAAAATCGTAGCCTACGTCACAAAGAATAAAATACCGCTCTATGTTTACGGAGGCGGCTCGTCGGTTACAAGAGGCGTTGAGCCCATTAACGGCGGCGTTTCTCTTGATATGCGCCGCAACTTCAACAAGGTTATTAAATTCAATGAGACCGACCAGACCATTACCGTTCAGGCAGGTATGTCCGGACCGAAGCTTGAGGAAACGCTTCAGAACGCTCAGAGCCTTTTCGGCGCAAAGCGTCCGTACACCTGCGGTCACTTCCCGCAGTCGTTTGAATATTCCTCCGTCGGCGGTTGGACCGTCACACGCGGTGCCGGTCAGAACAGCACCTATTACGGCACCATAGCCGATATAGTTGTTTCGCAGAAATACGCCACACCGATAGGTAAAATCGAGACAAGTCACTATCCGAGAGAGGCAACGGGACCGAATCTCAATCAGGTCATGATGGGCGGCGAGGGCACCTTCGGCGTTCTTACCGAGGTCACGCTCAAGTTTTTCCGCTGGATGCCCGAAAACAGAAAACGCTTTTCTTATATGTTCAAAGACTGGCCGACAGCTATGCGCGCCGCTCGTGAAATGATGCAGTGTGAGTGCGGCTTCTCCTCTGTTTTCCGTCTTTCAGACCCGGAGGAAACTTCATTAATGCTCCATCTTTACAACGTTGACGAAACGCCGCTTGAGCCTCTTCTCGATAAATTGGGCTACAAGGACTTTGAGCGCTGTCTCTTCCTCGGATTTACAGACGGTGAAAAGGGCTTCTCAAGAAACGTTGCGCATAACATAATGAAAATTGCCGTTAAGCACGGCGGTATCCCGATGACCGGCTACGTATGCAAGGGCTGGGAAAAGGGCCGCTTCAACGACCCGTATCTCCGCGATACGCTCATGGATTTCGGCTTTATGATCGATACGCTTGAGTGCACGGTCAACTGGTCAAATATGGCTCGTGTTCACCGTGAGGTTCGTGAGGTTTGCCATAAGCTTCCGAACACAATCGTTACAACTCATATGTCGCATTGCTATCCGCAGGGCGCCAACCTCTACTTCATCTTTATGACTAAAATGCAGGACGAAGAGGAGTTCCGTGCTTATCACGCAACAATTCTCGACGCCATACAGAAGAGCGGAGCGGCCATCAGCCACCACCACGGTATCGGAAAGATGTTTGCCCCGTGGCTTGAGGGCTACCTCGGCGAAAAGGAATACGGCATAATCCGCACGCTTAAAAACTATTTTGACCCCGATTACCTTATGAATCCGGGCGGAACCATAGGCCTTGACCTTAAACCCGAGGATAAAAAGTATCTGCGTGAGCATACCGAGTATGTTGACGAGCTCAAGGACTGAAAAGGCTTTGAAGCGCGGCTCAAAGCCGTAACGTCAAGCATAAGCATATAAAATCAAGGCTTTCGTCTCACCTGAAACGAAAGCCTTTTTATTGCCGATCACAGAAAAGCTTACTTTTTGTATAAGCTTTCGGCATTTGCGGCTGTTGACTGTTTGCCGTCATAATTATATAATAATTTATAACATAATTTCGCCGCATATGTGATATGCCGCACAAGTAAAGAGGTTCATCATGACAGATAAAAGCTATTCAATTATTTTCAGCAGCCCGACAGGCAACACGAGGCTGCTCGCCGACGCCATTCGCGACGCGCTGCCGGAGGAAAACTGCAATTATTTCGGAGTGAGCGAAAACGCCGATACACAATCCGACATTTTATTTATAGGCTTTTGGACGGATAAGGGAATCGCCGACAAGGCGACCTTGGATTTGCTCGAAAAGCTGAAAAATAAAAGGATTTTTCTTTTCGGAACGGCGGGCTTCGGCGGAGACGAAGAGTACTTCAAAAAAATCCTCGCAAATACAAAAAAGAGCATTAGCGGCAGCAACATCACAGTCGGTGAGTATATGTGTCAGGGAAAAATGCCGCAAACGGTCAGGGAGCGCTATATCAAAATGAAAAGCATGCCGAATCCCGCGCCGAATCTCGATATGCTGATTGAAAACTTTGACCGTGCTCTGTCTCATCCCGACGAAAACGATTTGAAAAGGCTGAGGCTCTCCGTGGAAAAGCTGTAATAAGAAGCGACAGCGCGACCTACCCCACTAAGCTGTGCCGCGTATCATATTACTATTGATTTATTGTAAAAATAATGATAAAATATTCAGCGTAGCACGTAAGCAGGTGTAGTTTAATGGCAGAACATCAGCTTCCCAAGCTGAATACGGGGGTTCGATTCCCCTCACCTGCTCCAAAAACGGCAAGTATCATTTGATGCTTGTCGTTTTTTACTTTTTCACATTTTCCTTTCGTCTCGCTTTTCTTTCGTCTACCCGTCGTCCGCTCGCAAACTCGCGTCCATCTCCCTTTTCACGGGAGCCTATCAGGGTGCCGCGCCTTATAAATAAAATCTATTAAAAAAGCTCCCCTTGGGGGAGCTTTTCGTTATTATTCGCCGCCGGTACGTCTGAAAAGGTCGTTAATGTGTCTGAAATAATTTTTGTCTATACCGTCTATTGTTTCCTCGGTGGTTCTGAACTGCCAGTTGCCGAACGCTCTGCCGGGAACATTCATACGCGCGTCCGAGCCGAAGCCGCACATATCCTGATAAGAAATGACGGCAAGCTTTGCCGAAGAGCGCCACACGGTTTCGATAATCTTGCGGCAGGACGGGCTGTAATATCCGCCGTCGCCCCAGTTATCGCCCGTAAATCCGCAGTAATCAAGCGCAAAGGCTCGCTCTTCGGGCGTTGCCTCCCAAAGCCACGCAAGCAGCGTTGTATTGTCATGTGTGCCGACATATGCTACGGTATTCAGCGGATAGTTATGCGGCAGATGTGTGCTGTTTCCGCACGGGTCAAATCCGAACTGTATTACACGCATACCGGGGAACCGAGTTTTATCAAGCAGCTGTGTGACGTCCTCGCCGAACACGCCGAGATCCTCTGCAATAATAGGAACGTCTCCCATTTCTTCCTTTACGGCGTCAAAAAATTTCATCCCGGGCCCCTTGACCCATTCGCCGTTTTTCGCCGTTTTTTCGTCCGCAGGAACAGCCCAATACGATGCAAATGCGCGAAAATGGTCAATTCTGACCGTATCATAAAGTCGAAAAGCGTCCTTTATGCGGCTGAGCCACCAGGCATAGCCCGTTTTTTCAAGCACATCCCAATTATAAAGCGGGTTGCCCCAAAGCTGACCGTCCTTTGAGAAGTAATCAGGCGGAACTCCCGAAACTCTGCGGCGCACAAAGCTACGCTCGTCTATCTCAAAAAGCTCCGTATTGCTCCAAACATCGGCACTGTCGGTTGAGACGTATATCGGCATATCGCCGAGTATTTTTACGCCGTTTTCGTTGGCAAACTGCTTTATGCGGTGCCATTGAGAAAAGGCAATATACTGCTCGAATTTATAAAAATCGGCTTCGTCTTTCAACTCGTCTCTGTTTTTAAGCGCATTTTCGTACCGCGCGAATTTTTCATCCCACTCATACCATGGCTTGCCGCCGAATTTTTCCTTGGCGGCGCAAAACAGCGAATATGCTTCGCACCACGGGTTCTCCTCGCAAAATTTTTCAGTTTCCGCAGATACTTCGTTTTTCTTGTTTTGATATGCGATTTTTAAAAGCTTCCTGCGGCTTTTTGCGGCAAATTCGTAGTCCGCCGTGTAAGGCGAGCCGTAATATACGCTTCTTGCAAGGTCGTCTTCCGACACAAAGCCGTCATTTTTGAGCGTATCCGGGTCAATCAGAAGCGGTGACAACGCAAATGCCGCCGGAGACGCATAAGGGGAGCCGTAAAAATCCGTAGGACAAAGCGGCAGCACCTGCCAATATGAAAACCCCATATCCTTGATACGGCGTATAAACCGTTTTGTCTCTTCGCCCATTACGCCGATTCCGTATTTTGACGGGAGCGACGTGATATGCATTAAAACTCCGCCGGCTCTTGTGTTAAGCATTATATAATTCCCCTTTTTTGAGCTTCGTCTTGATTTATGCCGCTTTGAGATACTCCTCAAGGCACAGGCCGCTCTTATTCATCGCCTTTGCAGCCTCTTTGCCGACATAACGCCAATGCCACGGCTGATAATTCATACCCGTTTTGTCGGTTTTATTTTCGGGATAGCGCAAAATAAAGCCGTAATCCTGCGCATTTTTTACAAGCCACGAAAACTCCTTTGTAGAGGCAAAATCGGAGCTTGCACTCACAATATCCATTGACAGGCCGAGATTTTGCTCGGAATATCCGCCCGGCAAAATAAACGTGCGCGCCTTTGCGGCGGCGTCGTCATCGGACAAGCCCTGATTTTTATAATAACTCACCTTTCGGTTGTAATTATCGTTTTGACGTGAAACCGAGCAATACCCTGCATACGGAGTTAAAACGCAGCCGTCCTTCTTTGCGGCGTCGTACATCTCTTGATATGCTTTAACAACTCTCGAATCAAGCTGCACGCTGCTTCCGCTTATCGCGTTTGCAAGCGACGGCACATATCCGTCGGGCAGCTTATGCCCTGCGTTAACAAGCGTGAGCTCCCAATTGCCCGAGCTCGGGTCTACGGTTTGAGGATTGTTAAAATCGGCTGCCGAAGCCGTAACGGGCGGTGCCGATGCGGTCGTCTCCGGAACGGTTTCAGGGGCTGTCGTTTCCGCGGTAGTCTCTTCTTCGGTCGTCTCCTCCTGCGGTTCTTCCGGTGTGGTTGTTTCGCTGATTTTTGCTTCGAGCCGCTCAACTGCAGGGTCCTTTACCTCTCTTTGCCCTATCGTAAGCTCACCGACTATAAGCCCCGTCATTATAACGGCCAAAATTACAAACAGCAAAAATTTTCTTTTTACCGTCTTTTTCAATCTGACTTTTTTCTTCATATTTCGCGTCCTTTTAAAATCTCTTCTTGATATTTTAAAATGTTTACGTCGGATTGTCAATCAAAAGGCGCATTTCGGCGACAAAATTCAGCCGTCGGAGACTTTTTTCTCATCAAAGTAAGCGAAGCCGTCAATCCACACATTGATTTTTTATCTTTAAGGCACCCCGACAATGCACAAAAAAGACCCTGCGGATTTTACTCTGCAAGGTCTTTTTCCTGTTATGGTTTAAAAATTGGGGTTGCCAAAAATCAAACTCTGATTATTTGTTCTTCTCTGCGATTGCAGCCTGAGCAGCAGCAAGACGAGCGATCGGAACACGGAACGGTGAGCAAGATACATAGTCGAGGCCGATCTTGTGGCAGAACTCAACAGAAGACGGGTCGCCGCCGTGCTCACCACAGATACCGCAGTGAAGTGACGGACGGGTAGCTTTACCGTTCTTAACAGCCATTTCCATGAGCTGGCCTACGCCGACCTGGTCAAGCTTAGCAAACGGATCGCTCTCGAATATCTTCTTGTCATAGTAAGCACCGAGGAACTTACCTGCATCGTCACGGCTGAAGCCGTAAGTCATCTGAGTAAGGTCGTTGGTACCGAAGCAGAAGAACTCAGCTTCCTTAGCGATGTCGCCTGCGGTAAGAGCCGCACGCGGAATCTCTATCATGGTACCTACTTCATACTTCATATCGGAGCCGGCAGCTGCAATTTCTGCATCTGCAGTCTCAACAACGATGTCCTTAACATATTTAAGCTCTTTAGCGTCGCATGAAAGCGGAATCATAATTTCGGGAGCAACAGTCCAGTCCGGATGAGCCTTCTGAACATTGATAGCGGCGCGGATAACAGCCTTAGTCTGCATCTTTGCGATTTCCGGATAGGTTACTGCAAGACGAAGTCCGCGGTGACCCATCATCGGGTTAAACTCGTGAAGAGAAGCGATGATAGCCTTAATCTGCTCAACGGTCTTGCCCTGAGCGTCTGCAAGCTTCTTGATGTCAGCTTCTTCGGTGGGAACGAACTCGTGAAGAGGCGGATCGAGGAAACGGATTGTTACCGGGCAGCCCTCAAGTGCTTCATAGAGCTTTTCAAAGTCGCTCTGCTGATAAGGAAGAATCTTATTAAGAGCAGCTTCTCTCTCTTCAACGGTGTCGGAGCAAATCATCTCTCTGAATGCGGCAATTCTGTCCTCTTCAAAGAACATATGCTCTGTACGGCAAAGGCCGATGCCCTCAGCGCCGAGTTCTCTTGCCTTCTTAGCGTCAGCCGGAGTATCTGCATTGGTGCGAACCTTGAGGGTTCTGTACTTATCAGCCCAGCCCATTATTCTGCCGAATGTGCCTGCTATGGTAGCATCAACAGTCGGGATGATGCCCTCATAGATGTTACCGGTAGAACCGTCTATTGAAATGTAGTCGCCCTCGTGGAATTCCTTGCCTGCGAGAGTGAACTTCTTATTTTCTTCGTCCATATCGATAGCTGTGCAGCCCGATACGCAACAAGTACCCATACCGCGTGCAACAACGGCAGCGTGTGAAGTCATACCGCCGCGAACAGTGAGAATACCCTGAGAAGCCTTCATACCGGTGATGTCCTCGGGAGAGGTCTCAAGACGAACAAGAACAACCTTTTCGCCTCTCTCGTTCCACTCCTCTGCATCCTCTGCGGTGAATACTATCTTACCGCAAGCAGCGCCGGGAGAAGCACCGAGACCCTTGCCGAGCGGAGTAGCTGCTTTAAGAGCTGCTGCGTCAAACTGCGGGTGAAGAAGAGTATCAAGGTTACGCGGATCGATCATAGCTACCGCTTCTTCCTCGGTTCTCATACCCTCGTCAACGAGGTCGCAGGCAATCTGAAGAGCTGCCTGAGCTGTTCTCTTACCGTTTCTGGTCTGAAGCATATAAAGCTTGCCGTGCTCAACGGTGAACTCCATATCCTGCATATCTCTGTAATGATCCTCAAGGGTCTTGCAAACATTTTTAAACTCTGCAAATGCCTCGGGGAACTTCTGCTCCATCTCTGTGATGTGCATGGGAGTACGAACGCCTGCAACAACGTCCTCGCCCTGAGCGTTTGTAAGGAACTCACCGAAGAGGCCCTTAGCGCCGGTAGCCGGGTCACGTGTGAATGCAACGCCTGTGCCGCAATCATCGCCCATGTTGCCGAATGCCATTGACTGTACGTTAACTGCGGTACCCCATGAATACGGGATGTCGTTATCACGGCGATAAACGTTTGCACGGGGGTTGTCCCATGAACGGAAAACAGCCTTGATAGCGCCCATGAGCTGATCCTTGGGATCGCTCGGGAAATCCTCGCCTATTTTAGCCTTATACTCATCCTTGAACTGCATAGCGAGCTTTTTAAGGTCATCGGCGTCAAGCTCTACGTCCTGAGTTACGCCCTTTTCCTTTTTCATAGCGTCTATAAGCTGCTCAAAATATTTCTTGCCGACTTCCATAACAACGTCGGAATACATCTGAATAAATCTTCTGTAGCAGTCCCAAGCCCATCTCGGATTGCCTGACATTTCGGAAATTGTGTTAACAACCTCCTCGTTAAGGCCGAGGTTGAGGATTGTGTCCATCATACCGGGCATTGAAGCGCGCGCACCGGAACGAACCGATACGAGAAGCGGATTTTTCTTATCGCCGAACTTTTTACCGGTGATGCCTTCCATCTTTACGATGTACTCGTTTATTTCAGCCATGATCTCGGGATTGATCTCGCGGCCGTCCTCATAATACTGAGTACAAGCTTCTGTTGTGATAGTGAAGCCCTGCGGTACCGGAAGACCGATGTTGGTCATTTCGGCAAGGTTTGCGCCTTTACCGCCGAGGAGCTCACGCATGTTAGCATTACCCTCTGAAAAAAGGTAGCAATACTTTTTTGCCATTGAGAATACCTCCAATTATAAATTACAGTGTTAATGGCTGCCCTCGCTTTAAAGCTATGGGCATTATAAACCGCTTGATATTATAACAGAAAAAACACAGCATTTCCATAGTTTTTGCGAATTTTTTGTATTTCGGCGAAATAAATTAAGCACAAAATATAATTTTGAGCATTTTAGGGGAAAATATGCAAGTTTTACGCCGGTTTTTGCGCCTAACAACTGCGCAAATCAAAAAGGAGCCGTAAAAATTACAGCTCCTTTCGGAAATGAAATTATACAAGACCCGCGTACATCTTTAAGATGTACTCCGCGTCAAAGGTCGAAATATCGCCGCTGCGGTTTGCATCCGCAACATATTTAGCCGTGGGAGACAGCTCCTCCATACCGTTTACGTATCTTAAAGCAAGCCTTGAGTCAACTGGCGTTATGCTGCCGTCAAGGTCCACGTCGCCGAACTTTGCCGTAAGCGGAGCCACATAGTGAGTTCCCGCATTATAAACGAGAAACTGCGGATACTCCGCCCAAGTGTCAACGGTCGGCTGCGTTTTCGCTGTCATCGCCCGCACATAAAGGTCACAGCCGTTTTTGCGGTAATCAAACATCGAATGCCCGTAATTCTTTATAAACCAGGTGTTTTCGGGAAGCATACAGGTTGAGGCGTCGATAATGCCGTCCTCGGAAAGACGGTTATGCCCGTCGTCCTTCGCCTGAACGTAATCGTCGCCGAGAGTCGTTTTAAGACGGGCGCAGGTGGCACCGCCGCTTGTACGGTTTGTCTCTATAACTCCGTCGCTCGTGTAATCGGCGGTAGGCGTAAACGGCGCTATATAAAGATTGTAGTTTGAGAATATGCAAACAGAAGTGCCGTTTGCCTTGGCTCTCTGTAAAGTCGAAGAAATATTCGCCTGTATATCGTGTATCTCGTCGATTTTTCTCTCAAAGGTCGCCCAGTTGGCAGCTATCACAGAAGCCGAGACACCGCTTTGCTGCTGATTTTTCTCCATATACGCCTTCATTACGGCTTTTGCGTCATCATAGTATTCATCGGGTACAAACGCCCAAAGACTCGGCGTGTAGCCGAAGCCGGAAACAAGGCACTCGGTATAAATGCGGTCCTTATAGGTTCTGCCGCTGCCGTCGGGAAGCTCGGTCTCAAGGAATCCCTCAAGCTTCGGCACCACAAGCTGCAAAAGCTTTAAGGTGTCAAGGACCTTGCCGAGAGTGTCGGAATTCATACTCTGATTTATAAACGGGATAAGCTCATCTGTGCCGACGGCTATTTCGCCCTTAAAGAGACATCCCACCATATCAAGCCCCGTAAATGCGGAATTTAGCATGGTTATGTTTGAGACGTCGTCGCAGCCGTAAAGTCCCAAATACGAAGCCAAAACCGCTCCGCCCATACTGTGGCCGGCAATCGACACCTTGTCGACGTGCTTATCCGCCTTGATTTTTTGAACGTACGTATTTATGTCTGCGGCAAGCTCCTGCATTGATTTATGCCAAGCAAGACCGTAAACGTAAACGTTGTCGGCACCGACTTCATCACAGCACGCATCGACTATATCCTTATCAAAGACGTCTGCCCTTGTGACCTCGTCAAGTCCGTATTGCGATACCGGCTCGGTATATTGGTCTATAACGGTGACGTCGGGGTGCTTTGCCGTGCCGTCGGGATTGCACGAAACCGGCTCGAAAAGATTGTTTGCTATTTCCACTATTCCCGTGCAAAACGTTTCATAATCTCCCTTTAGAAACGCGCCGAGCGGAGCTATGGCGTTTTTCGCCATTTCAACTATTGCGTCCTGCGACGGCCCCCAAACCTGATTTCCGTCGCCGTCCACCAGCACATATTCGCCGAAGCCGGCTATTACCAGGATAGGCGTAACCTTATCCTTCGGTTCTGCGGCTGCCGCGGGAACAAAGCAAAGAACTGTCATGGTCAGTGCCAAAAGTACACTGACAAGCTTTTTCATCCTGTTTTTTGACATAATTATTCTCCCCCTGCTTTAAACAATTAAGTAGATATTACCATAATTATATCATTTTTGCAATATTTTTTATACAATCAGCTCATAAAATCCGTCTCAACCCTTTTAATTGACGTTTCGGGTGAATATGTCCATTTATCTATGTGACCGTCACTTATAAAATAATCCGCCGCCGGACTTTTGCCGTCACCGGTAAAATAGTCCACGATAATTAGCTTTATTTTCATCCTTTCGGGATTTATGCTTTTTATGTAAACCGCGGCACTGTCGCCTGCGCGCGGCCCTAAGGCGCATTCGGCAAGCCCTGCAAGATTGGGCGCAAGCTCCACGAATATACCGTAATCCTCCACAGAGCGTATTACTCCGGGCACGGTTTCTCCGGGCGCGAATTTTGAAGCGTTTTCCTCCCAAGTGCCGAGCAGCTCCTTTTGCGACAAGGTGATTCTGCCGTTTTCGTCTATCGATTTCACAACTGCCTTTATATCCTGATTAACCGAAAAACGAACACACGGATGAGGTATGCGCGACACCGAGATACCGTCTATCGGCATAAGTGCCGAAATGCCTGCGCCTATGTCGCAAAACGCGCCGAACGGCTCAAGGTGCGTCACGCGCGCGTCGATTATATCGCCCGGAATGAGTCTTGAAGTATAATTCGCCGCGCACTCCTCTTGGAGCTTGCGGCGGCTGAGCAGAGCGAATGTCTCGCCTCTTTCATTCTCGGAAAATCCCGTTATCACAAAGTCAACGGGCTTATTAACGCGCGATATTATGGCTATGTCGCGAACCGTGTTATTTTCAATCCCCATAGCACATTCCTTGCGCGGCATAAATCCCTTCATACACCTTAAATCCACGTCGAGATTGTGTCCGCGGTCGCAGAGAACCGCGCGCGCCTCAAGCGATTCTCCTGACAAAAAGGCATTTTTGAGCTCAGCCGGGCTTGAAAGTCTTTTTTCGACGGCTTCGATGTCTGCGCGTGCACCCTCGGGGTAATATTTTTTCATAATTCTCACCTGCTTTGTTTACACTATGCCTGCCGCTTTATAAACACCGTGTCCCTTATGGCAGGTACAACACTATATGTATATGCGGCAGCTCTTCGGTTGAGAATTAACGCGCGATTTTATTTTAGCCCGGCAGGCCTCCGGTTTTGCCGCGACGCAGAACGAAGCGAGCCGCTCAAAACCGTAATAAACAAGGTCTGGGAAATGCAAAAGTGCCGCAAACACGAGGTTTGCGACACTTTTTTACACCATATTCAAATATCACTTTTTAGCCTGCTTTGAGTACTTCTTGAGATATATAAATCTCATAAGTCTTGTCTCAATGGGGTTTATGGGCTTGCCTGCCTCAAACAGTCTTGCGCCGACTGCGGTCTTGCAGCCCTTATCCATTACCATTTCAACCGCTGCGGCATCATATTCGCTGCCCGATACGCAAAGCGCGCCGTTGTTGTTGAGAAGAACGCCGTTTCTTCCCTTAAGAGCCTTTACGACCTTCTTAGCGGTCTTTTTGGTGCTGTTGGGATTAAATGTTACCGAGCGAACGGTTGCGCCGACAAGCTGTGCAAAATCGTCAAGAAGCGGCTTCATTGTTTTGCCCGACTTAGACATTGCGACTTCCGCCGGTGTTTTGGTGTGCATAATGAAGTTTACGTCCTTGCGCTTTTTATAGATGGCTCTGTGCATTTCAGCCGAAGCCGGATAATCATTGCCTGCTACAAGCTCACCAGTTTTAATATCTATTCTGACTATCGAGCCGTCGCCGTCTACGGCACTTATATTAAACACACTGCCGTCACGTTCGCTGTTGCACGGCTCAAATACCGGAGCCTCCTTGGCACTCGAGTCAAAGAGCGAGCCGATATACTCGGCTACGTCGCCGAGGGTCTCGGCTACCTTACCGGTGATGAGACGGTATCTGTTTTTAACGGTAGTTTCGCAGATCTTTTCGAGCTCTGCCGCCACCTTAAACGCCTCGTCGTAATCCTTACCCATGCAAAGAGCACCGTGGTGAGCCATAATTACGGCCTTGGAGTCCGAACGCTTTATAGCCTCGACAACGCCCTTGCGAAGCTTGCCGGTTCCGGGAAGTCCGTATGCCGCAATCGGGACATTATCGCCGACTATTTCGGCCGACGCGGGTTCAACCTCGTTTATATCCATACCGAGCGCACTTATGACGGACGCCTGCATCTGATGCGTGTGAATTACGAAATTAACCTCGGGGCGAAGACGATATGCCTCGGCATGAATGCCCTTTTCGGAGGACGGCTTAATGTCACCCTCATAGCTGCAATCGTCGATATTAACAACTACTATTTCGTCGGGAGTAAGAGTTTCATAGGGACGTCCGCTCGGAGTAATAACGAATCTCTTATCGTCTACTCTGCATGAAATATTACCCCATGTTCTCGCGATAAGGCCGTATTCAACAACCTCTATACCGGCTTTAATGACGAGCTGTTTTGCTTCCATTATATCCATTGTATTCACCTCTTCGTTATTTATAACAAAGCGGGACAGACGGAAAACCCGTCCGCCCCGTTTTCTTGGGATTAAATTCAGTCAGCCTTAACAGCGACGTTTTCAAATACTCTGTCGAAGCAAGCAAGAGCCTGGTCGATCATCTTAGGAGTATAAGCGGCTGAAGTATAAAGACGGCTGCCTGCGAGAGTTACAAGACCCTCTGCCATATAAGCTGCGCCCATATGCTCCATTTCCTTCTGTCTTACGCCGGTCTCGCCGAGAATTGCCGGGATTTCCCACGGTTTCTTCCAGTTAATCTGATAGTGCATTGTGCCAACTGTCTCAAGGTGGCAGATAGAGCCGGTGTTCCAAACTACGAAGGGAAGACCGTGCTTCTTAACGAGCTCTTTAAGACCCGCACAAATTCTGTCGCCCATCTGACCTGCCTTCTGGCAAGCGTTTGTTCTTCCGATTTCTTCAAGAGTGAAGTAACCTGCGCAGCATGAAAGCGGGTTAGCGGTCATTGTGCCGCCGACAAGAGCCTTGTGGATCTTCTTACCGCTCGAATCAAGGCCTGCACCGAGATACTTCATGTACTCTCTCTTACCGCCGATGCCGCCTGCACCCGGATAACCGCCTGCAATAACTTTACCGAATATGGTAAGGTCGGGCGATACGCCGAAGTAACCTTGAGCACCTGCCATACCGATACGGAAGCCTGTAACAACCTCATCGAATACGAGGAGTGCGCCGTATTTGCGGCAAAGACGCTCAACGCCCTTAACATATTCAACGGTGATGGGGGTAGTACCGCTCTCGGGGCCTACCGGCTCCATATAAACGGCTGCTGTGCCGCCGCGGAACTGGTTGAGTCTGAGCTTTTTCTCAAGATCGTCAAGATCGTTCGGAGTAGTCTCCTGAATGAACATGAAGCAGTTGAGCGGAACACCGTGAGCCTGTGTGAACTTGGTGCCGTTTACGCGGATACCGTAAGCCATCTGATCTGACCAGCCGTGGTAAGCGCCGCCCATCTTTATGATATTCTTATGCTTTGTAGCAAGTCTCGCGATACGAGCCGCACCCATGCAAGCCTCGGTGCCCGAGCCCATCATACGGAACATATCAACGGTTTCAACGCTGTCGGAAATCTTTTTGGCGAGCTTGTACTCAAACTCGTGGAAAAGTCCGGTTGAGGGACCGCAAGTATTAAGGAGGTCAATGACCTGCTCACGAACAGCTTTCGGGTTGGAGCCGAGAACAGTCGGGCCGCCTGCCTGAAGGAAGTCAAAATACTTGTTGCCATCAACGTCATAGAGATATGCACCCTCTGCCTTTGTGAAAACAAGCGGGAAGGGATAGTTGAAAGCAAGGTTATGCTGAACGCCGCCGGGGATTATCTGGCGAGCTTCCTCAATCTGTGCTTTTGATTTGAGGCACTTTTTGTTGTAATACTCATCCTCGTATTTTTTAAGAGCCTCCGGCTTGATGGTGTAAATCGGCTTTTTAATAAGCTCATCAAGCTCTTTGTTGACTGCAACAGCGTCATTGTACTCCGAAATTGCAAATCTTGTGTCCATATCGTGACCTCCGTTTAATAAAATTAACGAAACGGTGCTGCGCAAAAGCGGCGCACCATAGATAACCACGTGTAGTGAATTACCGTTCACTTGTAATTATAGCACAAAAAAGACTCTTGTCAACGCAAAAATACGACGCGGCAAACAAATCGAACTCAAAATTGCTAACGTTTAGATGTTTTTTAACTATTATTTGAATTTGTTAAACTAAACAGCCGCGAATTTGAAAAAATGACGAATACATCTGTGGGGTATAAATGAGCAACTACACAATATATTGATGATTACTCCGTCAAAATAAATAATCAATGTGTCAATTATTCGTCAATCTGCCGAAATTTCGAAATTGCGGCAAAAATCGCGAATTTTTTGCATAAATGTCTCTTTCGACTGCCGAATTTGCATTGCAGCCGCTTTCAGGCTACATCAAATAGGGTGATTCCCCACGGTGTGGGGAAATGTCACGAAGTGACAAAGGGGACGGGCTCCCGTCAGGAGCTGGCTACGAACGAAGTGAGTAGACTGAGGGATTAAAAAGTAATTTGCTTTCTATTTAAATTCCATATAACCCTACAAAATCCCTCCGGCTTGCCTTCGGCAACCCACCTCCCTTTTCAAGGGAGGCAAAAAGCGGATTAAAGGTCACGCACATTCTTTTTAAATTCCGTAAATTCCTATGAAATCCCTCCGGCTTGCCCTTGGCAACCCACCTCCCTTTTCAAGGGAGGCAAAAAGCTTCCAAACTGCTTTGGCGAGGCTTGCTCTCTGCAAGTGAGGCTGAAAAGTAAAAAGACGAAAACAGAAGTGGAAAACGAATAGTGAAAAGGGCGGGCAGGGGTGTGTGGAAAGCTCCTCATATGACACACAAAAAAAGAATAGGCATACAGCACCTAAATTAAGTACAAAAACAGAATAGGCACACGATATCAAAATGGGGTACAGAAACGGAATGGTGCACAAAATGCAAAACAGGGCACAAAAAAACAGAGCAAGGCGAACCTTGCTCTGCTTATGATTGTTAATAAATCGGATCGATTGCTACGTGAGCGTCAGATCTCAACCCAACCCGAGTCGCCGCCCTCTACGGGGCCGGTGCCTATGGAGATTGTGATGATATCATCAAGCTCGTATGCAGAAACATCGAAATCCGGTGTTTGATAAACCTGTTTCATTGAGATTTAATCTCCTTTCAAGATATAATAATAAAATTTAATGTCGGAACGGAATATTCAGTTTTGAACAGCCGAACCGATAGTAAAGTTTCGCTGTGGTTTCTTGGTAAAATTCAATTACTGAGCTTTCCAAGCAGCAACAGCAGCATCATATCCTGAAGCAACTTTAGCAGTTACAGCTGCGGAATACCAAACATAATGATCGGCAGTACCGTCATTGTAGCATACATAAGCGATGCAGTCAATATCAGTTGCCTGAGAAGCATGAGAGATATTCTTGACGATTGCGCCGAAGTATGCATCGGAAGAAGCGTTTGCCTGACTTACATAGTCGGTAGAAGCAGCCTTCCAAGCTGACGGAAGTGCGGTGCCTTTCTCAACTGCTGCCTTAGCATCAGCTGCATCGGCAGCGCCTGTGTTGGCAGCAATGAAGCCAACGCTCTTAATTGTATTGCCGTTTGAGTTCATAGCAGCGAAGTCAGCAGCTGTGATAACCGAAGTAAGTCTGAACTGGAAGAGATCATCCGGACCAGTTGTCTTATCGCCGGTGAACTTAACCTGAGTCTTATACTTAGCTACAGCATAAGACGGAGCTGACGGCATGTTAGCCATGATGTTACCTTTGCTTGTATCTATGCTTGCAACATTCTTGGGAGTAGCAGAACCTGTTGTGCCCTTAATGTACTGGTTTTTGTCAAGAGCATCGCAGATTTTGATATTCTTATTGCCGGCAGTAACAGCAGCAGCGTCACCGGTTACATTAAATACGATTGAGCACTCTGCAACAGAAAGACCGTTTTCGCCCTTAGTTACAGAATAACCCTTTTTCGATGTAGCACCCTGACCTGCATCAGCACCGGCTGTAAGCATTACAGCGCTGTTATAAGTTGCTTTTTCTTCTGCAGACATTGTAGAAGCATTCATAACAGCTGAGCCGTATGCTGCGTTAATTTTAGCGGTTGTTGCATCTTTAGCATATGTTGCCCAGTCACCAAGGAAAGTACGACTTGTCGTATCAGGAGTGTAAACATTTGCATCATAGAGTATAGCAAACTTAGTATCACTCATGAGCTGACTGTAGTCTTTCATTTCAAAGTAGAAGGTAACAGTTACCTTTGCGCCGGAAACGATTTCAGCTTCTTTTTTATCAGAAACAAGAACCAAACCGACCTCAGCATCGTTAGCAGGAACTGCATATGCGCCGATAGCAACTGTAGTCAAAAGCATAAATACAACAAGAGCCACACTTAAAATTTTCTTCATCTTAAGCATAATTTAGTCTCCTATTTGTAAAATATTGTTTCTTCAGTATTACAAAGAATTACCACGCTTCATTAAAGCCGGCAGCTATGACGTTCTGAGCTTCAAGCTCCTCAACCCACTGATCCTGTGCCTCAATTGCAGCAGAGTCAGTAATATCTATTACTGCATCATAGTTTACATCAGATGCATAGTAAGCAGCCGTATCTTCGTCAATTGTCTCAACCCACTGATCGTGTGCTTCAACCATAGCAGCATCGGTAATATCTACCGAACCATCGCCGTTTACATCGCCGAAGTAAATGAATACATAGGTTGCAACTACTTTGCCGCTGTCATCTTTAAGAAGGATAGTAGCACCTGTTGACATATTGCCGTCTTCGTTGGCAACTACTTCAACAGAACCTGCTTTTGTGGTAACATAATCCTCAATGTTTTCGCCATTAAGGGTATCTATACCGAATACACAGCCGGCATAATCGCCCGAGCCTGTGCAAAGGTCGGTTCTGATAACCGCACCGTTGCCTTCTTCGGTAAGGATAAGTTCCGGATCAGCTGCAGCTGCAGCCTTCATTACCGGGAAAGTAAGTTTCTGACCTGTGGTATAAACCGTAGAGGTTACATCAGAGGTCTTGTAGGAACCTACATAGAGTTTACCGCCGAGATTGGTCATTGTTTTCTGATCGTTAAGCACACCGAAAGCGGCCGCAGTATCGGAAATGGCCTTAGAAGCGGTAAATGTGAGGGTCGAAAGTACGACGCCGTTTGCCTTCTGAGCAACAGCTCCGCCGGCAACCTGCGGTAATACGCCGACATAGACATAAGTCTTGCCGCCCGCAGCAGCATCATTTACGACCGTCTTTGTTGCATCGCCTGCACCGAACAGCGTTGAAGCGGTTGTGCCGCTTACAAACTTAACAGCACTTCTGTCATACTGAACAGGAACAGAAACCGTTGCAGCATAATAATCTGTGGTTAATTTTACGGTAACCTTGACCGTATCGCCTGCGCTATATGACGCCTTGTCAAACGATAAAGCGATAGTGCCGTTTTCTGCGACACCGGTATTATCATTTGCGAAAACGCCGACTGCAAGCACGCCAAGGAGCATAACTACAGATACAATAAGGCTAATAGCCTTTTTTGCCTTGGTCATTTTTTGCCTCCTTCTATTCTTAATCAATATTAAATATACACTTTTGAGAGCACAATGTCAATAATTTGTGAATAAAAATGGCACGCCGAAAGAAAATATCCCTTACGCTATCACAAATAAAGTTATTTCCTCGCGGGCTTACAAGCTTTGTACCGTTTTTTCACAAAACTATTCCGCCGCACTTTTAAAGTATATGCTCTAATCTTTTTAAGAATATCCCATTACATACGCCCTTGTGGGGGAGAAAACTCCCCCACCGGGTTTTAACTTAAGTAATTAAAGGAAATTACTTCTGAGCGATTGCAGTTCCGCCGTAAGCAGCGTCAACTACAAGGCCGTAGTTAGCGAGGTCAACCTTACCGGTAGCAAGGCCGCCTGCAGTCTTATAAGCGCCTGTGAGAGCAGTTTTGTTGTTGATTGCGAGGTCCATGGAGGAAGCATCGAATCCGTCAACAACACCGTCGCCGTTTACATCGCCGTAGATAACGACTGTGTAGATAGCAACCGGAGCACCGCTCGACTTAAGGCTGAGTGTTGCGGTAGCGCCTGTACCATAAAGGCCTGCAGCGTTAGCGGCAACATTAAGAGTTGTAGCCGAAGAATCCTTAGCCGTTACTCTTGCGAGTACGTCGTCGGCAGTAGCAAGCGAGCCGGGTGTTATTCCGGTGATGAGAGAAGCGTTCTCTGTTACGGAAACGCCCTCATTTGAACCCGCCGTGGTGGGAACTGCTACGTACTTGCATACGAACGGAGCCATAGCATTCTTGAGGTTTGTGATAACAGCGTCAATCTGAGCTGCTACAACGTTTGAATAGAAGCGGTCATTTGCAGCATAGTTTTCAGCGGAGCCGCTGTAAAGGTTTGCTGTGTTGCCCTTCTCATCGGTGTACTCATAGCCGAGTACGGAAACGAGCTTAGCATAAGCTTCGGTCTCTGTAAGACCGTCAGCCTTTGATGCGTCAAATGTATATGCACTGTTTTCAGTGAATATTGACTTAGCCTGAGCTATAACTGCCTCAAGCTCGGTGTAAGCACCTGCCTCGAGAGCAGAAGCCGATTTCGGCATAAGAGCGCGCTGAGCGATTTCAAGCTCATACTTAGCATCGAATACCTCGGACTGAAGAGCCTTTGCGTTGGCATTTAATGCCTCGGCAGCTGCAAGAGCCTTGGTGTATCTTGCATAAGAGCCTGCTGTGTAATCAGCCTCTTTGTAGCCCTGAGCCTTAGCGGCTTTGATTTCCTTATCAAGGAACTGCTTCTGAGTTGTAACCGCAGCGCCCTTCAGGAAGCTTGCATACCAAGCAATGTTCTTAGCGCTGTTAAGGATTTCAAGCTCCGAATAACTGGGAGCCTTGTAAGCCTTTACGGCATCCATATAAGCGTTCTGAGCTTCGGTTGAAGGAGCCTTCATGGAAGCTACGATAGCACTCTTATATGTAGCGTTTGCCTTGTTGGCAATAGCAGTAATTTCAGCCTCTGAAAGTGAGCTGCCGTCAATGTACTTTTCGGGAGCTACGGGGCCCTTGTAAGCGTCAATGATAGCGTTGCCGGCTTTCATTGCCTTTTCGTAAGCCCAATAAGCATAGAGGTCGAAGTTCTGATAGTTGATGTCGCCGGCAGCCTTAAGAGCAGCCTCAATGGGAGCCGGTGTAACGGTTGCTGAACCGCTTGAAGGTGTTGTGCTTGCTGTATCAAGAGCCTTAACGGCGGTTTCAAGAGCGGTTATGGCTGCAGTGAGATTGTCGTCACTGTAATTGCCGAGGTTAGCCTTCTTGAACGGGCCGTAAACAAGCTTAGCGGCAGCGGTAAGAGCTGTCCAGTAAGTTTTCCAAGCCTCTGCCGGATACTTAGAAGAATCACGGTTAGCCTTGAACTCGCTGTCAACGGCCTTCTTAATATTGGTGCCGTTGTAATAATAGAGTGTGCCGAGAGGAGCAGACATGGAAAGTGAGCCTTTCTTCAAGCCGACCAGCGGGGGTTTATACTCACCGTAAACAGTTATGGAGTTGTTACCGAGAGCAAATGAAGAAGCTGAAGGAACAGTCTCTACATCCACATCGGATTTAACTCTTAACGGATTGACGGAGATTGAGCTCTCCTTGGGGAAGTTGAAACTATTAGATACAAGTGCTTCTGCCTGGCCCGATGACTCAAAGATGCTCGAATCAAAGCCGGAAATAGAACCATTGGTGAACTTACAATCAGTATCTCTCTGGTTGGTCCAAGTTACGGCAATGTTTGAAATAGCAGAAGCAAGAGCCGATGCATTTGTTACAAGGTAATCTGTGGTGGTTTCACCTTTCATATGAACAAGAACATAGGTTCCAGACTTCTTGCTGTCTTCCTTAGACCAAGCGGAGCCGACGGTATCGGCTGTATCGTTGGTTGCATACTCAAAGGTAGTTGAAGTAATGTCGCCGTTGTAAGCAGTACCGTCCTTGAAGGTGAAGCTGTAAACAGCGGTTACCTTTACAAGGCTGTCTGTGGGAACTGCTGTGCTAAGAGTAACATCGGTGCTCTCATACGGTGAAAGTTTCTTTTCGCCGCTTGTGAGCATTTCGGTGCCGTTAACGGTAACAGACTTAAGAGTGAGCATATAAGGATGATCATAGGTATCGCCGTGCTTCAAGAGCATACCTGCAGATGCGTTTGTTACCTTAAGAGTAGTGTTCATCTGGCCGTTTGTAAGCTGTACATAGTTAAGTGAACCCTTATCTATTGTAAGCTTAGGCTCAGCATAGGACTGAGCGTTGGTAGTCCAGCCTACGAAGAAGTTTACGAACGGAAGAGCTACGTCAAGAAGACCGCCTGATTTAATGGCATAGGCAATGCCTACAATCAATTTCTCTGCGAGGTTTGCAATAGCGCTCTTCTGAAGAATAGCGTTAAGTGAATTGTAAGAATCGCCGATAAGAGCGGTGTTGCCGCAAGCCTTACCGAGAACCTTGTTGAGGAGCTCTCTTACGATTCTGAATACTGCGGGATACATAGCCTCGGTTCTGAGAGTGCTGTTAGCAGGAATATTGAATATACCCGTAACGCTGTTTGTACCGAGGAGCTTGCTTACGTCAAGGTTGAGAAGGTTGTCGATAATGTCTTCTCTGAGAACAGTCTCAAGGAAGGTCTTACCGTCTTTGGCGGTTTCGTTAATCAACTTCTCAACGGGAAGAACGTCGCAGATAATCTTGTCGAGCTTAACCCACGGATCCTGTGCGGTAGCAAGGTCGAGGTCAAGGCCGTCGGTGTTGACGAGCTTCTGGAACTTCCAGCACCACTCGTTGTCGGAGGTGAGAGCCCAGTCGATTATCCAGTCAATGGTGTCTTCCCAAGCACGTGTATTCTTTTCGAAGTCTGCAAGCTTATAAGTCTTGGAGGCTGCAAAGCTGTAGCCGTCAGCCTTATCGGAGCCGAGGTCGGCAAGCTTGGAGAGATACTTCATACCGATGTCGGTGCCCATGGTAAAGATGACATCGAGCCAATAGCCGCTGTCCTTACCCTTTACGAGGGACTTCGAGTTGTAATCGGTATAAATAAGAGCGTCATAGTTATAAGTCGGAACGAACTGAGTTGCAAGCTCACGAATTACGCAAGCGAGAAGAGCGGTTACGTTCTGACCCTTGAGCTCGGCAGCCGACGGGAGAATTATCTGAGGCATAAGAGCCTTAACGCCGATTGCGCCGAGAGCGGTAACAACATCCTGATTGGAAGCGGACTTATCTACAACTGTGTCATAGTAGCCTGCATAAACAGTCTCATAGCCGGTACCGAAGAGATACTCGGGGTTATAAGCTGCTACATACTGAAGAGCCTTGCGAAGATTGGGAATGAGCTTTGTATTATCGCCCTTTGTCCAATTGATTGCAGCCTTTGCAGTATCCGAAAGCATTGTGTCGATTGCCTTAGCAACAAAATCGTTGAGCGCCGCAAGAACGGTGGTATAACCCGCTGCCGAAGCAGTAACGGAGCCGTCGTTTGCAGCTGTGGGCATAAACTCGTCAACGAAATCACCGGAGATGGTGTAGTTCCAGTTAATGAGCTTAGCGAACGAATTAGCTGTTGACATATCGAACTTGAGCCAGGTCTCGGTGAGACCGTCTTTGCTGACAAGGCGATAATAGCCGTTGCCGTCGGAGCCTATTGTGAAGTCCGACCACTCCCAGTTGTATGTGCCGGCAGCCTTAGAATAGAATGCCTTTACATCTGACGGAAGCTTAGCGAGAACAGCGGTGGCCTCTGAAGCCTTGCCGCCGAAGAGCTCGGTCTTTTCAGCGCCGAACCACTGTGCAAGAAGCATCTTAACCGAACCGTTGAGAACAACGGGAGCAAGATCCTTAAATACATAGGGAGCTATCTGATAGAGAGCCGAAACAAGAGTATTGCTGTCAAGGTTGAAGATTTCCGAAACCTTACCGCTTGTAGCAAGTGAGGGAAGGAAGTAGCTGTCCTTAACGTAATATTTTACGTTTTCGCCGGTAGCGTTAGTGTAAACATAAACGCCTGTGCCGGTGCCTTCCATATCGGTTTCTTTGGTCTTATAATACTTCTCTTCCTGAGCTACATATATCTTCTTGTCGGTATCATATTCGAATACCTCGATGTACGCGCCCTTAGAGTCTGAGCCCTTAACATAATAATTGCGAAGGCCTGCTTCAGCGCTTGTCGGAAGAGCAATGTGATTGCTTACGCAGTTGCCGGAAGCGTCTTCTTTATAAGAAGTATAGCTCTGCGGCTTAGACATAGCGTTGATGAGGACATTCTTGATAAGAGTGTCGGGATTTTCGGTTGTTGTTGAATAAGTGTTGATGAGCGTCATGTCATCGTCAACTCTTGCAAACAACGGATAAACAAGACCCTTTACAAGGCCCGGAATATCGGAGAGGTACTTGTTAACGGCGGAAATATCAACAAAGTTGCCGATAACGCCGACGTCAAGCTTGCCGTCGTTGATAACCTTTTTAACGAGACCTGCGTTGTCGTTGAGAACATTGGCAAGACCGTTAACTATGTCGAGCTGAGCGTTGTTTTCTCTTGTCATGCCCGACGGCCAGTTTTTAAGGTTAGCGTTTTTAACTATGCCGAGCAAGCCGCTGAGAAGCTTAACAGCTCCGCTGTTAAGAAGAGACTTAACGTTGTCGATGGTTCCGCAAAGAGCATTAACCGAGCGAAGGTCGATGTTGAGCTTAAGGGAGCCGACGCTAAAAACCTCGCCCATGTTTATGTTCGCGGCAGCGAGGGTAACATCAAGGAAGTCGAATACAACCGACATTCTCTCTTCGGTAGAGAGCCTTGTTACCGCGCCGTCCGGGCTGTATGCGTCAAGAGCGGTAAGCTCTTCGCCGCTACGATAATTGGTCTTAGCAGCAAACGCCATTACGGACATAGTTGAGAAAATCATGACAACTGCCAAGATGACACTTAACAATTTGGTAGATTTTTTCATACGTGTTTTTTCCTCCTAAAAAGATTTACATTAAAACCATGTATGCGTACCCGATTTTTTCTGCGGGCGGCACTCCCCGCAACAATTCCTCGCACAAAATCCGCTGTACTTCTGACCGCTCTTTGATTTACAAGAAAGCAAACCGATTTCGGCACGTTAACTCGGTCGGTTTCCACCGTTTCCACTTCCGTAAAAATGAATCGGTGGAAAACTGATGATACACACCCGAGCATATTACCGTAGGATGTGTATCAAAACGGGATGGAAACTGCACGGTAAATCAGCCGTGCGGCAGCGCTCCCTCAAAAAAGGGGGCACTTCGCCCTATTACACCATTCCTATGGTTAGTTAAAGTATAGAATTTTAAACGAAAAAAGTCAATAAATTGTTCACACAAATTTGTTGATTTTCTGTATTGAACAAATAGAATTGTTATTTTTGGGCAAAAGTGGCAAACAAAATTGGCAATGTTGTTGTAAAATTATGAACAAATTGTTAACGTTTTCGAGTTTTGAACTTTTTGACAAGTATTGAACACGGTTTTGAACATTTTTACGGTATTTTCGGGTAAAAACAGAGGGCTTTTAGGCTCCCTCAAATAGGGTGATTCCCCACGTGTGGGGAAACGACAAAAGGCTCCCTTGAAAAGGGTGATTCCCCACAGTGTGGGGAAATGTCGCGGAGCGACAAAGGGGACTCTCTCCCGTCAGGAGCTGTCTGCGAACGAAGTGAGTAGACTGAGGGATTAAATTAGGCTCCCTTGTAAAGGGTGATTCCCCACGGTGTGGGGAAATGTCACGTAGTGACAAAGGGGACGGGCTCCCGTCAGGAGCTGGCTGTGAGCAACGCGAACAGACTGAGGGATTGTTCAGGCTCCCTTGTAAAGGGAGCTGTCATCGAAGATGACTGAGGGATTAAACAGCGAAGCACTTTCTTTTTAAAATCTATTTTTTTTAAGAAAATCCCTCCGGCTTGCCTGCGGCAACCCACCTCCCTTTACAAGGGAGGCAAAAAGCGAATTAAAAAGTCACGCTCGTTCTATTTAAATTCCATATAACTCCACGAAATCCCTCCGGCTTGCCTTAGAGGCCCACCGCCCTTTACAAGGGAGGCAAAAAGCGGCTCCCGAGGCAAATACCCCGTGAACCGCTTTGCAAATGCAATGTTCTTTATTTGAACTCTTATTTAATTGTGAGATTTGCGCCGTACATTGCCGCCAAATCAAGGCTGCCGTCAAAGGTGTTGCCGTCCTCGGTAAAGCACTGCACGTGGTAAAGCCCGCCGTTGCAGACAAAATCCATAGTGAGCTGATATACGGAATATGTTTTCGGGTTTTTGTCGTCCGCCTTTTTGACCTCGACTACGTATGCGGTGGCTCCGCATTTTTCGAGAGTTACGGTACGCTGCTCAACGGTTACGCCCGTTACCGCGTCGCCTGCCTGCGACAAAATCTGATTCCACTGCGAAACGGCGTTATTTGCCTCATTTTCCGCTGCGCTGTCATCAGTCGCCGCGCCGGAATACATAACCTGCGCGTCGAGCCCCTTGTATTTCTTTGAGGTGGCTATGCCGGAATTGCCCACGGTCCAGCCGTTGGGATAAACCATTTTAAAATACTTTGTCTCGTGAAATACGCCGTCGGTTATCTGATTGGGGAACGGAACGGCACCCGTTTTAATTTCGCCGTTTTCGTCCGTGACCTTTTTGCCGTCCTCGTCGGTGACATATATTTCAATCTCGCCGTTCTCATTGAGAACAGTGTTGCCCTCTTCGTCGGTAACAACCTCGTATGTGGCGTCCTTGGCGTTTATAGTCGGCTTCTTTTTTCCGCATGAGGCAAAAACCGCCGATATTACGATTAAGGAAGCGCAGATAACTGCGATTATTTTTTTATCCATTTGAAATCCTCCGTTTTATACATAAACAGATTATAAATTCTTTGCCTCGGAATGTCAACCGGGGATGTTAAAAATGTCCGGAACGAAAAAAAACAAAAGACAAATCCTTGTATAAACAGTTGCTTTTTGGCGGCAAAGCTTACCCTTTGCTCCGAATCAACCTCACCCTCGGAGTACATTCGTACGCCTTCGGGCAAGCCTTAACCGCCGCAGCCGCGCCGCTTAAGGTTCGGTTAATCCGCTCCGAGCATTTTTTCCTATCCCCCGAAAAAAGAGGGTAAAATGTCCGGAACGCAAAAAAAACAAAAGACAAATCGAAACAAATCTTTGTATAAACAGGTGTTTTTATTCGTCAGAGCTTACTCTTTCTCTTGGGCGGAGAGATTTATCCGGCCGTTTCTTGGTACACATTTGTGTATTTTATTCTTCATATTCATCTCATTTTGCATTTTTGTGCACCTCGTCTAAATTTTTTAGAGCCAAAATGGAGCCGGATATACTCTTAAAAATATACGTTATAACAATGAACTCACATATCAAAAATACTTAGTTGTGTTTCTTTTAATGACTCAACTTTTCTAATCGTTATTTTGTCATCTTCTTGAACTTGCCCACATAGAAGAGGTGACGAAGGATCATATTTGGCAGCGTTTGTTTCTACACTTTTTGAACTATAATTTGCATAGCAATATACACATCCGTTTTTGCATGTATTATAAGTACCTATTTCAACACTTTCAACACATCCACATTCTTTACGCTGATTTTTGTCTTTGCCAACATTGAGTTTACATCCGATAATTTTTTCAATTAGTTCTCTATCTATGCAACAATTATGAATTATACCATATTTATCCAAATCAATTTTTTCTGCACAACTTCCAATCTTAATATTATAATCCGCAGCTATCTTACTTAATTTCTCAGCAAATTCTCGTAGTTCATCATCATTTAATTCATTACTTGACAATCCATCCATATTTTTTTTATTTTTAGGATATATATCAACAAAACTAATCACGCATTTTTCCGTGTATCCACTTAAAGCCTCGGCAATGCTTTTAAATGCCTTCAAATGATATTCTTTCGTATATCTATCAGAAAAGAATATAGGATCATATCTCCAAATCACTTTTTGCTTGCCAATTTTTTCGGACAGTTCTTGAAATACCGGAATCATTTCTGTTTTTTTATTTGGTAAATTAACCTCAACATCATTTCCGTATCCAGTCAATGTGAATTGAAAATAGTAATTATAATCTTTTATCTCGTTTAGCCTTTTCATCATTGGCAACGGATTCTTTGTCCAAAACACTATGCAATCTACAACATCCGGAGTAATTTTTATTTCACTTATCTGATGAGCATTCATCGGATTACGAACATATAAAAAACCTTCTTTTATTCTATTATAGAACCATTCCGAATAATAATTGGGAATATCAGTTCTTCTACTTACACTTAATATCATCTAATTCACCCTTTCAAACATGATTACCTGATATCTAATTTGGGGCAAAATCCTCTTTTTCTTGCTTCTTCCAGCAGTTTGGGTTGAATTTCCGGGTAAGTCCAATTAATCGGTAGTTCATCCATAATTGCTATTTTTTCAATTTCACTGTGAAGCTCTTTTTCAAATGTATGTATATCTGAGAAGAATAATTTTCCAAAAGTCTCCGTTCCATCGAAATTATCCGGTGCAGTCACAGAATATATACAAATTGGAGTAATATCAAAAGTTATTGCTCCTGTTTCTTCATATAGTTCTCGTTTGGCTGTTTCAAGAATATCCTCACCATCTTCTCTATGTCCCCCCGGTGCCTCCCATGTATTTCTTTCCTTGTGCTTGCAAAATACCCATTTACCATTATGTCTGGCAATAATAACTGCAAACTTCAGCATTGAATCATTAATACTATCATAAAAATTCACTTTCGTCATATAATGTTCCTTATTAGATTTCATCTATTTTCTTGCCATTATTGCTCTCACAAACAGAACCAAACCAGAGCCAGTTGATAAAAAAATGCCGGAAGCCCGCATAAATACAGGCTTTCGGCATTTTAGTCCGTTACTCTTCCTCTATAAATGCTACTACGTCTCCCACCGTTTTCATCTTTTCAAGTGCCTCGTCCGGCACCTCTTTTCTGAATTCGTCCTCCAAAGTCATAGCGAGGTCGATAAGGTCAAGGCTGTCTGCCGACAAATCGTCGCGCAGCTTTGACTCGGCGGTTATTTCGTCGAGCGGTATTTCAAGCTGCTCGCTCAAAATTTCACATATAGTATCGTATACCGTAAACAAGCACCTCCGTACATATTTAACGCGGTTATAAAATCTGCTTGAGCGGAGAAATGTCCACTCCGTCGAAATCTTTTATAAATTCATAGAGCGAGTTTGCGGCTTTTTTCACTCCGCCGTTTTGGGCACTCTCGAAATTTATCGGTATTACCGGGTCGTGGACGCTCTGCCTTAAAATAAAGAAGCTCTCGGTTTTGGGGAAAATTATTTTGATTCCCTCGTGGCTGTCGGGTGCAATTTGCCAGTCCTCGCGCTTTGCGGCAAAATCTGCGAGCTCCTCTAAAAGCCTGTCGCCGACGGCTCTGAAGTCCTCCTCGCTTATTTTAAGGCGGATTTCCTTTTCCTCCGCCGGATATTTAAGCTCTGATATGAGGTCGTAAAGCTTTTTACCCTGCTTTTTCATATCGGCGGCCTTTATAATTATTTTCGTTATGAGATATGCGCCGTCGTCAAGATAATAATTCTCCTTGAATGCCGCGTGACCCGAAGTCTCTATGGCAAGCGGAGCGTTTATACCGTTTTCCTCAAGTCTTATCGCCTCGTCAATGACGTTCTTATAGCCGCGCTTAAAGCGCAGATGATGTCCGCCCAGCGTTTTTTCTATAAACTCGGTAAGCCCCGCAGACGTTACGGAATCGGTGACAACGGTGCCGCCAGGATTATTTTCGAGCGCAATGACCGCCGCCAGGGCGACAAGAGCGTTTCTGTTTATCTCTCTGCCGTCGGAGCTTACGCAGCCGCCGCGGTCAACGTCCGTGTCAAATATTACGCCGAGGTCGGCTTTCGCGCCGAGAGTTGCCTCTCGCACGGAGTTCATCGCCGTCTCGTTTTCGGGATTCGGGATATGATTCGGGAACATACCGTCCGGCTCCAAATAGCGACTGCCGGTTGTGTCCGCTCCGAGGGGGGAGAGTACCTTTTCGGCGTAAAATCCGCCTACTCCGTTACCTGCGTCAACAACGATTTTCAATCCCTTTAACGGTCTTTCGTAATCGTCTGACTTAACACCCTTTCTTATCATATTGCAAAGGTGCTCGCAGTAGACCGACATAAAATCGACCTCCTGCAAATTTAACCTTTCGGGGCAGCTGCCGCTTTCGTGCTCCTCGGCATATTCGAGTATACTCTTTATTTCATCACCGGAAAGTCCTCCGTCGGGAGTAAAGAATTTAAGCCCGTTTCTGTCCCACGGATGGTGACTCGCGGTTATCTGAACAGCGCCGTCGCAGCCGAGCATTTTAGTTGTCATAAACATAGCCGGGGTTGATGCGAGCGCACAGTCCTTGATTTCAAGGCCGAAGAAAGACAGCGCATCGATTACATCGGATTTTATCCGCTCCGCCGAAATTCTCGAATCATGCCCGACCGAAATCACGAGCTCTTCCTCTTTCTTACCGAGCTTTTCGGCGAGAAATACGACAAACGCTGCGGAAATTCTCTTTACCGCCTCATCGGTCAAATCGATTTTTTTCGGATCGTCGGGATTTACCGCCGTGCCTCTGACGTCGGTTCCGCTTTTAAGATGTCTGAGTTCCATAAAATCAACCTTTCCGTAAGTTATTCCGTAAATTATTCCAAAAGACCTCTTTTAATTATCTCATCTGCCGCCAGCATAACGCCGAGCTTTCCGCTGTGAAAATTGATTCCGCCCTGCATCCAAACCGCATACGGCTCTCGAAGCGGTGCGTCCGACGACAGCTCTATGGATGAGCCGGACGTGAACGCCCCTGCGGACATTATAACCTGGCTGTCGTAGCCCGGCATATCCCACGGCACGGGTGAAACGTATGAATCCACCGGCGCGCCCTTCTGCATTCCCTGACAAAAGGCTATCAGTCTGTCGGCATTCTCAAGGCAAATCGCCTCTATAATATCGTGTCTCGTCTCATCGGGACGCGGAGTCACCCTAAAGCCGAGCAAATCGAAAAGCGCCGCCGCAAATACCGCGGTCTTGAGTGCCTCGCCGGTTACGTGCGGCGAAGAAAAAAGCCCCATATAAAGACTGCGCGTTGTTCCGAGCGTTGCGCCGACCTCTCTGCCGAGTCCGGGAGTGGTCATTCTGTATGCGCAATCCTCAACAAGGTCATGCCTGCCTACTATATAGCCGCCGCAGGGAGCTATCGCGCCACCCGGATTTTTGATAAGCGAGCCTGCCGCCAAATCCACTCCGACGTCGCACGGCTCTTTTTTCTCCGTAAATTCGCCGTAGCAGTTGTCTGTCATAACAACCGCATCGGGGCTTACACGGTGTGTAAGAGTCGCGATTTTCTCTATTTCGTCAACCGAAATCGAATGGCGCAGCGAATACCCGCGCGAGCGTTGGATATAAACCATCTTAATGTCTCCGCAGCCAACTCTTTTTTCTATTGCGTCATAATCTATCTCGTCATTTTCGGTAAGCTCGATATATTCGAATTTCACGCCGAAGTCGGCGAGGGAGCCGTGACCCTTACTGCTTTTGTCAATACCGATAACGGAATGTATGGTGTCGTAGGGGACTCCTGTTACGCTGAGCATTATATCGCCGGGCCTAAGTACGCCGTAAAGCGCGGTCGCTATTGTGTGGGTTCCGCAGGTTAAGGTGGTGGCTCTTATTAAGCCGTCCTCCGCGCCGAAAATCTCGGCGGTGAGCTTATCGAGCTTTTCTCTGCCCTTATCGTTGTAGCCGTAGCCGGTGGTGGAGTTGAAATCCGTCTCGTCGACACGATTATTTATAAACGCCGCGAGCACCTTGCGCTGGTTGTATTCGGTTATTTCGTCTATTTCCGAAAACTTCTTTTCGGCGAGAGTCAGCGCCTTTTTTGACGCCTCCTCGGTTCTTTTTGTAAATTCAAAAAAATCTTTCATTTCAAGTCTTTCTTATTATGTATTCTTTTTTTATGAAGCCGCATTTTTCATACAGCTTTGCATTGTCCGGCTTACACATTAAAAATATGCAATCGGCACTCTTTTTAAGCTCTCTCGAAAGAGAAATAACACAGTCCGCGGCAAAGCCTCTGCCTCGATATTTTTCGCTTGTCGCAACGTCGCGTATATACGCGTCTTTCCCGATTATATCGCCTACGGCAAGAGAAGCCGTTTTGCCGTTTTGCCTTATGCACATAACCCTTGTGCTTCCGCCGAACACGCCTCTGCCCGTCCTCGAAAGCCATTCGAGATACGCCCTGTCGTCAAAATCGGGCGTTTTACCTGTCAGCACCTTGTATTCGTCCGCGGTTATGTCGCAAAGCGGCTGTGCGCAAGTTTCTTTTTGCGGTAATTCGGAGAGCTCCATGAGAACGGCTTTTGCGTCCGCGCAATCGTTCCCGGAGCAAAAATATATATTTTCGCCGAAAAAAGAGGCAAACTCCGAAAGCTCCCGTAAATCGGCGGAGCTTGACGGGCAAATTATCGTTCCGTCGTTTTTATTTAAAAGCACAGCCGTCACTCTGCCGCCGCAGTCCGTTTGAAGCCACGCCTCTCCGAGTGACAGCCGAAAAGCGGCAAATAAAATATACTTTACCGCAAGACAGTCTTTAAATTCACCGTCCGTAACAATGGCTGCCTCTGTCGGTCCGTCAATCGATTTCAGCACTGCGACAGCTCCGCAAAAAGTGCTTTTACAAGCTCAAATGTGCTCTCTATATCCTCTTTTTTCGCAACCGAGCTGCCCGAGTGAATATATCTGCACGGAACAGATACGGCAAGAGTTTTTATGCCGCCTGCCGCCTTGTGTATTGCGGAAGCGTTGTTGCCGCCTGCCACAACGGTTTTGGTCTGACACCCTATGCCGTTCTTTTCGGCAATTTCAAACGCCTTTTTATAGAGCTCGCTGTCATAGACGGTTCCCCTGTCCATAAAGCTGACAACGGCACCGCCGCCCAAACGGCAGACTTTTTTTTCGTCGGGAACGCCCGAAATGTCCGCCGCCGTAGTGCCCTCAACGACTATTGCGAAATCGGGAGCAACCGAATAAGCCGCAGCAGCCGCTCCGCGAGTGCCTATTTCCTCTTGAACCGAGAAGCAGAAGGTCGCCGAATACGGCAAATCGGAATTTATAAGTCTTAATAAAATTTCACAGCCGACGCGGTCGTCAATGGCCTTCGCCTTGATAAAGCCGTCGCCGAATTCGCGGTAGCACGAGTCAAAATACACTGCGTCGCCGAGTGAAACGTGAGACAAGGCCTCTTTTTTTGAACTCGCGCCGATATCGATATACATATCCTCAACGGACGGCAATTTACCTCTCTCCTCGGAGGTCGTCTGATGTATAGCCTTGCCGCCTATAACGCCGGGGATAAGCTCCTTGCCCACCTTTACCGCTCTGCCGAAAATAACGCGCTCGTCAATTCCGCCGACCGTGGTGAACTTCAGGTACCCGTCCTCCGTTATATAAGTTATTATGAAGCCGACCTCGTCCATATGCGCGTCGAGCATAACTTTATTTTTCGGCTCGGCTTTGCCCTTTTTATAAACTATGAGACTGCCGAGCGGATCTATGCGATATTCCGCGTCCGACGGCAAATGCGAAATTATATAATCTCTTACGGCGTGCTCCCTGCCGGAAATGCCGTTTAAATTACAAAGCTCGTTAAGCATTTAATTCACCTCCGAGAATGTATGCAGCAATGAGCCTTGCGCAAAGCTCAATATCCGTAACGGACACAACCTCTATTCCGGTGTGCATATATTTTTGGGGTATTGATATAAGCGCGCTCTTAATTCCGCCGCGCTCCGTGGTCATACCGTCCAAATTAGTGCCGGTTCTGCCGCCCATAACCTCAAGCTGATACGGAATGTCGTTTTTCTCGGCAACGCGCACAAGCTCCTCGCCGAATTCATATGAAAGCGACGGTGAAATACCTATCATGGGGCCCTTGCCGAGTATTCCGCATTCCTCCGCCTTGCTGTCCGGAGTCTTTGCAAAGCTGACGTCAACCGCAATTATCTCGTCGGCATCCGAATTAAATGCCGCGGCTTTTGCTCCGCCGCCGCTCGTCTCCTCGCGAGAGGAACACACAACGGTAACTTTTTTGTGCGGCTTACCCTTAATAAGCTCAAGTGCGCGAAGAAGCACGGCAATTCCCGAACGGTCGTCAAGTGCCCCGCAGGACACGCTGTCGCCGCAGAGCGAGAGGAAAGAGGAATTGACAACCGCTCTGTCTCCCGGGGAAACGAATTTTTCCGCCGACTGCTTATTTTTTGCGCCTATATCAATAAGGATATCATCTATTTCCGTCGCCTTCCGCTCGTTGTCACCGCTTGCAAGGTGCGGCGGAGTGCTTGCTATAACTCCGAATACCGGCTCACTGCCGTAAACGGTCACCTCTTGACCGTTCAATGTGCGACGGTCAACGCCGCCGCAGGCGGCAACGTGCAAAAACCCCTCGTCGGTGACGGAGGTTACGATAAGACCTATACGGTCTATATGAGCGTCAAGCAGGATATGCCCTGCCCTGTCTCCCTCAATTTCGCATATTGCGGAATGAAGAACGTCCTCGCGCGTTTTGCCGAATTCGGACAAAAGCCTTTGCGCCGTTAAAACCGCGTCGGTTTCCTTTCCGGATACACCGACAGCCGAAGTCAGCTCTTTTAATATATTTTTTATATCCATTTTTCTCTGCCTTTCGGACAATTTGTCAACGTGTAAAACGCTGAATGCAAATGCTGTAATCTTATCGAAATTTTGAATTATAATCGTCGCTCTTTGTGTGTGGAATATGATGTAATTTCCAATTACCGTGTCTCAGCCGCCTCACAAAAAGAGCAGCACCATATTTCGGCAAGCCGGAGGGATTATGCCTCCCTTGTAAAGGGAGGTGGGTTGCCGCAGGCAAGCCGGAGGGATTTTCTTAAAAAAAATAGATTTTAAAAAGAAAGTGCTTCGCTGTTTAATCCCTCAGTCATCTTCGATGACAGCTCCCTTTACAAGGGAGCCTAAACAATCCCTCAGTCACCTGCGGTGACAGCTCCCTTTACAAGGGAGCCTAATTTAATCCCTCAGTCTACTCACTTCGTTCGTAGCCAGCTCCTGACGGGAGAGAGTCCCCTTTGTCGCTCCGCGACATTTCCCCACACTGTGGGGAATCACCCTTTTCAAGGGAGCCTTTTGACATTCCCCCACACCGTGGGGAATCACCCTTTACAAGGGAGCCTGAACAATCCCTCAGTCACCTGCGGTGACAGCTCCCTTTACAAGGGAGCCTTTTAGGGGAGGCGGCGAAAATCAGATTTCGGTGCCGCCTACCGGGCGAATGTAGAGCACATAGCAGGTTCCCTCGCCGAAAATGCTCTCCATTATGCTCTTGTAATCCTTTAAAAGGTCGTTCGGGACGAAAGCCTGAATTGTGCCGGCAAATCCGCCGCCGTGAACGCGCCATGCGCCGCGTCCCTTTAAGATGCTCTCGGAAACAGCGAGAGCGAGAGATACGGGCTGAACGGACGGCTGTTTTACGGAAAATACGTTTTGATTATATTTGTATGATGATGCGCCGCTCTCGAGAATATACTTCTTGAAGGTCTCGAAATCTCCGCCGCGAAGAGCGTCAACCTCTTTTAACACTCTTGCGTTGTCGGCGTAGAAATGCATAGCGCGAAGTATGGCTCTGTCGCCTACTGCCGTGCGCAATTCTCTTATTTTTGATTTAAATTCCTCTTCGCTTACCTCGCGAAGAACCTTTTTGCCGAAAAATTCGGCTACGCTCTCCATTTCGGTTCTGATAGCAGCGTATTCGTCGGTGAGGTCGGAGTGGCTGCCCTTTGTATCGACAATGCAAAGCGAGTGGCCGCACTTGGCAAAGTCAAAGTCAACCTCTTCTATCACGGGATTTTTCGGGTCGTTGAAATCTATTGTTACGAAGCCGCCGACGGAGCACGCCATCTGGTCCATAAGTCCGCATGGCTTGCCGAAATATTCGTTCTCGGCATACTGTGCTATTTTGGCTATTGTGACCGCGTCAACCTTGCCGTCGTTGTAAAGATAGTTTACCATAGTGCCGACAAGAACTTCATATGCGGCAGATGACGAGAGTCCCGAGCCCGCAATAACCCTTGATGCGGTAGTGGCGTCAAAGCCGCCTATCTTATAGCCGTATTTCTTAAAGCCCGCAAGGACACCGCGCACGAGAGCAGGTGAATGTCCCATTTCGTTGGGGTTTACCGAGAGGTCCGCAGCGTCAACAACGTCCATGGAATAGCCCTCGGATTTAACTCTTACAATGTTTTCGTCGTTTTTTGAAGCCGCGGCTATTGCGTCAAGGTTAATTCCCGCCGCAAGCACTCTGCCGTGGTTGTGGTCGGTGTGGTTTCCGCCGACTTCGGTTCTGCCGGGAGCGGAGAAAAGACGAACATCTCTGTCCTTTCCGAAAAGAGCCTCAAATTCGTTTATAAGATTTATGTACCTGTCATACTGCTCTTTAACATTTTCCTCGGTGACATAGGCTTTTTTAAGCCTTTCATCGAGAGATGCGGAGAGAATTTCTTTTTTAAGGGTTTCGGGAGTTGCCATTTTCATTTTTCATCCTTTCCTGCCGAAAAAGTTTCGGCAGTCTTTTTGTTTTTATTATTAACTACTATATCTATAAACTTATTGACCGCGAGTATGGAAACACCGGAGATGGTGAAGATAATCACAATCGGCAGCATAAACGCGAGTGAAAACGGGTTATAAACGTGACGACCTATCATGCTGTAAGAAATAATTTTAGGCGTGAATCCCAAAAGTGACAGCAAAATAAACTTCCAATAGTCGTATTCAAGTGCCCCGTAGAGCTGACTTATGGAATTTATCGGGAAGTACGGCACTAGCCTGAAAAGCACCAAAATCCAATCGGTGCTTCTTTTACCCGATTCCATCATACGGCGAACATTATCGTATCTTGTGAGAATCTTGTGTATTGTTCCGCCGCCGAGGTGCTTGCCCCAATAAAACTTTATCGTCATAAGCAATGTCATACCGGCAAAATTCACAGCCACGGCTATCGGCGTGGGGAATACCATACCGGCTATAACGCAGACCGCGGTTATCGGCAGTGGAATAAGCACTTTGCCTATGTATATAAGGAAAATCACGAGAATCACGAGCCACTTGCTCGGAATTGACGCAACGGCCGCCTCAAACTCCGCAAGACGCTCGAGCACTTCGTCATATGCCGACGAAACATCGTTTATCTGCATAAGAAAAGTCAACACTAAAAGTGCGACTGCCAAAATCAGCAGCACACATGCTAAAATATTCAGGAGCTTTCTTCGCGTAAGTTCTCTGTCGGTCAAATCGGTACCACCCAAAAATTATTATTGCAGGGCATAGTAATAGATTATATATAATTTTATATCATATTATTGGTAAGGTCAAACAAAATATGAAAATATGAAGTAATTTTTGCCTTTTAGGTGTAAATTCCTTTGAGGTTGTGTTACAATTAGCTCAAAAGCAAAGCTTTACCGAAAGGCGGTTTTTTATATGAAGACAGTTATTCTTGACGGCAAGACGACAAATCCGGGCGATTTGAGCTGGGATTTTCTGAAAAAATACGGCGAGGTCGAGATTTTCGACCGCACACCGCGCGAAAAAATCGTTGAACGAACACACGACGCAGACATAGTCGTAACAAATAAAACTCCGCTCACAAGAGCCGAGATAGACAAAATGCAAAACGTGAAATTCGTCGCGCTCCTGTCGACGGGCTACAACGTGGTGGACTGCGCGTATCTCAAGGAAAAGGGCATACCGGTTTCAAATATACCGGCTTATTCCACCATGGGCGTGGCGCAGCTCGTATTTGCATTTATTTCGGAGCTTGCCGTAGGCGTTGCCATGCATTCGGACGCGGTAAAAAACGGCGAATGGTCAAATTGCCCCGACTTTTGCTTTTGGAAAAAGCCGCTTACCGAGCTTTCCGGCAAAACGATAGGCATAGTCGGCTTCGGAAAAATCGGCGGAGCCGTAGCCGACATAGCCGAGGCCTATAAAATGAACATCATAGCGCTGTCGGGTCACGTTACCGACCAGAGCGCACGCAAGAATTTCAGATGGGCAAAGAACCTCGATGATCTTGCGGAAAACGCCGACATTATTACGTTCCATTGTCCTCTCACAAAAGAGACGGAAAAAATCGTAAACGCCGATTTTCTGAGCAAGTGCAAAAAAACAGCGTTTATCATAAACACCTCACGCGGACCGGTTGTTGATGAAAACGCTCTTGCCGACGCGCTGAATTCGGGAAAAATCGCAGGTGCGGGAGTGGACGTGCTGTCAACCGAGCCGCCGGCAAAAGACAATCCGTTGCTCACGGCGAAAAACTGCTTTATCACGCCGCACATAGCGTGGGCGGCATTTGAAACGCGCGAGAGACTTATGGGAATATTCAAAAGCAACATCGAGGCGTTTGTTTCGGGCAAGCCGATAAACGTGGTAAATCCGTAAAAGCAAAATGTGTTTGCCGTTTGAAAATTCGGCCGATGCCATACAAAAAGAGCTGTAAATTAAATTTACAGCTCTTTGTTTTTTATTCGGTTAAGGGAGTGCGTTTATCAATAAACGAAGTTGGTGTAAGCACCATCAACGTGCATTGCGCCCTTACCGTTAACGCTGATGAACGCTACCTTGATATTGAGCTCAGCTACGTTGCCGTCATAGGAATACTTAAATTCCTTAAGGTTGCCATCCTCGATAACTACGGTGGCCTTAATGTTGGTGTATTCAATTACAGCGGAGTTTATCTTTGCCGCGCTTATGAAATTCTTGATTTCGCTGTCAACCATGCTCTGAGTGAGAATGTCGTTTGTAAGTCTTGACATAGCGGTCGATTTATCCGTTTGAGGTGAAGTTGCGTTTTCAACCTCAAAGGTGTAGGTGTTGCCGTCAACCTTAAGGTTTTTAAGGTCGCTTGCCTGAAGAGCGGTTGCCTGAAGAGCGTAATTCTCGCCGTGATAGTCAATCTGCTCGGCTGCGCTGCCGCCCTTTTCGATATCCATTTCCTTGTCGCCGATACCGATGAATCCGCCTACAACGGAGTCAAGAGACGCCTCGGGGTCAATACCTTTGATGAGAGTGTTAAGACCACTTGTAGCACTACCGACGTCAACAGGCTGAGTGTACTGAGCGGATCTTGTCCAGTGATAGCCTGCTGCAACTGCCTTAGCGGTAGCTGCGTTTATAGCCTCGGCTGCCGCTGCTGCGTCTACGCCTGATGAAGCTGCCGCTGCCGCACCGCTGCTGTCACCGGCAGAAGCCGACGCGCTGCTCGAAGAAGAAGCGGAAGCGCCCGATGAAGAGCTCGATGAAGAACCCGATGATGAGCCCGACGAAGAGCTTGATGAGCCTGTTGATGAGCCCGAAGCAGTTGCCGTACCCGTTGCTGCCGACTCCTTGCCTGCGGTTTTGCTTGCAAGTCCGTAAATGCCTGCCGTAAGAGCAAGAGCCACTACTATTGCCCAGAAACGTACCCAACCGTTTGAATGTCTGAGCTTTTTAGCTGCCTTTTCTTCGGGGGTAAGTTCAACCTTTTGTTTTTTAGCCATTGATTTCTCTCCCTTTCATTTATAAAGAAGTGATTTTATTTTTCATCATTCGGTAAATGCCGAATTCTTATCAATAAACGAAGTTGGTGTAAGCACCATCAACGTGCATTGCGCCCTTACCGTTAACGCTGATGAACGCTACCTTGATATTGAGCTCAGCTACGTTGCCGTCATAGGAATACTTAAATTCCTTAAGGTTGCCATCCTCGATAACTACGGTGGCCTTAATGTTGGTGTATTCAATTACAGCGGAGTTTATCTTTGCCGCGCTTATGAAATTCTTGATTTCGCTGTCAACCATGCTCTGAGTGAGAATGTCGTTTGTAAGTCTTGACATAGCGGTCGATTTATCCGTTTGAGGTGAAGTTGCGTTTTCAACCTCAAAGGTGTAGGTGTTGCCGTCAACCTTAAGGTTTTTAAGGTCGCTTGCCTGAAGAGCGGTTGCCTGAAGAGCGTAATTCTCGCCGTGATAGTCAATCTGCTCGGCTGCGCTGCCGCCCTTTTCGATATCCATTTCCTTGTCGCCGATACCGATGAAGCCGCCTACAACGGAGTCAAGAGACGCCTCGGAGTCAATACCTTTGATGAGAGTGTTAAGACCACTTGTAGCACTACCGACATCTATAGGCTGTGTGTACTGAGCGGATCTCGTCCAGTGATAGCCTGCCGCAACCGCCTTTGCGGTAGCTGCGTTTATAGCCTCGGCTGCTGCCGCTGCGTCCACGCCTGTTGCTGCCGCCGCATTTCCTCCGGAAGCATTGTCACCCGAGGTGCTGCTCTGAGAACCCGACTGCGAAGAACCGCTGCCGTTTGCGCTTGTATCCCAATCGGATTTGGACGCGCTGCCGCCGGCATTCTGCGAGCCGCTCTGTGCGGGAGTTGCCGAAACCGCTGCGACGCCCTTATTGTTAAGCGAAATATAGGTTACGCTGTAAACAAGCACCACTGCAAGCAGCCAAACTATCGCTCTTTCAAAGGTTTTTCCGAATATAATTCTCTTTTCCTTTTTGCGAGCTTTTTTAGCTTCGATTTCTTCGGGAGTTAACGTGACTTTTTCTTTTTTAGCCATTAATTCTAATCCCCTTTCTGACTGTTACGAGACTATCTTTATCCGGATAGTCAAATACACCTAATAATTTACCGTAAAAATACTTAAATGTCAATGAAATATTTGATTTTTTACTTACAATTTCACAAAAAAGTTACAGAAGTCGCACTTTGCGGCGTATGTTTTGCCGTAAACGGGATTTCGCCGCGCTTTAAAATTCGGCGTGAATACAAAAAAAGAGACGAGGGTCGAGTGTTCATAAGGGAAACGGCAGAAAAAGGCGAACCCCTCGGATAATGCCGACGCATGTCCGAGGGATTAACGCATTATTGTGCAAAAAGATGTTATTCTGAAGCAAACCTGCCTTATGGAACTCAGTCAATTCAACATTTAAATTTTTTGCTCTCTTCTCGCTCGTCCGCTTATGTTGAGAGCAATCACGGTTATATCGTCGCAGCGAACCTTGCCCTTTGCCTTTTTTGCGCGCAGGCTGATATTTTTCGCCTTGGTACTCGCTCTTTTTGCGCCACCGCTTTGCAGCTCCTCCTTTACCGCGTTGTGCGCGTATTCGTACGCACCGTCGGACGCTATAATCACCGTATCGCCGTTTTCAAGCTGTCCCTCGCATGAGGAAAACGTCGCGTCGCGAAGTATTCCGGCAGGCAGAGCCGCCTTTTTTATTTCGAGCAGCTTGCCGTTTTGACGGCGAATCACGGACGGTGCCGCTCCTGCCTTATAAAAGACCGCCTTGCCGGTATACAGGTCTATTTTTACTATATCGAGCGTTGCGAGAGACTCGTCGCGAGACTTTAAAAGGAGTGAGGAATTCACAAGCCTTAAGGCACTCTGAAACCCGAAGCCCGCCTTGACAAGCCTTGCCATAAGACCCGACGCCATAGCCGAATCGAGTGCCGCACGCGGACCCGTGCCCATACCGTCCGAGAGAATCACAACGTAATTTCCCCTGCCGTCGTAAAAGCTCTCAAACGTGTCGCCGCAGAGCTTTTCATTGTCAGCCGGTATCTGTGAGCACGCGCTCTCTACCGAATACGCCGTCTTTTCGCACAGCCTTACGCTTCTGTCGCCCTTTATCACGGGCAGCTCAAATTCTCTGTCGCACGTTTCGCCGACTGCGTCACGCAGCTCGCCTATATTAAGGGAGGACGGCACCTTTGAAAAGGTGATTTCGCAAAACATTCTGCCGTTTTTGTCTCTTAAACACGATACGAAGTCGGTATCGCAGCAAAATCTGTCCCTGACCTTTTTCCTTATCCGCTCCGCCGTTTTCGTATCAAAGCTTACATCGCCGTTAAACTCGTTTTCGAGATCGCGCAGCATATCGCTTATGCCGCCGAACTGGTCGGCCGTGACAAGCCGCACCTCGTCTGTTTTTTTATCTGCCGCCTCCGAAAAGACGACGCCGAAAAACAGCCTTGAATATGTTTCGGCAAAAGAGGTCTGCCGTATACATCTGCTCGAAAACGGCGACGGAAGCTTATCGCGCGACATAACTCCGCCTTTTTTCAGCGTTTCATACATCTCGTCAAGTGCATTCCTTGTTTCTTTGAAATTTTGCTCCCAACAAAAATCATATCTGCCGCATCCGCAGCAAACCGAGCTTTGAACCTCAAGCATCAACTTTTCGCCGGCGCAGCTCTCCATTTCGGAAAGTCTTTTTGAAACCGCGCTCACGGAGCGTTCAATATCGTCTACGGCAGTTCTGGCCGCATGTATTCTGCGCCTTACCTCACCGTTTTCCGCCGATGCGTTCGCCGCCGAGTCCTTCGGCAAAAGAAAGCCCTCCGCCTTTATAAACAGGCTGTTCGGCAAAAACATAAACACCGCGCACGGCAAAGCGGCCTCTATAATCAAAAAATATTTTTCGCTGCCGCCGCCCGAAAACATATATGCGGTGAGGAACGACGCGAAAAACGCAGGCGGTACAGCTCTTCTGCCGAGGCGCGAAAATGCGCCTGCAAGAAGGCCGCCTACGGCAAACGAAGCCGAAACAGCTCCCGTATCGGAGCTTATCGCAATAAGTAAAAACGCAAGCATTCCGCCTACCGCACCGCCCGCCTCCTTATAAATCGCGGCGAAAAAAAGCACGCCGAATACCATTATCATTCTCGCAGGGGAGACCTCAAGCACGGTAAGACCCGACAGCGAACACATAATAAGAAATCCGGAGCCCAAAACCGCCGACGCCTCCTCAAGAGTTACGCCGCGCACGGGCTTACCGTTTTCAAGAACATATTGCGCAGTCGAAAAGAAATACGCCGCGGCAAAGGCCGTTACACCCTCTCCGAGGTACAAAAGAAACGTCTCACCCGTCAGCCCGTTTGCAAAAAGCACCGCCATTCCCGACAAAAAGCAAGAGAGAAACGCAATGCACGACGGCAGCAGCCTGCCGTTTCGCACCTTTTCAAATTCTCTCATAACGCGTGCGAGAACTCCGGCACACACGCTCGCCGCTATCAGTCGAAGCGACGATATGCTGTCCTGTGTCAGGATATAACCTGCCGCCGCGCCGAGACCCGCCGAGAGTATGTACTTATTTTCGGCCGCCGCGCAAAAAGCCACGCCGAACGGCGATACCGCCGACAAATTGCTCGCCGAAGCAAACAGCATACCGCATATGAAATATGCCACGTGCCGAAGCACCGCCCGCACGGGCTCGGGGAGGTCGTGTACCCTTCGCAAAACAGCCTGTCCGGTAAAATCGGAATTTTTCAAAAAAAATCACCACGCCTTGTTATAATCTGCATAAAATACGCACTTTAAGAGATTATATCCGAGGCGCGGTGAAATAACCGTCGCTAAATGGGAGCGAAAATATTTTTTTATTCGGTTTAAATACGGGTTTCTGTAACAGTCGCTCGAATTACGGCTCGACGTCAAACGGCTTCTGCGGAATTACAATGGCGCAGATGATGTAAAACAGTATTCCGGGGAAGCCTGCGGTGAATAAGGTCAGTGCCGCATAAACAAGGCGGACTATTGTCGGGTCTACATCTATATACTCGGCAAAGCCGGATAAAACTCCGCAAATCATTTTGTCTGTACTGCTTCTGTAAAGCTTCTTTTTCATAATAAACACTCCTTATTTATTATACATTATATTTATATTATCATTTAGGTCAGTTTACAAGGAACTACACGCAGACCACGAAACGGGGGCTGCTGACAACAAATAAAGGCTGAGTATCAAGCACCGAAAAAGTGCGAGATATTCAGCCTGTTTTGTTGTCCGGGGTTTCCAAAGGGGCTTGCCCCTTGGCACACGACTTTGCTTGCAAAGTGTAGTGTGTTATACGCTCTGTCGGCGTTGCTGCGAAAATGAGGTTGCCGCCGGGTCGGGCAAGGGCATTTGAAGCAGCAGGAAAACAGGGCTGTGATTGCGTGTCGTGGAGCCGCAAGCGCAGGGCTGGTTTCGTCAGCAGACAGGGCGTATATGAAAGCCCCCGTTCCTCGTCCCACGCCGGACTTCGGGACAAAATGTCCCGAACTTGTGGACACACTCACAAAAAGCAAACAGATTTTTCTCTCAAAATTGGAATGGGCGGGGAAGCCATTTTAGGGCTTTGCTATCTCCCTGATAAATGAGAAGTTAAGTTTCGTCCATATATATTTTTATCTCGATGTATTCATGATTTCTTGCATAAGCAAACGACGCTGATTTTCTGATATAGTCAAATATATTTTCGTCTAAATCTTCGTCCCATGTTGTTTCGCTGAAAATTTTATTTTCAGCGGTTGGCTTATACAAGATGACTACATGGATTTGATAAAACTCTTCATCATCATTTGAAAACTGTCGAACTAATGAAATTTGAAAAAATGGTTCTTTTGAAAAAGCAGTAAATGTTCCGGTTTCAAATAAAACCATATCTTCTTCAAGCGGTGTGCTGCACATCTGCTCAAAAACATCAACTATTTCTTCCACAGACATTTTATCCGTTATCTTATCTTCTAAAAACTTAATCAAGTTCTCCATTGATTTTCCTCCTGTAAATTCTTATTTATTGTTCTCTACTTCCGTCCCCGCTGTGGATTTGGATTTTTCAGCAAATCTGACTTATCAGTTCTTAGAAATGGGCGGGAAGCCATTTTAGGGCTTTCCCGCCTTGATTGCCCATTAGCAAAGACGGGCGGGGCTGTCAACGGCGGCGCATGAAATGCGCCGTTCATCTTGACCGTTGACTGGCTCGACTGGCTTTGCTATCTCCCCAACAAGTTATTGTTTGTTGTTTTTCCAATTATCTAAACGGGCTTGCATAGTTTCTCGCCATTCTTCACTTGGACAAGCAGTAATCAATTTTCGATACTCTTCACTTGATGGCGCTTCTATCAAATAAGACTCTACCAATTTTAGCAAATCCCACTCTACTCCATACATTCCACCTTCGGGGAAAATGTCAATCAATACGCCTACCTCTTCTCTTGTCAGTGGCGTTTTTACATTGGAGAGCAATTCATCATACATATTGATGGTTTCTACTGTAGGGTCATCTTTCACTGCGTCTGGCATTTGACCGAGAAGTTTCAATTTTATAATTGCCTCCTGCACCTTTACTCCCTCCAATTTCTCGTTCTCTTATTTTCTCCCCCGCTGTGGGTTTGGATTTTTCAGCAAGTCCGACTTCTGTGCAATCTTTTTCAGCCACTTCTTTTCTTCCCCGGACAGCTTCTTAAAGTTCAGCCGCAGCCGTTTGCAGATAAACGCCAAAGACGCTTGCTCCGGGTCGCTGTCTGGGCTGGCGTTTTCGGTAGCGGCTTCCAATAATCCTTTCAGCGGGTTGTCCTCCGGGACGCTGAAAAAATCTTCCCTGTGTGTTTCCCGCAGGTCGGCGGCTATCTCGCTTATATCCTGCTGGATTATGTAGCGGCAAAAGCTATCATCGTCAATATGGGCGGCGATAAGCTGTCTTAACTGCGGGTCGGTCAAGCCGGGGTTGCGCTGTTTCATAATCGTTGCACTCATGGTGTCCACAATGGCGTTTGCGCTCTGTACCTGCTTCACCGCCGTTCCGTTCACATAGATTTCAAGGTCGGCCATGAGCCGGGGAAAATCCGGGTGCGCCGCCAGCTCACACAAGAGGGAATTATCCACCCGCCCACTTTTCAATAGTTCAATCATATCGTCACTCAAACGCAGTTCTGCAAGATCGGCGTTTGGGTGATTTTTTGTTTCGGACAGCCCCAGCAGATAGTCGGCGGTCACGCCGTAAAACTTCGCCAGCTTGATAAGGGCATAGTGGCTGATGTCCTTGAAGTCCTCCGCTTCATAACTGCCCAACGCAGACTTGGAGAGGTGCGTCTGCTCCGCAAGCTGTTCCAGCGTCAGCCCACGCTCCACACGCAGGTCTTTCAATCGTTCTTGTATGGATAGTTCCATGCTCTCCCTCCTTGTCTGCTCGATAAATTGGAAGTTGTTAATCTTCTAACTCAAAATCATCTTCGTTTACAAGACCACGAATAAAATCCTCAAAACTATCTGCTAAAGGAGTGATTTCGTAATTTCCTTCTTGGTCAATATGCACTACTTTAGGCTCCCCGTGTGGGCCACACTCCCGGTAATCTAAAAAAATCATATCATGTCCAGCACTGGGACAGTCACAAATAGCTACCCCAATAGCAGGGTACTCCCATTCATCAATCATAAATTGGCTTCCCAACTCTCCACACAAAGAGTTGGGTTTCTCTCTCCCGATACCAAAAATTCCTGTAATAGCTACATGGTCATCTGCCCAACTGGTAGGTTTATCCGTAGGGAAACAAGTATTGAAAGGAATGCCTCCGTTATGTTGTTTCATCAACCAAATATAAGAAGCTGGTAACTTATAGCCTAATTCCTGCTCAACACTGGCAATCAGTTCATCAGAAGGCGATTCACTGACATATTCTTTCAAGGCATACGCACTGTCCTTCCAAAAGTTTGTAAAATCAAAGTTATCAAACATATTTAGTTCCTCCTCCAAAATCCCGATTTATCACTTTCCACTTATCATTCTACCACAATTCCGAGAGCTTGGAAATAGGCAGTTTTTTGGGCGGATTTCCTACCTTTCGGATATACGGGATGGGCAATCAAAAAAGTATACACTTGAGATAGTTCATCGATGGACAGCACCTTGAAAACCGAATGACCGTCCGAAAAGGAATACCCCGGCCGGGGAAGCACCGCAAGGAGCCAACTTCTGGGCACTTTGTCCAGAGGTCACTTCGGGACAACTTGTCCCGAAGCTGTGGGGAGCGTGCCAACGCCGGAACACGCCGCAGGAATGGGGCAGGAAGCCTTTTCGGGGAGAACGGCAAAAGCGAAAAATGGAGGGAACGCATGAGAGATAACCCCTATAAAGACTTGCCACCGCTGGAACGCAGGCCGGACGGTTCCCTTTACCGTATGACACCGGCACAGAGGAAGCAGGCGGCCAGCCTGATACGCCGGGAGTGCTGTTGCTGTGAGGGCGGCAACTGCATTGTCCTTGACGATGGGGACACCCACACCTGCCCCCAGACCATTTCTTTCTCGGTCTGCTGTAAGTGGTTCCGCTGGGCGGTTTTGCCGCTGGACGGAACGCTGGAAGCGGAGATTTTCCGGGATAAGGAGCTAAAACGCTGTGCGGTCTGCGGCAGAGTGTTCGTCCCAAAGTCCAACCGGGCGAAATACTGTCCCGACTGTGCCGCCAGAGTTCACAGGCGGCAGAAAACAGAAAGTGAACGGAAAAGGAGGTCTTGTGTGGACAGTTAGGGGCTGAAAAGTCCTTGATTTACAAGGCTTTACAAGGACAGAACAAGGGCAGGCAATAGAAACTACCGTCTGCCCCCGGAAACAGGCTTCTAACCGTCCACAAACACGATATGACAAACACCATTTATATCCATCAGCCGGAAAAATCGGTCAGCTTTACCCGTCTCCCGAATTTTCTCTTTGAAGCACCCACATTCACGCCGCTGTCCAACGAGGGGAAACTGCTCTATGCCTTTATCCTGCGCCGGACGGAGTTGTCCCGCAAGAACGGCTGGGCTGACGAGTACGGACGCATTTACCTGTACTATCCCATCTGCGAAGTAGTTGGTCTGCTCCACTGTGGGCGACAGAAAGCGGTCAATACCCTACGGGAATTGCAGTATGCCGGACTGGTGGAAATCCAGAAGCAGGGCTGTGGAAAACCCAACCGAATTTACCCAAAAACCTATGAAGCGGTTTCAAACACTGACTTCAAGAAATCCGGTTATGGAACGCCGGAGGACTGAAAAGCGTACCTGACAAGTACGAAAATCAATCCTCTTGAAGTACGAAAACCGGACGGAAGATAGAAATACAGAGATTAACAGATTTATTTATATCAATTCCATTCCAATCCTATCAGAGCTATTTCCGGCGGGATTTTCCTGTGGAAAAGTCCCGGATAGGAAAAGAATGGGGAAAGGAGTTTATGGCACAGCACGCAATTTTGCGGTTTGAGAAACACAAGGGCAACCCGGCAAGGCCGCTGGAAGCCCATCACGAAAGACAGAAAGAACAATACGCCAGCAATCCCGACATTGACACCAGCCGGAGCAAGTACAACTTCCATATCGTCAAGCCGGAGGGACGATATTACCACTTCATTCAGAGCCGCATTGAACAGGCGGGGTGCAGGACACGCAGGGACAGTACCCGGTTTGTGGATACGCTCATCACCGCCAGCCCGGAGTTTTTCAAGAAGAAATCTCCAAAGGAGATACAAGCCTTTTTCCAGCGGGCGGCGGATTTCCTCATTGACCGTGTAGGGCGGGAAAATGTCGTGTCAGCGGTGGTACACATGGACGAGAAAACGCCCCACCTGCATTTGACCTTTGTTCCGC